>Ga0255762_10000856_pt1 | contig 27279 bp, 20 predicted proteins | sample 101ome_16_FD_179962 | JGI IMG/M metagenome (GOLD analysis project Ga0255762, IMG submission 179962) | Coastal salt marsh microbial communities from the Groves Creek Marsh, Skidaway Island, Georgia - 101401AT metaG (version 2) | ecosystem: Environmental > Aquatic > Marine > Intertidal zone >...
GTTGGTCAGATCTCTCGCGCGCGTCGACATCGCGTGAGTACATGTAATGGTAAGGTGGTTTAAAACGAAACAAAAACAAATGCGTTTAGTATCCGTCCGATTCGTCGCTCGGCGAACGAGGAGGCACTCCGATGGCTAAACCGCCCTGCGAGGTCAGAGATGACATGCGTCGCGCTCTCGCGCGAGACGCATCGTCCGTGTCTGCACCACCGGTCGATATTCGGAGTCGTTTGCTCGCGGGCGGTGATTTCGTTTTGACATCCGAATCGTCTTGCGCGGGACCGTCGTCGGAATCCGAATCGCTCACTTCCATGCTCGCCTCGTCCGAGTCCACATCGCTATCCGAGACTTCCGAGTCCAACTCGTCTTCCGAGGACGCTTCCGATTCCGTGTCACTCGCCACCTTTTTGGCCGGGGCTTTCTTCGCCGCAGGTTTCGGCTTTGACTTCGGTTTCGCGGCGATCGTCGGTCGCTGGTACGCGCCGGAAACTTGCGGTGGATTTCTCGGTTGAAGCGGCTGCCGCGTCGGTGGAACGAATTTCGTCGGTCGAGTGTAGGATGGCACCACCGGACGGGTCGAACCCGCCGCCGCCGGAATCGTCGTCGCCGCCTTCGGCGCTTCCGACTTTGACTCTTCCGCATCCTTCGGCGGTGCCTTCTTTGTCTCGGCGATGGCGCAACCCTCAACTTTGAGCGAGAAAATGAACGAGACGTCATCACCGACAGATTTCTTCATCATATCGTCCGGAAGTTTGTCCATGCGATGGTGGTGCGCCCATTCGTCGAGTTTCTGTTCGTCGGCTTCGTCGATTTGCTCCTCCCAAACTTTGTACTCTTCGTCCGCGTCGCGAACGAGATCGTCGGTCTCTTCCGCTTTTGAAGGACAGCGTTTACACCCGCAGGTATCGTGCGTGTCGGAGTGCGTCGTGCAATCCAATGAAAAGAGCTTTCTCAGCTCCTCCTTGGACATGACGGCTTGCTCGAGTTCGCCAGAGCCATTGACGACGTTTTGTAAGCTTTCCTTTGACAGCTGACGCTGAAACACCTTCTCCTCAATCGTCCCCGTGGCTAAAAATCGATACAAGTAACACTTCTTCTTTTGACCGTCGCGCCAGCATCGCGCCGCGGCTTGCTTGTCATTGGCTGGATTCCAATCCGGATCGAACAACACCAGACGATTTCCACCGATGAGGTTGATGCCGCAACCGCCCGCCTTTGACGAAAGCAAAAACACGAACGAATTGCTCGTCGGATCGTTGAATTGCTTGACGAGCTTTTGTCGTTTTCCGATCGACGTCGAACCGTCCAAACGCACGTACGGATAGTGTCTATCGCGACACAACTGCCCGACCAAATCGAGCGTCTGCGTGTAGTTTGAGATGATGACGATTCGATCCTTCGTCTCCGCGCGCAAATTGGCGAGTAAACGAGCGAGCACTCCGAATTTACCGCTATGTTCTTCCCATCCCGGAGCCATGCCGGTGCCTCCGCGACCGCTGCGTCCACCGCCGCCGTCGTACATGCCCGGCGTGAAGAACTCGGCGCACGTGCTAAATCCGCTCGCCGCTTGACCCGTGTTTTTCGATCCCTTGATCATGTCGTGAATGAGTTTCGGGTGATTGCACAGCTTCTTCAGCGCCGTAATGGCCGGTAACACCGCCGTCGCCTTCCCAGTCAACGCCTGCGTCGCCGCCTTGGACGTGAGGAAATGTTCGTACAGCGCCTGTTGCAACGGCGACAATTTACAGCAGACGACTTCGACCACCTTTGGCGGAAGATGCTTGCTCAGAATCGTGTTCGTCCGGCGCAAGATGAATTTGTTGACGAGTTCAGAGAGATCTGCGTTCGCAACCTGCGCGCGCTCCAGCTCCGCCTCCGTCGCGTCCGGTTCACGACCGGCCAAGATTGGACGCTCGTACTTTTTCGCAAACTCGGGCGGGGTGCCGAGTAATCCCGGATTACAAAACCCGACCATGGAATAAAACTCATCCAAGTGATTTTGCATCGGCGTACCGCTGAGCATGACTCTGCGAAGACACGGTACGGAACACAGAGCTTTGTTCGTGAGCGTTTCACCATTTTTCAGGCGATGCGCTTCGTCGCACATGATCAAATCCACGGCGCCGTCGAAATTAAATCTCTCCGAGTGAATGCGAAAGGTTTCGTAGCTCACAATCATCACCTGCGCGACGTGTCGAGGGGCGAGAAACGATTTCACCGAGCTCACCACTTCAGCGCGCGTCGAATCACAGATCGGAAGCGTCTTCACGCGTCCATTTAACCACTTGTTACACTCGTCGTCCCAGTTGGACACGAGCGATGTTGGACAGACGATGAGCGCCCGCTTCACCGTCGGCGAGCCGTCGAACCCCTGTCGCAACAGCGTCCACAACAGCGCGATCCCTTGCAACGTCTTCCCTAGACCCATATCATCCGCCAAGATGCACCCCGTGCCGTCGTAATCTCGCAGACCCATGACGCACTCAAACATAAACTTGACCCCTTCCCGTTGATGCGGCCGCAACCATCTCGTCAACATGCGATCCACGACGATGGCTTTCGCCCCGCTCGGCGCGCTCGCGCGCGTCGTCGTCGTCTCCTCGCCGTCACCGCCTCGATTCACGCTCGACACTCCCTCCTCGGGCGTCCAGAGCGTCAAATCCTCGATTCCAGCCGGTAATTCAATCGTCTCCTCCTCGCGCGCGAGCGCCGTCGGTTTCGGCATCGCCGCCGCCGCGTCGCTCGGTTTCGCTCCCCACGGCACGAACACGCGTCGACTCGCCAATCGACGCATCAATTCCGCTGCACACGCGTCACACGTCCGTCATCAGTCAGTCTCTCGCGCGCGCTCGCCGAATCCCTTCGTCGTCGTCGGCGGCGCCGACATTTCGCGCGGCGTCGGCGTCCCGTCCCCCCCCCCCCGAATCACACGAATCGTCCGCGTCGCGTCGCCTCGCCTCATCGCCGCGCACCGCTTCGGTTCGGCGCGTTCGGAAACGGTGATTTAAACGCGCGTCGCAGCACCACCGCCGGATCCTCCACCGTCAATCCACGCACGAACGGACGCGCGCACGTTTCGAGCGTCCCATTCATCATCGCTCGAATGTTTGCAGCCTTGACGTCGCGCTGCGACATCACCACCGCCTCGTCCTCGTCCGTCTCGTCGACTTCATCGACGGCATCGTCCTCGTCCGTCTCCGACGCCTCGACGTAGCTTTCGTCGTCGTCCGCGGACGACATGTCCGTCCGACGCGCCGTCGGGCTGTCGCGCGCCTTTGAAATCACATCCACGGGCGTCGGGCGCGTCGAGGGACTCATGACGAATTATGACTCATACGTAGAGTCATGATCGGCGAACGTCGACGGGGTCGGGTCCGCACGCCCCCGCGCGCGAACGCCTCGATCGTCGTCGCGGCAGACGCCCACGCGCGAGGGCGCGCGGACGAACATGTCGCTTCGACGAGCGCTCTTGACGCTCGCGCCTCGCGCGCGCGCGCACGCGTACGCGACGACGACGACGACCAAGGCGACGACCGGGATCGTCGGGCTCGACGTGCTCGACGACCCTAAGGAGGCGTACGCGAAGATCTGCGAGGACGTCCTGCGCGAGGTCGCGCGGGGTATTCCCGAAGATGCCGGGTACAGGAAGATCGTCGAGGAGGTGTACGGCGATCGGTTGGCCAAGACGCGGGCGGGGGCGAACGCGGATGAGATTGAGAGTGCGATCGGAGAGGGACAAATTGAAGAGTTGTACGAAATCGCAAAGGACGAATTGGGGTTGATTCCGAAGATGAGAGAGTGGAAACCGTGGGAGTTTGATCACGAGATTGAGGTTATAGAGGAACCAAAGGAGAACCCGTACTTTGCAGAGGCGGCGCGCGAGGATTGAGCGATGTTTGTAAAAAAAGTGAATACTGTTTATCAGACGACGACACGACGGCGCAGAGAGCGCGAACGCGCGCGAAAACGCAGCAGCTATCGCGATTCGGAGAGTGGGAGAAAGTTGAGCCATCCGCGACAGGTGGGCGCGCCGCACGCACACGCGAGCGGTTCGTCCGCGCCATAACGGTAATCGTAGGTGATCTCTTCGCCCGCCTCGATGTCTCTCGACGCGAATAAACACACGTGCTGCGCGTTGTCGCAGGAAATGATTCGAGAGTGTGCGTTCGGTTCACACGAGTGATTCGCGAGATTTGCGATGTTCCCTGCGCGCGTCGCGTCCAATCTCATCTGTACCTCACCGCCGAGCGAAAACATGTACGTTCCCTGACCGACGCTCTCGTCGTACTCGTCTCGTTCTCTGACGTCGGCGACAGAGGGACGAATGATTTCACCGACGTAATCGATAATCATCTCGCCGCGAGCGTGCGCAACCTTCGCCATCAAACCGAATCCGTGAATCGCGCTCTTCGCGATCGTCACGCGATCCTCGATGGTGGTTTTCATGCGCTGAAATCTCTCGTTTAAGCTCGTCGGCTTGGCCGGCGCGGCGCGCGATTGAAGTCTCCACGTGAACGATTCCAAACGATTCCGGCGTGCGCCCGTGACGAGATACGGAATCAGTCCGCTTTGACGGTCGTCCTCGTCTGTACGCACCGTGGGCGACGCGCGCGCTGTCGGTTCCGGTTGAATGCTCCAGTGACGTTTCGCGCACGTCGCGCAGCACGGAAAAAGCACCGCGTCCGTCTCTCTCGACGCGTCGTCATACACGGCGTCAAACTCGAGTCCGGCGTCTCGCAATTCACGCTGCGTCTTTGAGTGCGTCACATAACCCTCGTTTGCGTCCCTGGCGCAATATACGTGAAACGCCACGTCGCATTCTCCCGACGCGATGCATCGCGTGCACGCGCCGTACTTCTGTCGACACACCGCGCACGTCGCACCCTCACTCGCGATCAGCTTCGAACACTCGATCGGCTCGGCCACGCCATCCACATTCTCGAACGTCGCCCCCACCCACAGCGCGCACGCCACGTGACACCAATTCCCGCACGTTGTCGGTTTCATTGCGCCGCCGACGTTGGGACACAGCGCGCACGCTGGAGGCTCGACCAACCCGAGCTCGCACGCACGACACAACCATCGCTGACCCCGAGGCGGATTACATATTCCGTAACATCCCATGTGCACCAAGAGCGCACACTCGTCGCACTGCACGATTTCATCGTGATCGTACTCTTGACTCGAATCGCACACGTCGCACTTTTCGACGGATGTCATTCGCCGAATCCGTCGCGTCGTCCCCTCCTCCGCCTCTCGCCTCGCGCGCTCCACCACCGCGCGTCGTCTCTCCTCCACGATGTCTTCATCCGTCGGCGTGTACCAATCCCGCGTCGTCTTTGTCCGCGTCCGCGTCCCCGTCCGCGTCGTCGTCGTCCCCGCGTTTTCCACCAACGCCTCGATGACGCGCGCCACCGTCGGGTCGCTAAACCCAAACACCTCCTCCCACGGCGTCGTCACTCGCCCATCCGCGACCACAGAGCGATCCCGAAGTCCCTCTCGCACCATTCGCACGCACCGCTCGGGATCGTACGATGCGTACTCCTCCCCATCCACGGTCGCGAGTAGAAACACGGGTCCAAACTCGCTCGCGTCCACCCGACACTCGAGAATCCCGTCCCGACACCCCACCCGTCGCGCCCTGTACCCATCCGTGCACGTCGTCGTCCCGAATCGATACCTCGCGTCATCTCGCACGACGCGTCCGTGCGAGAGCGCGTACACGCGCGTCTTTATCGACTCGGCGCCGCGTTCATCTCTCCCGTCCTCCTCCTCCTCCTCCTCTCGTAACGACCTACCCATTGGAATGAATCCTCCCGTCGTCGACGCGTCGTCGTCGCGCGCGCGATCGCACCGCGGTCGATCACCTCGAGCGCGTTCGCTTCGGTCGTCTCACCGAAACGCGCGCGCGACGACGCGCTCGACGCGCGCGCCGTGGCGTCGAGACCGCGGAGGACGGCGCTCGACGCCACCGCGGTCGGTCGGTCGAGTCCTCGAGCGTGTTTGACTTGACCCGACCGTTCGTCTTCTCCGCGCGATTCCGCGCGACGCGACGACGGTGAACGATGGACGAGAAGTCGAGAAGGATACGGACGTATCTGCGCGTGCGTCCGAGCGCGCGAACGGGCGAGAGGAGTCGGGCGAGGATACGAGCGGTGGCGCGCGAGGAGGCGGAGGGGGAGGAGGAAGACGAACGGACCGCGGAGGGGAGACGCGCGCCGGTGACGTGTGAGATGGAGGCGAGCGAGGGACGGCGAGGTGGGGGGCGATCGGAGCGGCGAGGGATGCATAGATTCGCGTTCGACGGTGTGTTCGAGGAGGAGGCGAGTCAGGAGGCGGTGTTCGAGGAGGTGGGGAGGGACGCCGTGGAGGCGGCGACGAATGGGTTCAACGCAACGCTCTTCGCGTACGGACAGACGGGGAGCGGGAAGACGTACACGCTGAGCGGAGGGACGGCGAGGTACGAGGATCGCGGGATCGTGCCGAGGGCGCTGTCGATGATTTTCGAGCGCGTGGAGAAAATCGGAGCAGAGGAGAACGCAAAGTTCACGGTGGAGGTGAGTTACGTGGAGATTTACATGGAACAGGGGTACGATTTATTGGCGACGACGCTGGACGAGCGCGAGAGCGCGAAGCGAGGGTACGCGCGCAAGTCTGAAATTCCACTACCGAAGATTCGTCTGTTGGAGGATGAACACGGGCGCACACACGCGATGGATTTGACGTCGCACGCGGTGGCGAGCGAAGCCGAGGCGCTCGATTTGCTCTTCGTGGGCGACACGAATCGCGCGGTCGCGGAGACGCCGCTCAACATGGCGTCCAGTCGTTCGCACTGCATATTTACCGTGGTCATCACGCGTCGCTCGCGCGGCGCTGACACGGTTCGACGCGCGAAATTAAACTTGGTTGATTTGGCGGGAAGCGAACGCGTCAACAAGAGTCGCGTCGACGGCGCGACGCTGCAGGAGGCGAAATACATCAACGTCTCCCTGCACTTTCTCGAACAAGTCATCGTCGCGCTTCAAGAACGCGCCGATGGGAACGAACACGTGCACGTACCCTATCGAAATAGCCTCATGACGACGCTTCTGCGAGACAGTCTCGGCGGAAATTGTCAAACCATCATGATTGCCACGGCGAGCGCCGACGAGGACGCCTTCGATGAGAGCGTGAGCACGTGTCGATTCGCGCAGCGCGTCGGAAAAATTTCAAACCAAGTCTTTGTCAACGAAGAGCTCGACGTGGATGTGCTCATCGCGAGGTTGAAGGAGGAGAATAAGCGCCTACGCGTGGAGCTCGCGTTGCTGCGCCGCGCCGAGTCGAGCGACGATGCCGAAGCCTTGGGACTCGAACTCGCGGCGGGGGAACTCGAGAGTCTGCGCGCGAGCGTTCGTAGATACGTCGACGACGACGATCACGTCCTCGAGTGCGGGTCGAGCGTGGCGAAGATACGCGCCGTTCAGGAAATTTTACGAGACATGTGCAGAGTCGCCGAGCGCGAGCGCGCGACGCGAGAGGCGACCGAGACGAACCATCGAGACGCCACCACCTCCGCCGAGGACGAGAGCGCGAACGCGATCGACACCGCACCCGCGCTCACCACCGCGCCCATTCGCGACGACTCGAACGCGTCCGACGAGATGACGTTCGAACACTTTTGCCGCGACGTCTCTCGCGTCGCGCCCGAGCTCCGCCGCGGCGCCGCGCGTCTCAAATCCCTCACCGCCGACGCCAGATCCCTGGCGCGCGAGATGAACGCCCTCAAACAAAAAGTCAACGTCGATCGCGGTGCCCTCGACGCGCTAAAAATCGCCCGCGTCGTCGACGGCACCACCGTTCCGACGGACGACGAGCTCGCGCTCGAGCTCGCGCTCGACGACGCGTTTCGCCTCCACGCCGCCCGCAAACGGTCCCTCGACGCCGTTCGCGCCGACATCGCCCGAACCAAGTCCACCATCGACGCGTTAAAATCCGAGCTCATCCACGAGTTTCGCAGTCGCGACGACGCGACGTAGAGACAAAGAGACACAAAACACAAAACGCGTACGTATCGCGTTCCCCTCGAGACGTTACATCATTGATTACGATTCCTCCTCTACTTGCCCTCCGCGGTCGAGCACTCCTTCTTCTTACCGCCGAATAAGCTTCCGAAAACGCTCTTGCGCTCACACGCGCATCGATCCTCGACGGCGACGCCCGCGAGCGCGCTCTCGATGTGCATGCCGCAGCCTGCGTCCCGTCGGCACCGGGTCGGCACCCGCCCGTCAGTCGTCCGTCGCGTCGCGTCGCGTCCCGTCGCGTCGCGTCGCGTCGCGCGAATCGATCGAGTCGATGAAGACGCACCCGCCCACGTCGGTTTATCGCACGTTTTACATTGCACGCGTCGACACATTTTTAGAATTTCAGTGAATTCTTCGCGAGCCTCACAGTGACGCGGCGGGACGGTTTCGGGAACGACGAGGCGGGACACGCACGTTACACCGACTGAGACGTCTGCGTGGATAAAAGTGATGACGTCTACGAGGGTATCTAATCCACCTTTTCCTCGGGAGACGGGAGCGAGGGAGGGTCGGAGGCGGCGTCCGGGGACGTCGAGCGAAGTCGTCGGCGGTCGGGGGACGCCTCGCTCGCGGGCGCGCCGAAGACGATGTCTCGAACGACGGCGTTCGGTGCGTTCGGATCGCAGTAGCTCGGAAGAACGAGCATGGGGCGCATCTCTCCGTGCGCGTTCGGGAGGAGACGCTGCGAGCATAAGACTGGAGAGAAGAGCACCGCGCGGTAGTTTTTTGGTCCGTCGCCTCCGTCGAGGCGCACGGTGGCGAAATAGCCGGCGTCGAAACCGCCGGTGATGACGCCGGAGACCGATTCGCCGAGTAAGGCTGTGTTTGCACCGCGAAATTCTCCGATACCGGCGGCATGCGCCGCCTCACTGAGCGCACACATGGTGAAGTGTGCGGAGGAGACTTGCCGCGCGGCGTCGGCGGATCGGTTCGCGTCCTCCTCGGATCGTTCGACCGCCTCGATCGCGAGACGCTTTCTCGAAGACGGTGGACCGCGCGTCGTCTCCAACCATTCGTGTCTCTCCGTGTCCGAGAGCGCGCGCCACGCGTCGTCGATCGTGGCGATGCGTTTCTTCTCGTCTAAAGTCTCGTAGCGCTCGGGAAACTTGGCAACCTCCAACGTTTCGAAGAGCTTCTTCGCCACTTTATGATCGCGATCCGAGTACGAGACTCGCGCGTCGGTGACTGGCGTCGATACTTCCGGTAACGGCTTCGTCGTCGTCGCCGTCGTCGTTGCCGCCGCCGCCGCCGTCGACGGTTTCCCTTCGGCTTGCGCTCGTTTTCGCTTCGGAAGCGTCGCCACCATGTCTTCAGGAATCGGAATCTTACGAAGAATTTTACCAGTCGCTCTCTCACGCATGACGGAAAACTTCTTATCATCGCTCACCGCCCATTCGTAAGGCATGCTCTGCGGGGCATCGTCGTCGTTGTTCGCTTCGTGCTCTGAACTCGTCTGAAGAGACGGCATGCGCTCGTAAATGTCGTCGACGTCCCAATCTTCATCGTTGTCGGGGGCCAAGCACACACCGGGCATCGGTACGTCCTTTGATTTTGACTTGATCGTCGGTGATTCCTCCACGGGAGGTGTCGACTTTCCGGGAACACCGTTGTGGTCAGCGTTCGCCTCTGGTGACCTCTCAAAAATCGGCACCGGCGGCGTCTTTTTGGACGTCGAATTTTTATACTGCTCGTCCTCTTCGTCTTCGTCGTCGGGCGGCGCCAGACGAACACCAGGAATGGGAATCTCTGCTGGTTTCGTTTTCGTGATCGTCTGCACTTTCACTTCTTCTGCTTTTTCATCGTCTTCGTCGTCCGGCGGCGCTAGTTGCACTCCCGGAATCGGAATCTCCACATCTTTCGTAGGAGCTCGCTTCGTTCGCGGCTCATCGTCTTCGTCCTCATCGTCCGGCGGCGCGAGCGTCACTCCCGGAATCGGAATCTCTGGATCCTTTGTGGGCGCTTTTTTCACCGCTGGCTTGTCTTCGTCTTTGTCCGGCGGTGCGAGCATCACTCCTGGAGTCGAAATTTCCATCCTCGTCGAAACCACTTTCGGTCTTGCGGCTGTGACGTCCGCGTCCTTTGCGGGCGGCGCCGCCTCTTTCTCTTCCGCGACCTTCCTGTTCGACTCTGCCTCCGCCTTCTTCGCCTCGGCGGTTGCGCGAAGCTGCTCGGCGTGCTGCGCGATGGCTAGTTTCTTCTTCGGATGCAATTTATCCGGGAATTCTTGTGAAAACGATTTCTGACGCCCGAGTCGCGCGTCCGGTTCCGACGACGCGCTGAGCGCGAGACGACGCCTCGACGGATGCGTCAGTAAGTGCATGCCGGTGAGAATGTGCACGTGGTCAAAGGTGCGATGCGTCTTTCCGCTATCCAAGCCTTTTGAATTCAGCGTCATCCCCCCCGCGATGAAGAGACCGTCTCCGATCACGGTGGCCGAGTGTAAAAATCGCGCCTCGGGTTCCCGCGAGGGCGGTTCCACGGGACTCCAACACAACTCCGTGGCGGACCACGCCCAACAGTCGCTCAGCGAGACGCTGCTCGTTCCTAAACCTCCAAAAAGAATCAACGTATCGTCGTCACCGAGGGTGGTGGCGCTGTGGCACGCTCTCTCGCTCGGCCACATCACGCCCGCTTTTCCTTGACCCCCTACGCCGGCCGTCTCCGGTTCGCGCCACGACGCGTCGGCGTACGGCATGTAGTACGTCTGTCGTAAAAATCGCTCGCCGTCGTCGCCGCCAAAGCACACCATCATCGTGCTCATGGCGTTCATCGTGTGAAAAGCGCGCGGAGTCGGCGCCGACCCTCGCATCGGTACCTTTGACCACGTGAGCGTGTCTAAATTCAACTCGTACGCGTCCGCGAGATACTCGTCGTCGCCGTCAGCGTTTTGCCCGATCCCGCCGTGCACGAACACGCGTCCATCCTTGGACAACGTCGCCGCGTGTCCCATCCTCTTCGACGGCGCGTCACCCGTCGCGCGCAATTTCACCCACTCCTTCGTCTCCGTGTCCATCGCGTGCACATCGTTCGTCAGTTCTCCGTCCGGCGCGGCCCCGCCGAACGCCACCAGCAGAGACGCGCTCGCCGGCGCGCGACCGCCGGTCAACCGTTCGCCTCCCGACGTCGACGTCGACGCCCGCGCCGGTCGGTGCACGTACGACGCGCCGTCCACCGCGATCGGTCGCTCGCCCGTCGTCGCCGTCTCGTCCATCGTCCACTCGCCTGCGTCGCGCCGTCGGTCAGTCCGTCGGTCGACGCCTCGCCTCTCGGGGAGACGAATATCAAATTTCAAAAGCGAATGCGCGCGTCTCTCGCGCGTCTTCTCGCGCATCGCGCGCGCGCGATCGACGTCGACGCACCTAAACGAACGCGCGCGCACGTTTCCGCGCGATCCTCTCGCCCCCGCGCGCCTCCACCGCTCGCGCGCGTCCCGTCGCGCCCTCCGTAGATACACAGCGAGTCGTCATCGGCTCGCCACGCCGCGCGCGCGCACCGACCGCCGTTCGCGCGCGCGCGTCCGGTGACCGACGTCGGGGTCACTCTGATCCATCCCACGATGTTTCGCTCGCGTTCGACGCGCGCGTCGGACGCCATGGCGATGGGCCCGTCGGGGAATGGAGCGACGGGCTGAAAATGCCCGAAACGTCACAACGACGCCGGCGACCGCGGGGCGCGCGCGCGCCGACGACCGCGCGCGCGCCGACGACCGCGGACGACGCGTATCGACGGATGAGGGCGACCGCGCGCGCGCGCGACGCGCGGACGGGGCCATCGTCGGTGGAAATGCGTCGACGAGAGAGCAAAAAAGTCTCGAGCGCGCGCGAACAGTGGCCGAGACGCGCGCGTTCGCGCGTTCGCGCGTTGGCGAGCGGGTCGTGGACGTTTGACGACGCGCGGAAGACGGCGACGACGCCGGACGGCGCGCGCGTGGCGTACGTGTCGAGACCAGACGTCAAGTTTATTTATGATGAAATTTTTGGACGAGGTTGTTACGACTTTGACGACGCGTCGAGCGCGCGCGGTGGATCTGTGATCGACGTGGGCGCGAACATCGGACTCGCGAGCGCGAGGTTCGCGTCGCTCGTCGGCGAAGGTGGGCGAGTGATCGCGCTGGAACCGGTGCCGGCGACGTTTCGCGCGTTGGCGAGAAACTGCGAGTCGCTGTGCGGCGCGGCGTCGGCGCCGCGGGACGAGGAGGCGGTTGAATTGGTAGGCGCGCGCGAGCGTTCGGTCGCAGTGGGCGGTGGCGCGAAAGGGTCGGGGTGCGGCGTCGTGTACGCGCACAACGTAGGCGTGGGGTCGACGCGAGGGGAGTTTACGATTGACTTTTTTCCTCGCGCGGCGGGATGGAGCACGTCTTCGAAGACGCGGGACGACGCGGAGACGATCGAAAACGTGATTGAGTATGCGTTTGAAGCGTTAAAACCCGGGGCGAACGACGACGGGTACGATGGTTTAGAACATAACGCGGTGACCTCTGTCGGTCGCTTCGTGCGCGCGTTCGTGTTGGATCCCGAGCGTGCGGCGAGCGCCGGATTTTTGCGCCGTCTCGCGAGCGTCGTCGCCGCATTCATTCTTCGAATCGTCGTGCGATGCGTCGCGGCCTACATGCTCACGGGTGTCGAACGCATCACGCGTCCGATCGTCACCGTGAGCGACGTCATCGACGCCCATGGCCTCGACTCGGTGTCCATGCTCAAAATAGACGTGGAGCGCGCCGAGCTCGACGTCCTCACGGGCGTCTCCGACGCCCACTGGCCGAGAATTCACCGCGTCAACCTCGAGTGTCACGACTCACTCGACCGAGTGTTGGACCTCCTTCGCCACCGCGCCGGTTTCGACGTCGTCCGAGTCGACCGTCTCTTCGGCGCCGCTCGACTCTACAACATCGCCGCTCGCCGCTCGCCGTGACACAGGCGCCCGTCATCCCTCCCATCGCGCGCGCATCGATGCACACGCATTTGTATTCATAGTCACACCCATTCGTTGGCGCCGAAACCGCCACCACCGACGGTAATTGGAGCGTCCCGCGCGCGTCGGCATAAAAAATGTCCGAGCCGCCTCGTCACCGTTGATTTCCAGCTCCGCACCCATCGCGCGCGTCTTCTCCACACGTCGACGCCCGTCATGCCGCGCGAGCGCGCGCGACGTCTCGCTCGGAGTGCGCCGCGCGTTTCCTCGCCCTCGCCCGCGCCCGCGCGGGGTCGAGCGACGCGTCGTGCGTCTCGAACGACGTCCCCGCGCGAGAAGAATTCATCGGTCGAGCGCGCGAACGGCCTCCCCTCGCGCGCGTCGCCGGCGCGCTCGCCCTCGACTTCGCCCGCGCAGAGGTCTCCGATTAAACGCGCGGTGAAGCGCGCGCGAGAGGCGGCGAACAGAGCCATGCCGAGGTTCGTGGCGGTGTACGCGCCGAGAGTGCCGCTGCTGAGCAGCGCGTTTTTATTGTGCGCGTACGCGGTGCTCGCGCCGATGTTTGGACGAGCGTACCACGCCTTTCACACGGAGGGGATGATCGCTAGCGACGTCTCGAGCGCGACGTACGAGATGGGACCGAAGTTTAGAGTGAGGTGGGATCGCGAGACGCGCGCGCTGAGCGCCGAGTACGCGGGATACGAGGGGCGGCGAAGTCGAGTGTGGTGCATGATGCGAAGGAAGAGCGAGGCGTGCGAAGAGAAGACGGCCGAGTCGTGGAGCACGCTGCCGGGGAAACCGTTCATTCGGGTGGCGAACGGACCGATACGCGTGCATCAGTTGATCGCGGGACACTTTCAGATTACGATGAAGTCGATTTTGCGCACGAGCATTCAGACGATCGATGAGATTGAACACGACGCCAAGGCGATGCGCTTGACGCTTCGAGGTAAGCTGGTGAAGGAAGATGCACCGATCGATCGTTGGTTGGCCAAGTTGGGTGATGTCGGCGCGTACTTTAGAGAGAATATGGTGCGACGACGGATATATTTAGCCAAGTCGAAACTCGTCGCCGCATACGAGTTCGTGTTAGAGTGCGATGGGGACGATAGACTCGCGTTCACGATCGATTGGGACGATAGAGTGCCGGGAGTCTTGCGAGGCGGTCGAAGTCGTCGCATTGTGGATTTGAATCAGCTCGAGTTTACGTATTCTATGGACGACGACGAGCGCGTGTACGGATTGGGAGAGCAATTTTCGTCGTACAATCATCGCGGACGCAGAGTGCCCGTGATCACCGGCGAACAGGGCATGGGCCGAGGCATGCAACCGCTTTCGTTGTTGTTCAACTCTGCGTTTCCTGGATCGGCGGGGAAGTGGCACACGACGTACACGGCGATTCCTCACTACGTCACGCACAAGGCGCGCTCCGTCTTTCTCACCAATTACACGTACAGCGAGTTTGATTTCACCGAAGAAGACAGCGTGACCATTCGCGTCGCGGCACCGACCGGCGCGATCTCGGGTCAAATCATCGGCGCAGCCACCGTTCCGGACGTTTTACGCACGTACACGGACTACGCCGGTCGCATGACGCCGCTTCCGGAGTGGGCGATGGACGGCGTCATTCTCGGCATGACCGGAGGTCCTCAAAAGGTTCGAAATGTATATAAAACCTTGGGTGACGGCGGCGTGAAAGTGGCTGGAATGTGGTTACAAGATTGGGGCGGCGTTCGAAACACCTCCATCGGCATCGAGCGCGTGTGGTGGAATTGGCGTCTCGATTCCGAGCACTACTTGGATTGGGACGCGTTGCGAGAAGAAGTCAAGGCGAACGGCACGCACCTGTTGACGTACGTCAACACGTTTCTGATGGATTCGAACACCGATAAGGGTTTGTTTTATCGCGAAGCCAAGGCGAAGAATTACATGGTGCGAGACGTGAACGGGGAAGTGTACAGACTCGGTTCGGAGCCAGGCGTCACCTTTGGTTTACTCGACTTGTCCAATCCCGAGTGCGTCGAGTGGATCGAAAACATCATCGTCGACATGGTGAAAACCACGGGGGCGATGGGATGGATGGCGGATTTCGGAGAGTACCTTCCCTTTGACGCCGCGTTACACTCTGGTGAACTTCCGATCGAGGTTCACAACAGGTATCCCGAGGAATGGGCCGAACTGAATCGCCGCGCGCTTCGTCGCGCCGGTTTGGAGGGCTCTGGATTTTTCTGGAGTCGCAGCGCGAGCACGAAATCGCCGAAACACTCGACGCTGTTCTGGTTGGGCGATCAGATGGTCTCTTGGGACGCGCAAGACGGCATCAAGACGGCCGTGCTCGGATCGCTCTCCGGCGGTTTGTCCGGACTCACGCTGACGCACAGCGACGTCGGCGGGTACACGGCGCATCCGCTCAAGCACCGATCGGTCGAGATTTTGATGCGATGGATGGAACTGAACGCGTTTGCAGACGCCATCTTCCGAACACACCAGGGCAATCGTCCGCATCACAACGCGCAACCGTGGGACACGCCCGAATTGGTCGAGCAGTTACAATTTTGCGTCAACATTCACGTGGCGCTCAAGTCGTACAAGCTCGAACTCATGCGCGAAGCCGAAACCGTTGGACTTCCCTTGGCTCGCGCCATGTTCATCCACTATCCGTACGACGCCGCGGCGGCGAATTTAGCGCAACAGTTTTTACTCGGAAGAGACATGCTCATCGCGCCCGTGTTGGACAAGGGCGCGACGCACGTGCACGTCTACCTGCCCCCCGGCGACATTTGGGTCGACGTCTGGACGACGCAACAAACGCCGTCGCAACCCGACGCCGCGTCCGCCGAGGACGGCGGACGCGGCGTGTGGATCACGGTCGACACTCCCATGGGATGGCCCGCGGCGTTCGTGCGAAAACACGCGTCGAAGACGGCGCTTCGTTCCGTGGCGGCGTTGCGAGACATCGCCATGGAGCGCGGCGGCGTTCCGTCGAGACGCCGCTTGCGCGCCATGGATCCCGTCGACCGCATCGTGTTGGGATTACTTTAGAATGAAACCAATTGCTTTGACAGGCACACCAATATAGTGACTCATAGAAACCACATATCTTTTTACATCGCGAGCGCGTCTAATCCCTCTCTCGCGCCGTCGTTGTCCGGGTCCAATCGAAGCGCTTCCGAGTAACACCCGCTCGCCTGCCGAAGGAGTTCGTCTTCGTCCTCCGCCGGTCCAAGGGACGCAGTCATTCGTAGCGCGTCTCCCCAGGCGACGTATATCGACGGCGAGGTCGGTTCGATCGCGGCGGCGGCTTTGTACTTTTCCGCGGCGGCCAACGCGAGGGATTCGGCGTCCTCCGTTGCGCCTCGACTGTCGAGCACCAATTCGCTTCTGAGCGCGAGCGCGGATCCCCATCCCGCGAGCGCCTTGGCTTCAGCCTTGACACCGCTCGTTGCGCTCTCATCGTCGCGCATAGACGAGACGACGGCGCGGAACTTTCGACCAGCCTCGATCAAGTTTTCCTCGGCGAGTTCCGCGTACATCTCGGCGGTGCCCTCCAATCCGGCGTTAACGCGAGCGTTCCTCGCGTTCGCCGCCTCTCGAAACGCCATGGCGGCGAGCGTGGCCTGCACGCGACCTCGAGCGAGATGAGCGTTACCTAAATTGCCTTGCGCGCGCGGCGTGGGCTCCATCTCCAGCGCGCGCTCAAAGTGCGCGATGGCGTCCGCGAACATCTCGTCGGCGTCTTCGAGTGTGTCGACTTTTTCGCCGCCGCGGCGCGCGAGGTCACGACCCGCGCGCAACGCCTCCAGTCCCGCCTCGGCGCGCGACGCGGCGTCTGTAGTAGTCTCTCGCGATTCGTTCGCTTCGACGGCGTCGGCAGATGTCTCGCTCGCACTCGCGAGCTCGGCTTCGTATTTCGCGACGTTCTCCGCGTCCGCGGCGCCGATGAACGGATCCCACACATCGTCTCCGTCGGCATCGCCCGTGTCCTCGACGACAGCTTTGGCGGACGCCGCGTCGGATTCGGGTTCGGATCCGGATTCGGCGACGACGGGACTCTTGCTCGGCGTCTCCGTCGACGGTTTCGAATTCAACAACCGCTGCATATTGGCGAACGCCTCTTCGCGAGACACGCCCTCGTTCATCGCCTTCTTCTTCGGCGCGTCCGCGGCGGTGGTTTCGCCGACCCACACGAGTTCCTTCTCCGTCTCCTCTTCCTCCTCGGCGTCGACGACGGCGGCGTGCCACTGAATCTGTTCCTCCAACTCTCTCGGCGTCTCCGCCGCCTTGAGCTTTTCCTCCGCCCACTGCTTCACCGCGGCCGCGGCTTCGGTGCTCCCCTCGCCGCGAGCGTTCGTCTCGGACGACGTCGCCTGCGCCTCCTCCAACGCGAGCTTCAACGCGTCGACGCTCTCGACAACGCGTCGCATGTCTCGAGAAATTTCGCGACGAATCTCCAAACGTAAATCCTCTAAATCATCCTCGACGACGCGTTCAGACGACGTCCGCACGCCCTCATCGATGGAATCTAATCGTTTCACCATCGCCTCCCACTGCGCGTCGTCGAGTTTCGTCGCCAGACTCTGCACGATGGTTTCCTCCGACGTCACGGCGTTGATGGATCCCAACAATTGTTCAACGGCTTCGCGCACTCTCGCGCTCGTCGTGTCCGCCACCGCCGCCCGCAATTCCGCGAGCTGTTCGCTCGAGAGAGTCATCACCGTCGACGACGACGAAGATGACGACGGCATCTCGTCGACGTCGCGATCGCGCGCGACGCCCTCGACGACGTCCCGAATCTCCTCGGCGAGCGCCTCCATTGGACGTCGTAAACCTGCCGTGTCCTTTTCCACGCTCTCCACGAGTTCCCACAGCATCGTCATCTCCTTTCGCAGCTCACCCTTAGCCTCGTCCGCCGTCGTCCGGAACTCGTTGCGCACGCTCGCGATGCCCTCTCTCGCGTCGACCCTCGCCGCCGCTAAATCTCTCGCCAACATGCCCGCGACGGCGCCGCTGTCCCGCGCCGTCTTCGCCGCCGTCTTCGCCGCCTCAATCTGCGCTCGCTCCACGCTCGACAACCTCGACGCCAACTCCTCCAACACCGGCGTGACATCTTTCCTCACCGCCTCCACCGCCGCCGGCGCCGCCGTCTTCGCCGCCTCGCGCATCGTCACCCCGCGACTCGCCTTGGCGCGCAGCGCGTCGAGCTCCTCTCTCCGCGCCCGCTCCCGCGCCTCCCCTCTCGCCCGCACCCGCCGCTCTCTCGCCCGTCTCGCCAGCGCCCCGACGAGTGGAAGCGCCCCCGCCACCGCACCCAGCGTCACCTCTTGCAAGACGACGCTCGCGACGCCGCTCGACGCCGCGCCCAGCGTCGTCGCGCGCTCCACCGCCGCCAACCACCCGCACGCGCGCGCCGCCGCCGCGTCCTCCTCGTCCTCCGCCACGTCGTCGTCGTCGAACTCGTCCGTGAGCGGTGACGGTGACGCGTGCGATCGGATCGTCACCGCGCGGCGACAACGGTGACGCGCGCGCGTCGGCGGCGTCGCGAATGTAGATGAAGATGCATTTAAACGCGACGACGTCGTCGACGCATTATTCCCCCGCCTCGCGCCTCTGTCGCGCGTCGCGACGCGAGACGCGCGCGTCGGCGTCGAGACCATCATCGCAGACGTCATCGCGCGCGTCGACCCGCGCGCGCGAGGCTCGACGACGCGGTGCGTCGACGAATGCGAGGGCGGCGGGGGCGTGGGGTGTCGCGTCGGTCGATCGGCGCGCGATCGCCGTCGCGCGACGGCAGAGCGCGCCGGCGTCGGTGCCGATCGACTCGAGCGCGGAGAGAGAGATGACGCGCGCGACGACGCGTCGTCGATCGACGCGCGAGGGGGCGCGCGAGGAGGAGGAGGAGGCGGTGGCGGCGCGCGAGGAGGAGACGACCGACGGGCCGGCGACCGGTGAAGACGACGACGACGACGACGCGCGCGAGAGCGACGACAGCGACAGCGATAGCGACGGTGTGGAGATTGAACTTCGCGATGACATCGACGTCGTCGCCGAACACGAGCGCGCGGAGGCGGAGAAGGCGGAGAGGGAGGCGAAAGAGGAGGAGGAGCGCGCGGCGGCGGCGGCGGCGGCGGCGGCGGACGCCGAGGGCGCCGAGGGCGAGGGCGGTGACGGTGGTGAGGACAAGGCGCGAGAGGAGGGTGGAGAGGACGCGGGCGGTGAGGTGTTCGCGGCCGCCGGGTCGAGAGGGGTCGTGGACGTGCACGCGCTCTCGATGTATACGTTTGGGACGAAGCGCGCGCGAGGCGAGAAGGACGCGACGCCGGCGGCGAAGTTGTTGCGAATGAAGGCGCAGTACGAGCGAGAGGGGAAACGAAGAAGCGTCGGAGGGATTTGTATGGTGAGTCAACACAGAACACCGCACATACTGTTGCTACAAGTGACGCCGACGAGTTTCAAACTTCCGGGCGGGAAGCTTCGGCCGGGCGAGGGCGAGGGCGAGGGACTGGCGAGAAAATTGCGAAATAAACTTCAACCCGAGCTCGAGGACGGATTACAGCAGTACGAGTTCGATATCGGTGATCAGGTGTCGACGTGGTATCGAACCGCATACGAGCCGCAGATGTATCCGTACCTGCCGGCGCACATCACCAAGCCGAAGGAGGAGTACAAGCTCTTCGTCGTGCACCTCCCGGAGAAGTGCTCCTTTGCGGTGCCGAAGAATTTAAAACTACTCGCGGTGCCGCTGTTCGAACTGTATGGAAACCCTCAAAAGTACGGTCCCGAGATTTCGAGCATTCCACACCTTTTATCTCGCTATAGATTAAACTTGGACTAGTAGGAATGGAACGATAATCCAAACAAGGCGTGGTCGCGTACGCGGCGTCGGGTTTGAGGGGTTTAATCTCGGCGCGATAGGCGCGTGGATGGGTCATGTAGAGGTTTGGCGACGCGCCAAGGCGCGAGGAATCATAGTAGGCGGGCGACTTCGATGTAACTAACTCCCGGGCCCGGGCATGTGCAACCTTCCCGCGAGTCTCCAGCGCGCGTTCGGAAGTTTCAACCCGTGTTCAAACACCCAAAAATCTTCAACGTCCAGCACCTCGGCCGGATTCCCCGCGACTAATCTTCCTAAAGAATCGTAAGCGGCAAACCGCTGCCGCGAACGAAAACGCGTCGTGAGCTGTACGAATCCCGGACCGTTGCTATCGTTCGGATTCGCCATGATCAAACGCCCTCGCACGACTTGGCACTCATCGATCCCTTCCAACGACCAATCGATCTTCGCCCATCCTCCCTTTTCGCGACTCTTTCTCTCTCGTTTGAGGTCGCTCTGCGTCTTATCAGTCGTCGCGTGTCTCGTATCGTGTCCCAGCGTCTTTCCAGCGCTCGTGTTCGCGCTCTCCGCGTTCACCAGCGCGTACAACTGTTTCGCCTCTTGTTTAAATCCCTCCAGCGTGAATCCACGCACGTCTCTCGTGCACTTGGACAGCGCGTACGTATCCTTGGCTCGACTCACCGCGCTCTCGTACGCGAACCTCAAACCTTTCGAGCTCGTCAGCGCCTCCATCAGCGTCGGTCGACGAAGAGACCCGGCATACGGCTCGGCGATGAGATTGGACGACGACTGCGCGACGCGAAGGCCACCGCCGCGCGCCGCCGCGCTCGCCGCGGGCGCCGTGAACCCCTTGGTCGTGGGCTTGGCGTAGCCCCGCGCGCGAGTCATCGCCTCCGCGCGCGGCGCCGGCGTCGCCGCCATCGACGTCATCGACGTCGCGGTGCACGAGATCGCCGTCACCGTCGTCGTCGCGTCCGCGCGCGCGCGCGCGACCGCTCGCGCCGCTCGCGCCGCGCGCATCGCGTCGATGTGTGCGGTCCCGTAGTGGACGCCATCCCAAGCCCATCTACATTTAATATATAAATATGTAACAGATCATAAATAATTACGTATCGAATGCCCGAACATATATGTACATGGCCAAAGTCTCTCGGAACGCAATCGTCGCGACCGTCGGTCGACGCTTCGCGACGCGCTCGACCGCCGAACGACGCGCGACGCGGCGCGCGTCGTCAACGTGGATTTGTCGTCATGGACGCGCCGTTCGCGTCCGCGGGGTGCCGCGACGCCGGAGTCAGACGCACGGATGACGACGAGGAAGATGAATGGGTTTTCGTGACGACGGATGCGCGCGTCGATGTGCGCGCCGATGCGCGCGCCGACGCCGCCGACGCGCGCGAGGACGACGCGAGTGCGCCGCGGCGCGCGTCCGTCGACGCGTCATCGGCGATCCACGCGGACGTGGACGACGGGGAGGACGCGCGTGAAGACGACGTCTCAGAGACCTCGGACGTCTCGGAAACCGTCGAGTCGACGAGCGTCGAGAGCGAGAGCGAGACGGCAATTCGCCGCGTCGAGGACGTCGCGGGTGCGCCGGAGGATGGATTTGTGGACGAAGCCGTGCGACGAATTCGAGAGAGATTGGTCGACGCGATCGCGGCGTGTCGGAGGGCGATCGACGCCGGCGCAGCGGCGATTGAGACGAGTTTACGACGCGTGCGTCGTCTCATCGATACGATGACGCGGAGGTGGAAGGATCGGTCGGTTCTCCCGCGCGACGTCGGCGTAGACATTGTGTGCGTGACGACCGCCGCGGGTGTGATTTTTTTGGTGCACAAAAAATTTTTTCGATTCGATGACGGCGTCTTTCGCCGGAAGGATGTCGCGTCGCCTGGAGTGTTCGATAGAGGCGTGTCGAGACGATCGCGCGATGTCGATTTTGGGAGATACTTTCGCGACCGCTCGCTGTAGACGCACGCGGTCGAGACAGATCGACGCAAGACTGGTGAAGATGCGATTGAAACAACAAAGAAAACCGTCACATGATTTGACAATATCGAGACGCAAACATCACACCTCGACTCGCACGCGCCGCGATCGATGACGCAGTGCATCGAATCGTTTGAAAATTATTTCCGTCCGGAAGACGAACGATTCGAGTCGGTTTTGAGCGAGGATGAAATCCCGCCGGCGTGCGTCACGGCGCTTCGCAGATTGCGTCTCCTCAGTTGTGTTCCGTTGGCGTGTTGCCTCGCTCTCGTCGTCATCATGATCGTTGAAAAGAGCGCGGAGTTCATCGGAAGCGCGGGATTAGCGCTTCTCATGTGTGTCATACTTCGTCAGACGTCATTGTTTCCAAAAGGGAGAACACTCGCGCACGTCTCTCACGCGCGAAGCGTGTCTACTTTTTTTTTGGCGCTCAACGTCGGTAAAGCGTTTGCCCTCTTCTATTCAACCTACGACGCGTGCAAGATGCCCGATGAAGCGATGGGCGAATTAGAGTGCAGTCGCGTGCGCTGGGCGACGACGGCGATAATCGGGATCTCTGCGTACGTCACGTACGTGGCCGGATTGGCGTTGCAGCGGCTCGAGTTGTCCTATCTCATCGTCGCATCTCGCGCGCACGCGAGTGGGAGTAAAACGGAAGCGTTGGGACCGCCGAGCGTGTGATATGCACGCTTGAATCGTATTAATGATATTCATTCATAATCTATGGCTGCTCGGCGACGCGCGTCGTCCTCGCGTTTATCGCTGTTCTGGAACCTCGCATGCCGCGGGAACGTCGCAGTTGAACATTCCGTCCCCGGTCGCCGCGCGAGAGTCATCGCCGCTTGACCACGTCCTGTAGTCCTCCGCGAGTTGATTCAAGAAGCGCGGAACGACTTGTCCGACCACTTGATTTACGACGAAACGCCCCGTGCGCTCGGTAGCCTTCACCGTGAACGGAAACCATCCCGGCACGATTATGTACACGCTCACGCTCGTCTCGCTCATAAATTCCTTATACTCCCCCCCACACGTCTCTAAAAACTCTCGCTCGTCCACATCGAGAGACGCATACTCCACATCACTCCACGTCACGTTATTCACGCTCACAATCTCAAACGCATCGCTCGCGTACTCAACCACTCCGCTCCCCGTCAATTCCATATCTTCCACCCGCACCTCGCACCCGCTCCCGTCTTCCCGCACGCGAACCTTCGCCGTGAGTTTCGGTCGCAGCTTCAAACCTAAAAACGCCAACTCACTCAACTCAACCTTGAACGTATCGTCCGACACGCGCTCGACCGATTCTCCATCCAGCGTGCTGTACTGCGACGCCGGCAGCGCCATGTACTCTCTCACCGCTCTCCCGCTTGCGCTCTCGTGCACGCGCTTCACCGCCCGCCGCGTCGCCTCGAAGCTCGCGTGACGTCCTTTTTTACTCAAAAACGCCGCCAATCGCTCGCTCGCGCCTCCCGCGGCGGCGTCCACCTCGCGCGTCGGGTGCTCGATCGCGCGCGGCACCGTCGCCCGCGTCGTCCCGCGTCGTCCTCGTCCTCCTCCTCGCGCCGACGCCGACGCCGACGCGTCGACGCGCGTCGTCGCCGTCGTCACCGATACCGTCGTCATCGCCGTCGTCGCGTCCGAGACGTCCGACGCGGACGGACGACGGGGTGTGACGAAGACGCGCGGCGGGACTGGTGGTGGTGAGAGATAGCGCGAGAAAGATATCGCGATATCGCGAACGAAGAGTGGCGATGGACGAGCGCGCGCGATGGGAGACGCGCGGTGGACGCTCGCGAGGGATCGAGGATGAGATGGATGGCTCGAGCGAGCGAGCGAGCGATCGGTCGGACGGACGGACGGCGGTCACCGCGTCGGCGTCGATGTACGGCGAGCCGTTTTGACGTACACGAGAACGAAGAGCTACGCGTTCGGATGGATGGATGGATGGATGAGAGTCGTCGGATCATCGATCGGGTTCGCCGAGAGGGCGGTAAAAGTCGACGATATCGCTGACTTGGCGGTATTCCTCGGTGGATTGCACCCAACGCACGATGGCGTGCCAGTTGATGGGACTGGACGGCGACCTGTTCATCGTCTGCCAGATGCACTCGGCGGCGTCTTCGGGGGCGAAATCGCATCCGACGTCGTAGAGGTACTGTAACACACCGAGGTGTCCATTCTTCGCCGCCACGGCCATGAGATTGTTTTCCTTCTTTTTGGGCGTCTTGTGCTCGGACCAGTTGGCGACGCGGCAACCGGGAACGGCGTCGATCATGAAGCGCACGCAATCGAGCTCGCCGAATTCGGCGGCGCAGTACAGCGTCTCTTCGTCAATGGTACAGTTTCGTTCGTGCAAAAATCGCAACACCTCGACAGCAGATGTGTACACGCCCTCCGCCGTCGTTCGAAGCGGATGCGGCGCGCGCTCGCAGACGCTGAGCGCCGCCTTGGGATCGAGCGGCGCGCCGCGTTCCAGAGCCCACGTCAGCACCTCGATGGGTCGCTTGCTATCTCTGGCGGCGCAGGGCACGACTTCGTGCCACCAGACGTACGGGTTGGAACACTTCGGCGCCATGACCTCGAAGTATTTCCGCATTTCCTCACACTTTTCCACGTCTCCGAGGTCGGTGAAACTGTGCATCGCCGCGTAACAATTCGCCAAGTCTTCGTCGGTGAGCTTCTTCTTCCCGCCGGCGGCGCCGCGTTGTTTCCCTTTCACCTTTTGTTTCCCTACCGCCCCCTTCGCGCCGCCCGCTTTCCTACCCTTCTTTTTCGCCGGCGACGACCGCGACGACGGTCCCGCGCCGCCGCTCGGCGCGAAGACGTCCGGCGCCGTTCGCTTCCTCGTCGGCGTCTCCTTCTCCGGCGCCGCCGGCGCCGCCGCCGGCGACCGCCCGCGCGATTCGGTGTCCGACGACGACGCCGGCGACGCCACCGGTGCCTTCCCGGGTGTCTTTCTACACGCCTTCACCGCCACCATCGGTCGTCCCCGCGGCGCGTTCGCCGCCGGCGGCGTCTTTCGCGCCGCCGGCACCGCCGACGCCAACCGAAATCTCCGCATCGCGTTCGTCTCCTCCGGCGCGTCGCGCGCGCGTCGCACCGCGGGCCCGGACGACGAGGACAGCGCGTCCGCCGCGGTCTCGCGCGGCGACGCGACGGGACGCGCGACCGGCGAGCCGACGTCGCGCCCGCTCCCGCCGGGCGGCGTCGTCGCGAGGTCGCGCTGGTACCTCATCAGCGCCGCGTAGTGCGGTTCCCGCGGGTCGTCCGGCGGACGGGACGGACCGGGCGCGGCGCTCTGGGCCTCCATCGGTCGCGCGTCGCCGTCTCGCGCGTCGTCGCCGTCGTCGTCGTCGTCGTCGCGTTCCGAGAGAGAGTGCGCCATTTCTCTCCGTGTTGGGTGATAAAAAATAATCACATGGTTAGTAACGCACTCTAGTATGTTGTCACCCTCAAAGTTCATAAATATATAATTCATAATGTGAACAACGAGCTCATATAGTATCGAATGTCCGACATTGTAACACGTCGTGCCGAGCCGAGGACAAGAATCAACCACTCGGGACTTCGCGACGCCGACGCGTCGTCATGGCGTCCACGAGCGGGCGAGTCACGAGCGTGTCCGCGGCGAGCGCGTCCGCGATGGACTTTTTGAGGCACACGCGACCGAATTTCCCGGCTGGGTTGGAGGTGCGCGCGCGATGACGCGCGATGGCGCGGCTGGGGAGGGTGCCGAGCGCGCGGGGACGGGGTGGATTATCCGCGCCGCGCGCGCGAACGGCGCGCGGTGGTGGACGAGACGCGCGCGGAGACTGACGTAATGTACACGTTCGTGACGTCGCAGGTGTTGCTGGTGAGCGAGGAGAACGCGCAGAGACAGGCGGCGGTGAAGATGTTGGAGGCGTCGTCGTATAGAGGTGCGCGGAGACGAGCGACGCCGCGACGACGCCGCGACGACGCCGCGATGACCATCGAGACGACGCGATGACGACGACTGGGGATGGTCACTCGGTGTGGTGTGAGAGACGGCGCGAGATGAACGCGGATTGAAGGACTGACGAGGACGCGCGCGGCGGCGACTCTTTCGCGCTCGAGCAGTGACGTTGAACGACTCGTTGACGGCGGTGGCTGACTCGTTCACGTGCGAGCCGTCTCCGAGGAGAGACGTGCTCTTGGTCGAAGCAAAGATATTGCGACAGTGGCTGACGAATAGAGAAAACGATAGCGCCAAGGAAGCGATAAGAGTGATGGCGAAAAAGGCGGCTATCGTCATCTTGCAGGGCGCCACGGAGGAGCCTGAAGAGAAGGAGTTCATCTTGGAGGCGGTCGGCTCTCGGCTCGTCGCGGATGTCATTCGTTACCCACTCGTGAAACAGAATACAGTTAATTTATGGCAGCACGCGGTGCGAAAGATGATTCAGGACAAATCGAACGCGAAGATGTTGGCGACGCTAAAGCGATCGTCGAGCGTGGCGATGAAGCATAACTTTGAGCGTCCGTTTTGCCGCGGGACGCACGGTGACCCTCAGGCCATTGCGGAGGCTCGCTTGCGCTCGCCGACTCCACCGCTGCGTATGCTCAGCGTCGAGGCGATGAACGCGCGTCAGGCACGGTTGCTGCTCGAATCTGAGGCAAAGAAGGCGAATCAAGCCTCGACGCCGAGCGCCGCGAAGGCCAAGCCCAAACCATCGGCTTCCGTCAGGACGAAAGTGAAGCAGATGAAGCGTAAGAGCGAACACTTACCTGGATCGGTCGCCGCCCCGGCGCCGCCCGCGTCGCGGGACAACGCGTCGGCAAAGGGCGCGTTCACCGACGCGTCCATGCCGCTCGGTTTACATCTCGCGTACTCTGATAGCTTCATCAAGCGTCTATCGACGCTCGCTCCCACGGACACCAGCGCGCTCTCCGCGGCCGCTCGACAAGCGTACGCGGACCAAGGAACGTACCCGTGCATGCCGGACGGCGCACCGTTGGGCGAAGACTACGACGCGTTGGATTACGTGCTCAACTCGAACGACTTTTCGCTCGACGACTTGAACAGCTTCTTCAGCGAACCGCTCACGTAACGCGCGCCCCCCCGCCCCCCGCGTACGACAGCGCACCATCGCATCGCTCGCTGTAATGAAGACGCACCTCCTTTCATCTTCCTTCCTTGGCCCCGATTCCGCCTGCACACGTCGGCGACCTTTCGAGCGCAAACGCGAGCGCGCAGACGCGCCGCGAGCGCGCAGACGCGCCGCGCGGGCGCGTTCGCTCGCGTTCAAAAGAGGAGGACGGTGCGATGGCTTCAACAGCATCCGACGTTCTCGGACGAGGTCTTCGCGGTGTCACCACACACAACGCGTCGCCGAGGACGGTTACTCGCTCGCTTTTGTTTAGTTTGCTTGTGACACCCATCCACCAACACCATTTTAATGCGACGCCGTCTCGAGCCAACTAAAGGCGTTCGTTCGTTCGTTCGTCGAAATCAAGGGATGGTGTACGGTG
>Ga0255762_10000873_pt1 | contig 26930 bp, 23 predicted proteins | sample 101ome_16_FD_179962 | JGI IMG/M metagenome (GOLD analysis project Ga0255762, IMG submission 179962) | Coastal salt marsh microbial communities from the Groves Creek Marsh, Skidaway Island, Georgia - 101401AT metaG (version 2) | ecosystem: Environmental > Aquatic > Marine > Intertidal zone >...
AACTGAGTTACCGGTAAATTTTCTTTAAAGTCCCAATTCACACCATAGTCAAAGGTTTCGTATAAACCTCCATCACATCCTACCAATAAATGTTTAAAATCGGATGGATCAATCCAAATGGCATGATTATCCACGTGTTTGAATTTTTCAGGAAACCTTTTTACTGTTTTGCCACCATCTTCCGAAAAATGAAGATAGGTGTCCATAAAAAACAAACGATCGCCGTTATTGGGGTCAGAAAACACCTCTTGATAGTAATTCCCGGAAGTTTGATAAGCATTCACCTTTTCCCAACTTGCTCCATAATCCATTGATTGAAATACACCTCCCGATGCCCCTTCCACAATTGCTGTAAGCTGACCAGCCGTTGTTTCAGAACATTCTACAGAAATTCGACCTAATTCACCGCCAGGGAAACCATTGGATGCCTTTACCCAGTTCTCTCCTCCATCTTTGGAGATATACATCGCAGACTCGGGTCCGCCACCCAAGTAGGTCCACTGATGTCTCCTTCTTTGATGAGAAGTGGCATACATCAACGAGGGATTAAAGGGGTCAATATGCACCTCATTAAATCCTGTTTTATCTGAAACATGTAGTTTACGCTTCCATGTTTTTCCACCGTCTTCGGTTTTGTAGATACCTCTTTCTCCACCATCTCCCCAAAGATTTCCGTAAGCAGCAACCCACACTATGTTAGAGTTTTCTTTGTCGATGGTAATCATGCCGATACTAAAGGAGGACTTCAAACCAACCAATTCAAAACTTTTACCTCCATCTTCACTTTTGTAAAGACCGTTACCATAACCTACACTTCGCTGATTATTATTCTCTCCGGTCCCTACCCAAACGATATTTGGATTCTTAGGATCCAATGATATACAACCAATGCTCTGAGTACCGTATTTATCAAATATTGGAGTAAACGTTCCACCTGCGTTGTTGGTCTTCCAAACACCACCATAAGCACTAGCCACATAGTATTCGGAGTGATCTTTTGGATTAACTGCTAAATCTATAATTCTACCGCTTGTGGTCGCAGGACCAATCATTCTAAAGTTTAACTTTTTGGCAAACCCCTCGATGATGCTATCTCTAGCTTCATTGCTTTGTGCATTCAAACAAGGAATAACTAAAGCAGAGGCTACAAGAGGAATAAAAATTGATTTGAAATAATTCTTAAATAACATGTGTAATCTTCGATTTTTCTCGAAGATACACTATTTGAAAGTGAGATATTTTTCAAGTTGCTTAGCGATGGAAGGCCACGAAAAACTATCACGGATTGCCTTTCCTCCTTCTGAAGCCATTTTTAACCTAAATTCATCATCTCTGAGAATACGAACAACGTTGTGGGCAAACTCATTTGCATCTTTAGACGGTAAAGCCCCTATACCATCTGGAAGCCCAAGTCCTTCGTAACCTACATACGTTGTCACTACGGGTATATCCATAGACAACGCCTCTAGAACTTTATTTTGTGTACCAGCGCCAATTCTTAAAGGCGATACGACCACATGAGCTTTGGCATATTCTTTTGCAAGATTTTCAATAAATCCAGTGACTTTCACTTGTTCGGATGCTAATTCACAAACCTTAGGAACAGGCCTTTGGCCCGCGATAATAAATTCAACTTCAGGAATCTCATTTTGTATTATCGGAAATATCTGATGAACAAAGTATTGAACAGCATCAATATTCGGTGCATAGTCCATATTACCCGTAAACAAAATACGATTATTAATAAATGCTTCTTCAGACGAGGCAAAGGTTTTGGTATCAACCCCGTTAGGTAAAACATCCACTTTGGCACCCTTTATTTTACTTAAATATCGCTGGTCTTCCTTACTGCAAACAAGTGTTTGAGGAAATGTAGGGATGGTCTGTATTTCAAAATGGTTTAGCCTTTTGTACTCAAGGAAATTAAACGCTTTAATGAATGGATTCTTTGCAGAGTGATATCGCCGTTTCCAATACATACTAAAGGCATCTGGCAAGTCCAATACGACCTTATGTTTGAATTCGCTAGGGATAAACTGAGCCATGCGGATATGTTGAACATGAATGCCGTCATAATCCCCCTTCTTCATCACATCATAAACCTGTTCTCTAAAGCGCGCACTTCTGAAGTAACCTATCTGAAAAGGTTCATTTGAGAACAAGGTAAAAAAGGTATTCAAGAAAGACTTCCATCTAGGAATGAATACGTAATCAATACGGTTGAAAATCTTACTAAGTGGCTCAATGCTATCAATATCTTCCTGATTCTCCGCAATGGTTATCAAATCCAAGGAATGATGCTGTAATTCCTTTGCCAAATTGTAGATCTTAAGCTTGTCTCCTCTGTATGGAGGATATGGCATTCTATTCGCTACAAACAGCAATCGCATCACGACAAAAATACCCGTAAAATTTCAAAGTATGTGGTAATATTGTGTATTCATGAAATTAAGCCAAAGAATGCAAAATGTGGTGGAAAGCCAAACCATCGCAATGACAAAAAAAGCCCGAGAACTCAAGTCAAAAGGACACGATGTCATTAGTTTAAGCATTGGTGAGCCTGATTTCGACACACCAGAAGTGATTTGCAATTCTGCAAATAGAGCCATGGGAAATGGCGAAACCCATTATCCTCCTGTTTTAGGAACAATTGATTTTAGAACAGCCATCAAAAATAAATTACTCAAAGAAAACAATATTGAAGTTGAGCTCGATGAAATTATAGTTAGTAATGGTGCTAAACAAAGCATTTTTAATGCTGTGATGACCTTAATTAATCCAGGAGATGAGGTAATTATTCCAGCTCCATACTGGGTAAGTTACCCTAGCATGGTTCACTATGCTGGGGGCAAGGTAGTCTCAATCGAATCAGCAGCAGAAAATCATTTCAAAATAAGTGCTGAAGAACTGGAGTCAAAGATCAACGCCAATACCCGATTAATCATTTTCTCCAGTCCATGCAACCCTAGCGGATCTGTTATGAGCACAGAAGAAATAGAAGAATGGGTGAAAGTATTGGAGAAACATCCAGAAGTGTATGTCATTGCCGATGAAATTTACGAGAAAATCCTGTTTACGGACAAACCTAAATCACTTGGATCCTATCCATCGTTGAAAGGAAGAATTGCAACCGTGAATGGCCTATCAAAAGGGTATGCGATGACTGGTTGGAGAATTGGTTACATGGCTGGACCTAAGGAATGGATTCAAGCATGTGAAAAATATCAAGGAATGATAAGCAGTGGAGCAAATTCAGTGGGTCAGGCTGCGGGTGCTTTCGCACTCCATAATTTAGCCGCTCAACAAGAAGTGGAAAATATGCGAATTTCCTTTAATAAAAGGAGGCAACTCATGTCACAAATGATCGCTGATATCCATGGTATGAATTGCCCAGAACCTCAGGGTGCATTTTATTATTTCCCAGATGTTAGTCATTACTTTGGCCAAACCACTGCTGACAGTAAAAGGATAATGAATTCTGATGACCTCTGCATGTATTTGTTAGAAACTGCCCATGTTGCAACCGTATCAGGCTCAGCATTTGGTACACCTAGTTGTATTAGGCTATCCTATGCCGCTTCAGAAGAACAACTCACCGAGGCTATGAAGAGAATTTCTATGGCCCTAACCCAGCTGAATTAAATCGTATATTTGCCACAATGATGCCGAGCATTAATATCGAAGAGACATTTCAAAAATTTGTGGGACTTAGAGTCCTAATTGTCGGTGATGTAATGGTTGATAGTTACGTAACCGGTAAGGTTGACCGGGTATCACCAGAAGCGCCAGTACCTGTAGTTGATGTAAAAAAATTTAATTCAAGACTCGGTGGAGCTGGAAATGTTGCGCTTAACATTAAAGCCATGGGGGGAATTCCGATTATTTGTTCGGTAATTGGTAGAGACAAAGAAGGAGAATCACTCAAAACCCTGCTAGAGAAAGAAGGAATCTATGCAAAAGCACTTCTAGAGAGCGAAAAACGAAAGACTACTACCAAAACCCGTGTCATAGGCAATAACCATCAATTGGTTCGATTTGACTATGAAGATAAAACAGATCTTGATTCCGTGGATGCTTATCTTCTAGATGAACATTATCATCGTGAATTAGAAAATTGCGATATCGTCATCTTTGAAGATTATAACAAGGGTGTTTTATCGAAGCAGAACATTCAGAAATACATCGCTGCCGCAACTGATGCAGGAATTCCAACGGTTGTTGACCCTAAGAAAAGCAACTTTATGGAATATCAGGGCACTACCCTCTTTAAGCCTAATTTCAAAGAAATGAAAGAAGGGCTTGGTATCGAAACTGAATTGGATACCTTAGACGAGATTGAAGAGGCTATTGTAGAGTTGGAAAAGAACCTTAAAAACAAGCGGACTCTTGTAACCCTAAGTGAGCGTGGTGTTATCATCAGTGATGAAGGTAGCTTTCATCGCAAACCGGCTCATATTAGAAATATTTCAGACGTTTCTGGTGCTGGAGACACTGTGATTAGCGTTGCCAGCCTTTGTGTTGCACTTGGACTAAATCCATCCATAACGGCTGAATTAAGCAACCTTGCTGGTGGGCTAGTATGTGAGGAGCGCGGAGTAGTTCCTATTCAAAAGGAAAGACTCTTGTCTGAAGCTAAACGTGTTTTTAATCAATCATAAATCACCATTATTATAGCATAAAAAAGAGGCGATGATTATCGCCTCTTTTTTATTGAGTTAGTTTTAGGTTATTGATTAACGGATTCCGTTCATCAATACTAATAGTTTTTTACTTAAGAAGAATAGGAATACACTAGCAGCTCCCGCCATCACAACAAAGATCATGAAGAAGTCATACAATGTTTCCACTTTGAAGCCTGCAAAGCTTGGCTTCTCAGGATCAAGATTCCAAACTTGTGCTTGGTGTATTGTTTTTAACTCCCCTTCGTCTGTTTTCTTCTCGATATCTTCAATGGTGAGTAGTAAGTTATCATCTAACAATACCGCTTCTTTGAAATTCGAATTCAACGTCTTAATTAACTTCATTGGGAAAACCTTGATATAGGCAGTTTCGCTATTTGCATCATATGAAACGCTGTTGATGATCATTTTATCATCTTTTGTTGTTATGTCTGCTTTAGCAATTGGTAACTGATAATCTTGTTTTGGATCAGCTTTAAAAGCCATTGTATCGATTACGTTTCCGCGAATTGAAGCAATTACATCATCAGAAACTGCACCTTCGTATTTACTTTCGATTTTAACTTCTTCAGGATAAAGGGCACTCAAGGTACCTGCAAATTTATTAGCAGATGCAGTTGACAAGAACCACACACCCATTAACAAAGAAGCAAAACGAGCGGGTGAAAGCTTATTCACCATAGAAAGTCCAATTGGAGATAAACAAAGTTCACCCAGAGTATGGATAGTGTATAAACTTACCAACCACATCATACTCACCTTAGTACTTGGTTCCAATCCCTTTACTCCAAAGGCAATCACAAGGTAACCGACAGCCAAAAGGAACAAACCTAAAGCTTGTTTAAAAGGAGATGCTGGCTCCATATTCTTTTTACCCAATAAACCCCAAATCCATACAAAGACTGGAGCAAACAACACAATAGCTAAGGCATTAATTGCTTGGAAGTAAGAAGCAGGAACTGTGGTTCCAAAAACATTCCTGTCTGTTTGTTCTTCCGCGAAATAAGTCAAACTAGCACCTGCTTGTTCAAAAGCTGCCCAGAAGAAGATCACGAAAAATGCTGCAATGTAGATAACCCAAATACGTTGTTTTTCAACTTTCTCCAAGGATGGATCTGTGATGATAAAACCAGGTGCGGCAATGGTTAATCCAAAAATAAAGGAACCAATCATTCCAAAATCTAAAGGATAGTAGAACAATAAGAAAAGTGCTAAAAACACCCCTACCCAAAGGTAAATCCTATTTGGGTTAACGGGAACGCTTTCTTTCTTCTCTACATCCTCTGCATTACGAGCATTATTCGGCGCCTCACCAATCTGCTCTCCATCTGGAGTAACAATATACTTGTTTTTGAGTGCGATGAACATCACCAAACTCAATATCATTCCAATACATGCTGCAAGGAATCCCCAACGGAAATCAGCCGCACTACCTGTATCTCCTAAATAACCGCAAACAAATGGAGCAATAAAGGCTCCTAAATTGATACCCATGTAAAAAATGGTAAAAGCAGAGTCAACTCGCTTATCACCTTCAGGGTACAACTGCCCAACCATAGTTGAGATGTTTGGCTTAAAAAATCCATTTCCTATAATTAGGAAAGCAAGACCAACAAACATCCACATCGGAGCAGATGCTGTTTGGTAAAGCGTACCAGCAAGAAACATGAAAAACTGCCCGACGGCCATCAAAATTCCACCAATTATGATAGACTTTCGATTTCCCCAATAGCGGTCAGCCATGTAACCTCCAATAAGTGGCGTTAAATAAACTAAACCAGTGTAACTTCCGTAGATATCAGAAGCATATGCTTTATCAAATAATAAAGCCTTGGTCATGAATAATACAAATAGGGCACGCATTCCGTAATAACTGAATCGCTCCCACATTTCTGTGACAAACAGGACATACAACCCTTTGGGGTGTCCTTTTTGGGTGTTAGATAAAGTAGCTGTTGAACTCATAAAAGTTTACTCTTTCGTTTTCTTGGTCGGCTAAAATAGACGTTTTTTTTTGAAAACACATCAAGACTAAGCCCACGAAACTTGCAAAACATCTTGGCAAAAGCCTTAATTTGCAAACATGCCTCAATTAAGTGCCGAACAGATTGCAAAAACCACAGGTGGAGAAATCATTGGTGACCAAAATAAAACCATATCTTCAGTGGCAAAACTCGATGAAGCAACAAGCGAAGATTTGGCATTTTTTGCTAATCCGAAATATGAAAATCAAGTTTACGATTCAAAATGCGGCATCCTATTTGTACCTGATAATTTCAAAGCAAGTCAAGAAATCACAGCGACACTTATTGCACACGAAAATCCTTATTTCGCTTTTTGCACCATACTTTCGATTTATTTCAACCCGAATGTGAAAAAACAGGGCATTCATCCTACTGCAGTGGTTCATCCCACAGCGCGCGTCGGAGAAGGCTCATATATCGGTCCATTTGTTCATATTGATGAAAATGTGATTATCGGAAAAAATGCCCAGATTCATGAGAGAGTGAGTATTGCAAATGATACAACCATTGGAGACGCTGCTACCCTATTCCCGGGTGTAGTGATTTACTCCAAAACTCATATCGGTAATCGGTTTACCGCTCACGCTGGCAGCATAATAGGGAGCGATGGCTTTGGATTTGCTCCTGTGAACGGAGAATACCAAAAAATACCTCAAGTGGGAATCGTAAAAATCGAAGACGATGTAGAACTCGGTGCAAACTGCTGTATCGATCGCGCAACCATGGGGGAAACCGTTATTCGTAAAGGTACTAAACTTGATAACTTAGTCCAAATTGCACATAATGTAGAGATCGGAGAACATACGGTGATGGCCAGTCAATGTGGAGTAGCAGGAAGTGCCAAAATTGGACATCACTCGGTCTTTGGAGGCCAAGCAGGTGTGGCAGGACATATTACGGTAGATCCATTTAACTCTTTCGGAGGACAGGCCGGTATAACCAAATCAATAAAAGGTAGTCATCGTAAAATGTCGGGCACCCCTGCAATGGATCTAAATTCTTATCTTCGCGGCATTGCTGGTTCTCAGAAAGTTTCAGATCTTTTCAAAGAAATCAATCAATTAAAAAAGGAAATAAACGCACTCAAAAACTCAAATGAGTAGTATCAACAATAAACAAACCACCTTAAACGGTAAAATTTCATTTAATGGTGTTGGTTTACACACCGGAAAACCAACGAAAGTAACTCTCTGCCCAGCAGAAGCTAACCATGGGTATAAGTTTCAACGTACAGATGTTGAGAATGACATCATCATTGAGGCTGATTGTGACTTAGTGACAGACACCTCCCGAGGAACCACCTTAGAAAAAGAAGGACTAAGTATATCTACGGTTGAACATGTACTTGCTGCATTGGTGGGTTCTGAAGTGGATAATGCATTAATCCAAATTGACGGGCCTGAGATGCCCATCATGGATGGGAGTAGTATTGAATTTGTTAAGGGTATTAATGAAATAGGAACGGTTGAGCTCGATGAACAAAAAGAGTATTTTGAGATTCCTTATAACATCCACTACCAAGACGAGGAAACAGGAGTTGAAATCATCGCCATGCCAGTTGATGATTACAGGCTCACAGTAATGGTTGATTACAACTCTCCTGTTTTAGGAACACAGCATGCATCCCTCACCAACATACAAGATTTCCAAGATGAAATTGCTCCATGTAGAACATTTTGTTTCCTTCATGAATTAGAGTATTTACTTCAGAATGACTTAATCAAAGGAGGAGATCTAAACAACGCGATTGTTGTTGTAGACAAAGAAGTAAGTCAAGAAGAATTGGATCGCTTAGCAGGAGTTTTCAATAAAAAATCCGTTGAGGTGAAAAAAGACGGTATTCTTAACAACTTGGATTTGCGCTTTAGCAATGAACCTGCGCGTCACAAATTATTGGACATGGTTGGTGACTTATCCTTAATTGGTATGCCCATCAAAGGGCAAATCATGGCAGCACGCCCGGGACATGCTTCAAATGTCGCCTTTGCAAAAAAAGTAAAACAAGTCATCAAGAAAGAAATCAGAAGAAAACAGGAAGGTCGCCCGGTATATAATCCAAATGAAAAACCCGTATATACCACAAAAGATATTATCACGATGCTACCACACGCACATCCTTTTTTGTTGGTAGATAAGATTACGGAAATAAGTGAAACCCATGTAGTTGGTATCAAAAACATCACTTACGATCAACCCTTTTTTGATGGACATTTCCCTGGTGACCCTATAATGCCTGGTGTTTTACAAATAGAGGCCATGGCGCAAACGGGAGGTATATTGGTATTAAGTACTGTTGAAGACCCGGAGAATTATGGTACCTACTTCATGAAAATAGACAATACTAAATTTAAAGACAAAGTGGTTCCAGGTGACACCCTCGTGATGAAACTTGAATTGACAGAGCCCGTAAGAAGAGGTATATGCAAAATGAAAGCACGATCATGGGTAGGTGAAAAACTTGTTTGTGAATCTGAACTCATGGCACAAATCGCAAAAATCAAATAAAGTAAGATGATACAACCCCTAGCATACGTCCATCCAAGTGCAAAAATTGCCGACAATGTTGTCATTGACCCTTTTGTGACTATTCATGCGGATGTAGAAATAAATGAAGGAACACATGTCATGTCAGGTGCCATCATCTTCAGAGGAACCAGAATAGGTAAGAATTGTAAGATTTTTCCAGGGGCGTCTATCGGTGCAATACCCCAAGACCTAAAATATGAGGGTGAGGATACATACACAGAAATCGGAGACAATACCACTATTCGTGAATATGTAACGATTAACAAAGGCACTAACGCCTCCGGTGCGACAAAAGTGGGTAGCAACGTATTACTGATGGCCTATGTTCACCTTGCTCACGATTGTGTTGTGGGTGATCATTGTATACTAGCCAATAGCGTTCAAGTAGCAGGTCATGTTGAAATAGGCGAATGGGCGATTCTAGGTGGGGCTGCATTGGTTCATCAGTTTGTGAACATAGGTAAACATGTAATGATTAGTGGTGGTTCATTGGTAAGAAAAGACGTACCACCATATACAAAGGCAGCGAGAGAACCGTTGTCCTATGAAGGCACGAATAGTATTGGAATGCGTCGACGAGGATTTACGAACGAAAAAATTACGGAAATCCAGGATATCTATCGCACTTTATTTGTTAAAAGCTCCAATACAGCAAAAGCCTTAAAATTAATCGAGGCTGATTTCTCTCCTTCAGCTGAACGAGACGAAATCATCGCCTTCATCAAGGAGTCTGATCGAGGCGTAATGAAAGGCTACATCGCAAAATGACGATATGATTATTAAATTCTCTAATGTGGGAAAGAGTTACTATGGCTCTTGGTTGTTTAGAGGATTCAATTATACGTTCCAGCTAAAAGCATCTAGTTCTTATGCCCTATTAGGCAATAACGGTTCTGGTAAGTCAACATTAGCAAGAATGTTGATTGGACAGATATCTCCTACCGAAGGTGAAGTTTCTATTTTCAATAAGGATAACATCGAAACCAAGTCATCGGAATTACATAGCTTATATAGTCTGAGCTCTCCTGCCATGGAACTCCCTGAGGAGTTTACAGTAAAGGAATGGTTCGCTTTTATGGACAAGACCAAGGGGTTTGATTCAAACGTTGATTTGAACACACTTCAAGAACAGTGCAAATTCAGCAATAGAGCAATTAAAAAGCCCATGTACACCTTCTCATCCGGAATGAAACAGCGCGTAAAACTCTGTGGAGCTTTCTTAACCAATGTCCCACTGATTATCCTTGATGAACCACTGTCTAATTTAGATCAGAACGGCTTCGATTTATACAACGAGCTTTGGAATCAATGTCAAGATAAAAAAGCTATTGTTGTTGCCTCCAATGATGATAAAGAGTATCAAAAGGTAAGTCAACGACTTCGAATAGAAGCCAAACAAATCATTACTGAGTAAGAATAAAGTGAGCGCTTGAGCTATTATGTAGCACTTCATTGCTTACCCTTACATGATAAAAACCCGGGGTCAATTCGGATCTCATTCGAATATTGATTTGTGATTCCCCCTTATTAATATGCTTGTTAATCACTAACTGCCCCTGGTTATTGTAGATTTCTACCTTACTAGCATATTGCATATTTGGGTTCTTGACATGTAACCATGTCCCAATGGTAATTGGATTAGGATAAACGAGCAAATCGTTCTTTGCTAGGACTTCCTTGTTTATAGAATTCTTTGAAGATTGGTTACTCATTCCAAATTGAAGTCCACCTCGAACTCCTCCAATGATTAAATCAGGAATACTGTCACCGGTGATATCTCCTAAGGTCGGCGATAACCCTCCGCCCAAATAGAAATCGAAAGTATCTCCTTTGTTAGTTTTAAAGGTAAGATTTTCCTGAGCAGATAGACTATCGGAATAGTTGTGGTTCTCTATATGATACACGCGCAAAACACCTTCATAACCGCCTACAATCACCTCTAAATTTCCATCGTTGTCGATATCAGAAACCGAGGGTCTAGCATATCCATAGCTTGCAAAATCAGGCTCACTCAAATTTTCCAACCATGCATTCGATTTTATGCCAAAAGCATGAGAGGATTTCCATTCAAAATCTGGGCTGGTTTTAGAAACACCCTCAAAAAGCCCAATATTTCCGTTGTAAAAACCTATCAATAAATCATTGATACCGTCTTGGTTATAATCAATTACAGCTGGCGCCCAACTACTTTCCCCTATTTTCCTTGTGTAATTACTCAAAAGACGTTGGGGTGATTCCCATTTGTTATCCACTTGTCTAAGGAAATACAATTCGCCTTTTAATGTACCATAAAGAATATCTTCCCTACCATCATTATCTACATCGCCTTTTGACAATGATATTTTCGAGATTCCTTTGCTGCTCAAATTCAAAAAATCATTGGAGCGCCATTGAAAAACAGGTTCCTTGTAATTGCCGGTATTCTCGTAGTGGCTGACGCGATCTGCAATCCCAGCTGTTTGCTCAAAATCTCCGTTATGTCCAACCAGTAAATCTAGATCACCGTCATTATCCAAATCTATTAGCAAGGGTTGACTATGCGCGCCGTGGTCGAGCATCTTCTCTATAATAAAATTGGATTGTTCTAATTTGAAATTAGCAGAACTAGAATCACCGTGGTTTTTGTAGTAGTAAACTTGGTTAGTCTGTTTCCCTTCGGCCGCTAAATTTGGAGCAACTACCATATCCTTAAGCCCATCTTGGTCTACGTCTATCATGTATCCAGCAGGAAACATGAACCCATCAAATACTTTACCATCTAAAAATGCAGTATCCACCAAGACCATGGTGTCATAGCCATGGTCCGCATCAGATTTTGCATTCACCAAGCGTGTGATTCGCTTAAAATCAAGATTGGCCATATACATCTCCATATCTCCATCGTGGTCTTCATCGTAAAACCAACAGCTTGCCCCTCCAACATGACGAGGCTTTAACTTTAATGGAAAGCTAAGATCGATCGGACAGTTATTGAGTTTTATTTCACTATCAAACCCCTCCCAAAAGTATCCAAAACAATAATCCATATTTTGGAATTCAAATGTATCGGCCTCCCATTCCTTCTCTTCGCGCACATCCTTATACATCATGTAGGTCAAATTGAACTGATCGTAATTTACAATGTCAATGTCACCATCACCATCCATATCTAGGATACCAGGTAAATCTGTCACTGCGTTTGATAAGCTCAAAGGATTATACAAAATTGGAAATCCCTCTTCGTATTGATTTCTGTAATACCCCTCACCTAACGACCTAAAAGAAAGGGAATTATTTTTGGTGTATTCGTTAAGGTGAATGATTAAGTCACCCGTTTCTGTACTCGTGAATATATCCGCGTAACCATCGCTATTTAAATCTGCGGTTATTAAAAAGTTTTTTGCGGATGGTAATACTTTCAAGTATTCTGGTGCGTAAACCAAACGACTCTTTTGAACCCTGAGAAATGGCATAATGCTAAAGTCAGATCGATCAAAAACCAATAAATCCATGACTTTATCTTGGTTCAAATCGATTTCCGCAAACTGAGGAGAATTCAATCCTCCCAAAAAAGCATCGCTAATATCATTTTCTCCGACTTTTGTAAAAGGACCATTCTTAATCTCATATCGCGTTTGAGACATTCCTAGGTAAGGCCATAAACACAATAATAAAAACACCCCTAAAAACCGCATACCCAAATGTAAGCAATTCCCATTCCTTTCTAAAGTAAGTGATGTATTTTTGACCTCATAAGAGTCTTATGAGTAACATTGATCACATATACGATTGCTTTCTGGATGTAAGGCAGAAAATAGCAACGGATACACGTAAGGACGTTAAGGATAGCTTATTCATTTGCCTTTCTGGCGGAAATTTCAATGGAAATGCTTTCGCTCAACGTGCTTCAGAACTTGGCGCTAAATATGTGGTAACTACCGAAACCGGAAACAATGCATTTATAACGGTTAAGAATCCCAATCAAGTACTCCTTGATCTATCGAAACATCATGCATCTAGATTAGAATCGAAATTAATCGCAATTGGAGGATCAAATGGTAAGACAACAACAAAGGAATTGATTTCTGCTGTACTTTCACCTTCATTTAGATTTCAAGCCACTCTAGGTAATTTCAACAATCATATTGGAGTACCATTAACGTTACTATCACTTCCATTAGATCTAGAAATTGGTGCCATTGAATTAGGCACCAATCATCCAGGTGAGATGGGCGTATTGTGCGATTTATTCAAAGCAGATATAGGAATCATCACCAATATTGGCAAAGAACACCTCGAGGGTTTCGAAGATTTAGAATCCATAGCTAGAGAAGAAAGTGAATTATACCTGATGCTGCAAAGAGACAATGCTATTGCAACCGTAAATATGGACGACCAATGGTTAGGAAATATGTCGAAGAGACTCGATCAAACCATCAGCTATAGTCTATACCATAGGAATGCAGATCTTTATTTAAACATTACTCAGGAAATGCCTCAATTACACTTTGAGGTATTCTTCAAGGGTGAAAATATGGGGACATTTCAATCAAAAATTGGTGGGTCTTACAATGCTTATAACATCGCTGCTGCGGTTACGATAGGTCATTACTTTGGAATTGCTATTCGAACTGCCATCGATAGATGTTGCGCATACGAGCCTAACAACAACCGTTCACAATGGCTAATAAATGATAAAGGGCAACAAATTTTCCTAGATGCATACAATGCCAATCCAAGTAGTATGGAACTTGGATTAAAGAGCTTTTCCACCATCACGGGAAGTAAAACCATTTTACTTGGCGATATGCTAGAGATGGGCGCTCATAGTCAAGGTGAGCACAGATCCATCTTTGAAATCGCTCAAAACCTCGGATTTGAAGATATTTACTTGGTCGGAAGTGAATTCAAAAAAGCAGTTCCTTCCTACCCTTTTGTTTTCGAAACTGTAGAAAGCATGCTAGCATGGTTCGATACCCATCCTGTGGACAGTGATTATATCTTTATTAAGGGAAGTAGAGGAATCGCTATGGAGCGATCTCTAGACTATTTTGACCTCTCGGTTTAATTTCCAAACAACAACATAGCTGCACCGGTGGCCAACATATTGAAGATAGCCAACGGAATCATGGTTTTCCAACCCAAATGCATTAGTTGGTCGTATCTGAAACGTGGTAATGTCCATCTAATCCACATAAATACGAATATGAAGAATCCAATTTTCGCGAACATCACCAAAATCTGAGCAATTCCTAACATGGTAGGATCGCTTATCGCGTCCATGCCAGGGAAATTATATCCTCCCAGATAAACACATGCCATCAATGCACTTGATACGAACATGTTAACGTACTCTGAAAACAGGTAGAAACCAAGCTTCATAGAGGAGTATTCCGTGTGATAACCACCGATCAATTCCGTTTCACACTCTGGTAAGTCAAACGGTGCTCTGTTACATTCTGCTAGAGCAGAAACGAAGAACAATAAAAAACCCAAAGGCTGATAGAAAATATTCCAATTGATTCCTTCCTGTTGGGCCACAATCTCGCGAAGACTTAAGGTACCGCTCATCATGATAACTGCAATCAAAGCCAACCCCATGCTTAACTCATAGGATATCATTTGGGCACTCGCACGAATAGCGCCAAATAACGAATACTTGTTATTACTTGCCCAGCCACCAATCATAATACCATACACCCCAACAGAAACGATACCCATGATGTACAAAACACCAATATTTACGTCTGCAACTTGAAGTTGCACTGCACGACCAAATACCGGTAATTCAGTACCCCACGGAATGACTGCAGAGGTAATAGTTGCCGTAATCATAGCAACTGCTGGACCTAAAATAAAGAGCCAACGTTCTGCATTTATTGGAATAAATTCCTCTTTAAAGAATAACTTACCCGCATCGGCAATTGGCTGAAGTAGTCCAAACTTACCCGCTCTGCTAGGTCCCAAACGATCCTGCATAAAAGCAGCCACTTTACGCTCTCCGTAAGTTAAATATGCCGCTATACCCAAAGTTACTAATGTTAATATGGCTACTAATACGGTTTTTTCAATTAACAATGCACTATCCATTATGCTTTATTTAATAAGGTGGTATGTTTAGGGATTTCCTTTGAGTAATGATTTGCTGAAATCACAGAATGACGCTTGATTTTACGTGGACCTTCGATCGTCCATTTAGATACATCCTTTGAATCGAATCGGCAATCATTACAAATGAATTCTTTTACCTCTCCGTATTCATCTTTTCTTGCAGTAACACGAGTTACCTCATCTCCTACCATCCAAAGAACGCTCTTTCCGCTACACTTTTCACAATTACGGTGTGCATCCATAGGCTTGGTATACCACACACGACTTCTAAAACGGAATGTCTTGTCAGTCAAAGCACCTACCGGACAAACATCGATCACATTTCCTATGAAATCATTTTTCAGATTCTTTTCGATGAATGTTCCAATTTCTGCAGCATCACCTCTTTTTAGGACACCATGCTCACGATTTTCTGTGAGCTGATTAGCGGTATATACACAACGATAACATAGGATACACCTCGTCATGTGGAGTTTTATGTATTCGCCGATATCAACTTTATCAAATTCTCTACGTTTGAAATCATACCGCGACTGACTCACCCCGTGTTCAAATGCTAAATCCTGAAGATGGCACTCTCCGGCTTGATCACAAACTGGACAATCCAATGGGTGATTGATTAATAGTAACTCAACCACTCCTTTTCTAGCCTCTAGCACACGGTCAGATGTCTTATTACTCACTTCCATACCGTCCATAACGGCGGTGGAGCAACTAGGAACTAACTTTGGCATAGGACGGGGATCTCTCTCACTACCTTTCGTGACTTGAACTAGGCAAGTACGACATTTACCACCGCTTCCTTCGAGTGAAGAGTAGTAGCACATTGCTGGAGGAACTACATCTCCACCAACCTGCCTCGCAGCATCTAAAATTGTAGTGCCTGGATCTACCTCTACAGATTTACCGTCAATGGTTACTTTGATTTTATTTTCGTCCGCCATAATTAAGCTGTCTCCGTTTCAAATTGTTTTTCAGTAACAAGTCCGTAATTCTTTTCTTGAGAAAGACTCGGCTCTTTTACGTGCCACTCGAATTCCTCACGGAAATGTCTAATCGCTGCTGCAACTGGCCATGCCGCTGCATCACCGAGCGGACAAATGGTATTTCCTTCTATTTTGCTTTGGATATCCCATAACAAATCGATATCCTCTTGCTTCCCTTTACCATGCTCGAGGTTGTGTAGGACCTTTTTCATCCACCCCGTTCCTTCACGACAAGGGGAACATTGTCCGCAACTTTCATGATGATAGAATCGAGCAAAGTTCCAAGTATTTCGAACGATACACTGATCCTCATCATAAACAATAAACCCTCCAGAACCCAACATAGAGCCTGTTTCAAAGCCTCCTTCCGATAAACTCTCGTAAGTCATTAGTCTGTCGTTACCTTCGGCTGTTTTACACACTAGGTAATGGGGTAAAATTGGAACGGATGACCCACCTGGTACACAGGCTTTTAGTTTTTTTCCGTTTTTAATTCCTCCACAATAATCATCTCCGTATATAAATTCCTCAACCGATAAACCAAGATCAATTTCATAAACGCCAGGCTTGTTTATGTTACCTGAAGCTGAGATTAATTTGGTTCCAGTACTTCTACCTATTCCAATTTTTGCATATTCATCACCACCATCATTGACAATGGGTACAACTGCTGCAATCGTTTCCACATTATTTACCACTGTTGGCCTCTGCCAAAGTCCCTTAACCGCTGGAAATGGTGGTTTCATTCTAGGGTTTCCTCGGTTTCCTTCAAGACTTTCAATCAAAGCAGTTTCTTCTCCACAGATATAGGCTCCTGCTCCTGGTGTCACTACTAAATCGAAGTCAAAACCAGATCCCTGAATATTCTTTCCTAACCAGCCATTATCGTAGGCTTCTTTGATGGCTTTTTCTAAAATCTGAAGCACATACATATATTCACCTCTGATGTATATGTACGATTGATTGGCACCTAAAGCAAATGATGAAACAATCATCCCTTCGATCAATAAATGAGGGATTTTCTCCATCAAATACCGATCCTTGAATGTACCAGGTTCACTTTCGTCTGCGTTACATACCAGGTGCCGTGGCACACCATCAGGTTTCGCCAAAAAACTCCATTTCATACCGGTTGGAAAACCAGCTCCTCCTCTACCTCTTAATCCTGATTTTTTAACTTCTTCCAGGATATCGTCTGGCGACATGGATTTTAAGGCTTTCTCAACTGATCTATATCCACCATTTTTACGGTAGACGTCGTAGGTATTGATACCCTCGATGTGTGCGTTCTCTAATAATAACTTTCTACTCATTTTCTAACCCCATGTAATTAGCCACCGGTTTTTTGCGATACTCCTCAATTAAAGCATCTACTTTTTCTTCGGTTAGATGTTCGTGAAACTTTTCTCCTGCTTGTAGCATAGGAGCATATCCGCAGGCGCCAAGACATTCAACAGACTTCAAGGTGAAAATTCCATCTTCTGTTGTTTCTCCATCTTTGATACCAAGTTTATTCTCAATGTATGAAATGATTCGCTCAGCACCTTCAATCATACATGGGCCTGTTCTACACACTTCTAACTTGACCTTACCCACTTTTTCGGTATCGTACATACTATAAAAAGTAGCAACCTCATACACCTCAATGGGTTGAAGATGTAACAATCGAGCTACGTAGTCCATGATATCTACAGACAAATATCCCCAGTGAGACTGAGCAAGGTGCAGCACCCTGAGTAAGGCGCTTTTTTGCTTTCCTTCTGGAAACATATCCGTAATACGTTTTACCTCATCTAACAATGATTGAGGAAATGCGATATTGTTGTTTTCTTCCACGATAAATATGTTATGCGTCTAACTCTCCTGCAATGACATTCATACTACTCATTGTGAGGATGGCATCGCTTAATAATGAGCCCGTAATCATTTCTGGATAGGCTTGATAATATATAAAACAAGGGCGCCTAAAATGTAGGCGATAAGGTGTACGACCTCCATCCGATACGAGATAGTAGCCTAACTCACCATTTCCGCCTTCCACTGAAAAATACACCTCACCTTTTGGTATAGGCGTCTCTCCCATTACAATTTTAAAATGGTATATCAATGCTTCCATACTAGAGTATACCTCTTCCTTTGGTGGAAGATAAAAATCTGGTATATCGGCATGGTAATTACCTTCAGGCATATTTTCTAATGCCTGTTCGATAATCTTGAGGCTTTCTCTTATTTCTTGTTGACGTACCATGAAGCGATCATACGTATCACCCTCAGTACCTACCGGAACAATAAAATCAAAATCTTCATAAGAAGAATAAGGCGACATGACACGAACGTCATAATCAACGCCTGTAGCTCTCAAGTTTGGACCAGCAAAAGAATACTGCATTGCACGCTCCGCTGAAATCGGACCAGCACCGATAGTACGGTCCATAAAGATTCGATTTCTTTCCAATAAGCTGCAGAACTCATCAAATTTCGCAGGAAACTCTTTCAGAAAATCTCTCAGTTTTGTGATTAACGCCTCATTAAAGTCACGATCAAATCCACCGATACGACCCACGTTTGTGGTTAAGCGAGCACCGCATATTTCTTCGTAGATGTCGTAAATCTTCTCACGCTCCTGGAACATATAGGTGAATCCGGTTAAAGCGCCTGTATCAACACCAATGACAGAATTACACACTAAGTGATCCGCAATTCGAGCGAGTTCCATCATGATTACACGCATGTAGTCCACTCTCTTCGGGATATCTGCACCGATCAGTTTCTCTACCGTCATGTGCCACCCAATGTTATTGATAGGTGAAGAACAATAATTTAAACGATCAGTGATGGGTGTAATCTGGTTGTATGGCCGTCTTTCTGACAACTTTTCAAATGCACGGTGAATATAACCAACCGTTTGTTCAGCACTTAAGATTCGCTCCCCGTCTACTTGTAAAATGTTTTGGAAGATACCGTGAGTAGCTGGGTGTGTAGGGCCCAAATTCAAGGTAGCTATTTCACCATCGATGGTTTCGGTACTTGCCAATACCGCGGCTTGTTTACGAATATCTACTTCACTCATCTTCCGAAATATTTATCTTCTTTGTCTTCTCTGGTCTCGTCTTCTAAAGCAAATTCTTTTCTCATTGGATGGTAATCCATATCATCCACGTTCAGAATACGACTAAGATTAGGGTGATTACTAAACTGAATACCGTAAAAATCGAATGTTTCTCTTTCCATCCAATTGGCTCCTGCATAAAGATCTGTAATAGATGGAACCTCAAGGTGGTCTTTTGAAAGATTTACTTTCAAACGAATTCTAAGATTATCGTAAAAGTGATGTAAATGATACACCACCTGAAATTCTTGTCCCTCATTTTCTGGATAATGTGATCCAGTTAAGTCTGTCAGAAAATTAAAACCCGCCTCCTTCAACTTCTCAATAACTCCGTAAATTTCATCTTTGGTAATAAAGGCGTTGTGCATTCCGTAATTATCGACAGACAATTCGATACTCGAAAAGTCTTTACTGATTTCTTCGATGTAAGCTTCTACTGTTTTACTCATTTGTCGACGGTTTCGATATTATAACTCTCCAGCATCTTTTTGTATTCGGGGCTATCTCTCCTTCTTAGGCTTTCATTCTTGGCTAATTCTTGAATTTTCAGCACCCCTTCAATGATTTGCTCCGGGCGAGGAGGACATCCTGGAACGTATACATCAACCGGAATCACGTGGTCTATACCTTGCAATACAGAATAGGTGTCAAATATACCACCGCTTGAGGCACAGGCACCAACAGATAGTACCCATTTAGGCTCAGCCATTTGGTCGTATACCTGTTTCAAAACAGGGCCTAACTTTTTAGAAATGGTACCTGCTACAATGAGTAAGTCAGATTGTCTAGGGCTGAAACTCATTCTCTCAGAACCAAAACGAGCTAAGTCGTATGTTGCCCCCATGGTTGCCATGAACTCAATTCCACAACAAGATGTCGCGAATGGCAATGGCCACAAAGAATTGGCTCTAGCTAAACCTATTACTTTATCAAACGAAGTGGCAAAGAATCCTTGCCCTTCGTATCCCTCTGGTGCATCAACAATTTTTACCATAAATCTTTCTTTTCTTTTCTACTAACGCTCCCACTCTAAGGCGCCTTTTTTCCAGACATAAATGAAACCAGCAAGAAAGAAGCCCACAAAGGTCAATACTGCGGCAAATCCTTCCCATCCCATTTCCTTAAAATTGACAGCGTAAGGGTAGAAGAATATAACTTCAACGTCGAACAAAACAAAAAGTATCGCTGAAAGAAAATATTTCACCGACACAGGAAACCGAGCATCTCCTTGACTCTCTATTCCACATTCAAAAACGTCGTTTTTCTTCTTGGTTTTTTTCTTAGGACCTAGCAGCTGAGATAGAAAAAGTGCCAATACCACAAAACCAATGGAAAACCCCAATTGTATTAATATCGGGAGGTAACTTTCAGGTGAAGTATTCATTTCGCTGCGAATTTAATACAACCAAGTGGATGATTTGTTTAAGATACCACGAAAATGGTAAAAAAGTTGTCCATATTTTTGAATACCACAAACGAAATAAAAAAATGAAAAAACGAAACATAACCATCACCATGGTCGTTACCAGTTTAGCACTTTCGACCGTATTACTCTCAAATTCAAATGGCCCCGGAGGCAATCGTACCGGAGCTCCAGGTGCACAAGGCGACTGCACGGGTTGTCACTACGCCGGTAAAGACCCTAACGGTAGTATCGCGGTAAAGGTGTTGGATAATGGAACTGCCATATCCTCATACGAATCAGGAAAAACATACGACCTCGAACTTACGCTGAACGGAACTTCCAGTAAAATGGGATTTCAATTTACTGCGATTGATGCCAATAACAACAAAGCAGGAAATGTAAGTGGAGAGTCCGCGGGAACTACTGTTTATTCGGCGGGAAAGCAACAAATTTGGGGACATTCTACACCGGGTACAAGCACCAACACTAACACATGGAAAGCAAAATGGGAAGCACCTTCATCGGGTACTGGCGATGTTTCAATTTACATGGTAGGTATTTTAGCCAATGGCAACGGTACTAATTCCGGAGACAATATTGAAAAGAGCAGCATTACCTTAAGCGAAGCCACAACTTCCAATACTACTCAGATTCAAAAATCAACGCTCCGATTATTAAACAATCCTACATCCGAGACCATCAACCTATCTAGAAAATGCCAGTCTTTATCTCTTTGGAATTCAAAGGGTCAACTTATCCAGAAGGCATCGGGAACTAACACGCTAGACGTGGCAGACCTTAATTCTGGGTTGTATCACTTGAATACTATAGATGAAAAGGGAATGAAAAAATCATTTCATGTAATTCTGAACTAATTTCATCAACCTATAACAGGAATAAAAAAGAACAGACTTAGCCTCTGTTCTTTTTTTTATTTCCACCTGTATTTGATCGGCGTTTCTCAAGTCGATTTAAAGCTCTATGAAATGCACGTGCATTCTTCTGATGATTTCGGTAATGACGTTCAAACACATGATAACCAGAGAAATCAGACTTTGCACAAAAATACAAATACGGGTGTTCTGAATAGTTTAAGACCGCATCAATAGCCGCAACAGATGGGATACAGATAGGACCAGGAGGCAAGCCTTTATTCTTGTACGTATTGTAAGGTGAAACCAAATCTTTATCCTTGTTGTATACCCTTCCGCCTCTCCCCCGAATAAATACCAACGTTGGATCGGCCATTAATCGCATCCCTATGCGCAATCTATTGATGTAAACACCAGCTATTGTTGTGTACTCATCTGTTTTATTACTCTCCTTTTGAACGATGCTCGCAATGGTCACCGCTTCTTCTCGGCTAAGTTTTTGGACCCTCAGCTTTTCATGACGGCTATCATTCCAAAACAAATCTGATTCCCTCTTCATTCTCTTGAGGAATCCATCTAAGTCCGTCTGCAAACTAAAATTGTATGTATTAGGAACGATCATTGCAGGCCAAGTCTGAGCATTGAAACCATATTCTTCCCAAGTATCTGGGTCATTTATTGCATTAATTACTGTTTCTCTCGGTAAATCCAATTTGTTCTCGAGTATTCTTGCCAAAGATTCGCCGTATATACTAGGTGGTAATACGATATCGATGGTTTGATTTCTAAACTCTCTAAGTAATGTAAGGACATCAAATATATTTGAACTTTTGGGTAAGTTGAATCTACATGCTTGGATTGAGAATCCCGCTTTATCTGCCCAATAATGCATACCAAAAGGCACATACAGCCCGAAGCTATCCTCCCAATACTGATCAAATGTTTCATTGTCCCACTGTTTCCCGATTTTAACCATTTGGGTTTCACTATTTTTCGATTTTTGCCCAAAAAATATACCCCATAGCACCAAACCAATAACCAATGGTAGAACCCACCAAATCTTGCCACTTTTCTTACGCATTGAAGCAAAAATGCATATTTTTCACTGCATATTAAGTGTGAATCTGAAAGATGTAATAATCTCCCCTATTTTTGTATGGTGAAGATCGCAATTATTGGTTTTGGCAAGATGGGTAAAACCATTAAAAATATCGCCGAAGAACGTGGACATAATGTCTGTTGTATTTTCGACATTGATAATCCCTTTACTGAAACAACCAAAGTAGAAGCAGATGTAGCCATTGAATTTACTACCCCTGAAATGGCCAAACCCAATATTTTACACGCTGCGAAAATCGGATTACCTATTGTGGTGGGAACTACCGGATGGTATGAGGATTTTGAAGATATCTGTGATCACATTAATAAAACAGGCGGCTCACTATTTTATGCGACAAATTTTTCAGTCGGTGTCAATATGTTCTTTAAACTGAATGAGGCTTTATCGCGTTTAATGAATAAAGATCATAGCTACAAAGCAAGTATGGAGGAAATACACCATACAGAGAAAAAGGATGCACCTAGTGGAACGGCAATTACCTTGGCTGAAGGACTTATTGCTCATCATTCAAATATTGAGTCGTGGAATCTAAAAGACGAAGGAACCGAGTCGAGTAATTCGCTACCAATTGATGCAAAACGCATTGAAAATGTACCAGGTACACATAGTATTACTTTTGGAAACAGTATTGATGAAATCACCATCTCACATGTCGCGCACAATCGCTTAGGTTTTGCTACGGGTGCCGTTTTAGCGGCAGAGTGGCTACCTTCACACACAGGTGTACATAACATGAACGATTTACTACAACTAGACTAATGGAAAGTTATAATTTACAGATATTCATTATTATTTGGACAGTTGCCTTTGTCCTAACCCGTTTAGGATTGTCCAAAATGTTCAAACTTGGAGGGATCAACCCAATACTTGCCTGGATCCCTATAGCAAACTGGTGGTTTTGGATCAAACTTGTCGGTCGTCCTAAATGGTATATGGCAGGCATGGTGATTCCTGGATTGAATATATTATTCTCATTCAATATCAAATTAGATCTTTTACGAAGTTTTGGCAAACACAGCTTGGGTCAACAGTTTGCTGGAATTGTCCTCACATTTGCTTATTTCCCTTATCTCTTTTTTGATAAAAAATTGGCCTATATAGGACAAGGGGGAAACAAAGATTGGAGAAAGAAAAACTTACCGAAGAATAGCGGCATGAGGGAATGGGGAGATGCCATATTATTTGCTGCTTATGTGGCTGGTGGTATGCGTGCCTTATATTTCGACCTATATCAGATCCCTACTCCATCCATGGAATCGAATCTCATGGTAGGCGATTATTTGGTAGTCAGCCGGACCAACATTGGTATGCGAATACCTTTAACGCCAGTTTCTGTTCCGGTTTTAGCTCCCAAGGAAATTGCAGGTATGAAAGCCTATTCCGAATTGGTAGAATTCCCTTATATGCGCTTACCTGGTTGGTACAAAATCAAAAACAACGATGTAATCGTCTTCAATTGGCCTGCCGATGACGGGTTTCCTGTTGATAAAAAAGATAATTACGTAAAACGTTGCGTAGGTATACCGGGAGATTCACTGCAATTGAAAGGCGGTGATATCTACATCAATGATAAAAAGCTTCCAGCGATAGGTAAACAGCAAAAACGTTACCTCATCATGATGAATGAGTATATCTCCCAAGAATTTCTAATGAATCATGAGTTAGGAGATTTCACCATCCCTTATCGCGTAGCTCCAGAAATACTTCGTGCAACCAAACAGCAGGGTAAAATGCTGATTCCTTATCACATCTACACATGGAAGGAAAACGTCGAGAATATCAAAAATGATCCATCCGTAGCAGGAATCTTTGAAGATGTTATTGATGAAGGATACGACCGCCATTTATTCCCTGACACCAATACAACGACTTATTTGAAGCATAACTGGGACCTGAATAATTACGGCCCAATTTACCTTCCAAAGCGAGGTGAAACCATCACACTAAATAAAAGAAATTGGGACTGGTTGAAGGCTGCTATCAATTACTACGAAGAGCAAAACATTGTAGAGCAGAACGGGAAGTTCTTTCTCGATGGCGGTAGCGGCGCAGAGATCAAGGAATACACCTTTAAGTATGGTTACTACTGGATGATGGGTGATAACCGGTTCAATAGTTCAGATTCTCGGTTCTGGGGATATGTACCAGAGAACCACATTCTAGGTAAGCCATTGTTTACATTCTTCTCCTTAAAGAAAGTAATTGGAATCAACGACATCGGGGAACCCATGATTCACGGACAAACCATGATGTATGAAACCAAAGGAATCCGTTGGGAAAAGATTTTTAAATCGATTCGCTAAAATAAATAACTCTCTCTGGTATCTGTGAAGTTATATTTTATAGACAAACCAAGGTAATTTCGAGTAGCTGATTGATGGCCTATGGTCTGAAAATACCGATGATTGATTTCGATTTTCGCATTAGGTTGCATATAGTAGGACAAGGTGGTTAACCAATTAACTCTTGTCTGTTTCTCCCCCTGCAACATTGGTGAATTTTCCCTATCCAAGGCGGTATTATATGGATGTCTGAAATCTGAACCAACATTCTGTCCATTCGAGTTGTAGCCTTTCCAGGCTACAATACCTGTTGTGTTAATGGACCATTTTTGAGCAATATTGGGAACTCCAAAAAATCGAAACGTAATTTCTCTGAAGTTACTTTCTAATGGATGGGCTAACGCTTGATTATAATGTGAATAGTAATTAGACGTATTGTGAGAATACATGTATGGTCGCACAGCATTGTATTCTAACTGCACAAATGATTGTCGGAACGCATCGCTATTAGGACGGTAATAAAAGCCAATTTGATTACCATATTTATTCAAATAGGAATTTCTATTCCCAAACATTGCACCAAAGCTAAATTCATCCAACACTAACTGCCCATACCATACCCAGCGGTTTTTGCTCCATTTTGCGTCAAATGCAATAAACGCATTATCCGGAGAATTTAAATCCCGTTCAATAGCGCGATAGAAGATTACAGGGTTCAAATAATTCCAATCTAATCTATTAGATGATCTGGTTTGCACAATCATTTCAGAGAAGCCCAATTCAAGTCCAATTTTATCGAATTCCAATACGCCTCGATGCATGGCAAGGTATTTTTTATTCCATGTCTTTGTGGTGTCCTTGGTCATATCTCTAACCAGCTCTTTATAAAGGTTTTGATATTTAAACGGACCTAACTGGTAGTCAATTTGGGCAAACATAGAGGGAGGTGCGAAATTGCTCAATATTAAACTTCTAAAACCAGAACCAATGTGATGTTTATCGTGACCGATAGTACCAATAATGGAGTAATCAACTTTTCCACTATCGTTTCGTTTTTCTAATAACTTGGCATCCAAATATGCTGTTGCGTAGAAATACTCTGTTACATCGAAGGAATTGATGTTGTGTTTGGTAATTCCGGGTCGAACCTGATGACTATCTCTGTAGCGATCCACCGGCAGAGAATAAATCGCTTGATAATCATAGACGTTAGAATGGAATGCTAATTTATCTCCCATTTGACCGTATAGTTCAACACCCCTCCCATTTAGTAAGAAAGTATCCAAGGATCCAACAGCAGGTGCATAGGATAGATCTAAGACAGGGTTTATAACGAAGTAGTCCTTTTTATCTTGACTTTCCCAGCTCCAAAACCTATTGGGATTTTTCCAAAGGTGTATACCTAAATTTCTTATCCATTTTGAGGATGTGAAATTAGTCCTCGAAGTACCAAAGTACTCTGGGTTATTCCATCGAACAACATCAAACTCGTTTCTGCTAAAACGATGGATTTTACGATTTGTATCGTTTTTTAGGGATACTAAAGAGGATATTAATTTTGGAGACTGTCGATTATTCCTAAACCCATCCAACAAGGAGGCATCAGTTGATAACAATCTATTCTCTAGGTCAGAATGTGCTTTGATAAATCGGTATTGAGCGGAGGCAATAACCGTGTCGAACAAAATGACACAAAAAACGACCGCTTTAGTTATTGATTTCATTTGAAACATTGACCACCTTGGATGAACCAACAATATTACCTGCAAAATTAGACAAATCAAATTCGCGGTAAGGGTCAAGTTCTTTGGCTTCTTGTTCTGTTATTAAGCCTAGA
>Ga0255762_10000893_pt1 | contig 26516 bp, 19 predicted proteins | sample 101ome_16_FD_179962 | JGI IMG/M metagenome (GOLD analysis project Ga0255762, IMG submission 179962) | Coastal salt marsh microbial communities from the Groves Creek Marsh, Skidaway Island, Georgia - 101401AT metaG (version 2) | ecosystem: Environmental > Aquatic > Marine > Intertidal zone >...
TTGGTATTTTGCGTCAGGCTTTTTGAGCTCTGCTGTATCTTTACCTTTACGGTCTTTGGCCTGGTGGCTTTCTTTTTTATTAGTCTTTGCATCTACAAATCTTCCAGTTTTCTTTGCTATAAATTTTTCGCAACCGTGTGCATTTGCAATAACTTTTGCGGCTTCGACTTGATGTTGATTATGTTCAAATATTAAAAAGTCCCAACGTGCTCTGCCGCCGGCGGCAGTAAATGCTTTCATATTGCGACTTACATTGTCCCATACAACACCTTGCCTGTATATGTGATTAGTGTCCCTAAGGCCGTCCACGCTGAAAATAACAGCACCCATTCTACCAAAGACTTGGGCCAGTTCACACCACCATGCTTCATTTTTTGCTCCTCCATTTGTATTCATGCTTAACCATATGTTAGGGTTATGCTCTCTAAAGTATTTGAATATTTCTAATGTATCTCGTGCAACAATAGGATCACCCAAGTTGCCACACATATACATTGTGTTTAACTGTGATATAAATTCAGGTGTGAAGATACTTTTACAGTCGTCAAGTGTTAATTCATCTAGATTAATGTGTGGATTAACTCCTTCTCCGTTACAATTTCTATCACACATAGGGCAGGCAGCCTGACAGTTCTGTGTAACTTCTAAGTGGATTGTTTTTATATCTTCTAATTTATACATCGTGTACCAATTTAACTTCTGCACCTGGGCCTGCTTTGCTAGGCAAGTCTCCGTACTGTTGTACATACCATCTAATAACAGCCTTGTACCAGTTTTCGCTATTATGATGTGCTTGCTTATTAAACTGCCAAATATTATTATTAGTTGCTTGCATTGTACTTAATGCTCTAGCACTTTCTTTTTGTAGCTGTCTAAGTGTTAAACTATCTAAGTCCATAACTTTTCTTTTAGCCTCTCTGCAAGTTCTATATGATCTTTTATAGGCATATGTCCTGTACTTGAAAATCTTGGCTTATCAAAATGATCACAAATGTCTTTGCCGCCAAGTGTATCAATCATTTTATCTCTAATTAAATTAGTCATAGATTCATACTCTTTACCTGCTTCGTTAAAATGCTTATCGTTAAGTAATGGATTACCTACAAAATAAAGATCAATATTCAAAGTGTCTGCCAGTTTTATAAGGCCGATTAGTTGATTGGCCATTATCATATGTAAGTCTGTCCAGTTAGCGTTTAACACAAACCAATCAGATATAATTTTTTCTTCTTTTGTTTTAAATCCGCCAGTTCTATTTAAGATAAGAGTGTTGTTTGGATTTTTTGGATTAGGAAACCACAACCTGCCAGCATTAGTAAGTCCAATTAATGCCAAAACTTTCTTATCTTGAAATCCTAAATTAATAAAATCTTTATAAGCATTTAAACAAATATTTGTTATACCATTTCCGCTAATAGCACTATTAATTACTTTTGTATTTGTAATCTTTCCTAGTTGTGCAGGATATGATAGTTCTAATTCTAACGGTGATATATAATCGTTTAGAGTGGTATTCTTTTTTTCTAAAAACTTTACTGTAGATTTTTCAACTTTTTTAATGTTATCAATCCAACCACTAAAAGTTTGTAGAGGATAATTCGGTCCTAGATATAACTTATCTACTAAATCTCTTCCGGAAGTAAAGCTATCGCCGTTTGCATATATTAAATCATACATAACCAATCCTCATAAATCTTGTATACTTATCTAATGGTAATTCTCCTGTAAATAATACTTTACTTAATGGTGTCATTTGTTCAAAATGTAAAATATCTTTTGCACAATTTACATGATCTTCTACTTCAAAATAGTTATTACTTTGTAGTAAAACTAGTTTTCCTTTAGGTATTTTTGTAAACCATTTATCAAATTCTTTTATATGTTCACAACTTGTATTGATAATAGTGTCAGGAACATCAGTAATAGGATAGCTCATTCTATTATTTTTATTTGACCAATAAGTCCACTTATGTTCACTATAATCAATGTCCATAATATTTTGTGTTAGTGCTTTAAATTTCCACTCTTGTTGATACCAAGGAAAATTAAATGTTTCTGCAACTTTTACAACAGAATCGTCGATATCAAAACTTCTAATTTTATCTACATTCATTTCGCTTTCAAACAATAATGTAGCAAGTGTTCCATACCATCCCGCACATAAAAATACAGTGCCTAAATCGTTAGTAACTTTTTCTAATTCTCTAACTGCCCATAACTTACTTTCAAGTTGTCCTCTACTAAAGCAGTCTTTGTTAAAACTTTCATCGTCTTTATATTTTCGTAAACCTTCGACAAGTTGACTGTCTGTAAACTTTTGTACAAGTCTAAATAATGCATACTTGTCGTCATTAAGAACTAGTTTACGTAGATCAGTATAAAAGGAATTTGTAGGATATAATATTTCTAGCCTATCAAGTAGTTCATGTATTTCCATCAAACTGCTCCTTTAACCAATCAAAGTCATTAATTTTGCGTAATGCATCTGCATTGCCTTTATTAGCAGTACCGTATTCTGTGCCTGCTTTGGCTCCTGCAATGGCATACTCTCCGTAAGGACGATCTGCACCTTCTGAACACCATATGTTTAGCCGCTCATCTGTTTCTGCATCATTTTGTCTAGCAATAGTTTTACTTGATAACTTAGCACATTCTCTAAACGCACTTTTCCAAGTTTCAAAAGGTGCTGTGTTAAATGCACTCAAATTACTAACTTGATTAATTGCTTTAAATTTATTACTAATACTTGTAGTCATATCAGTTGAATTTACATCCATGTCAAGCACTTGTTGTCTTGGTAGTAGTTTTACACCACCGTATCCATAAACTAAATCATTAATAGGATTTTTACTTCTAAAAACATGAACTCCATCAGCATTCCATGCTTCGACTTGATAATCAAAATTAAAATCATCCATAATTAATGCATCGCCGTCTACTACATAAAACAAATCTGTTTTGCAAAGTTTAGCCGCTTCTTTGTGTGCATTGTGAATACCTTTTACTCCATGCACACGTTGAGCTCTTGGAAAACGTTTTAGCAGTTTTTCATAGTTATCATCCGCATTAGGTTCTTGGTAACTAATAAACACAATATCATATACAGGAACTTTCGGAACACTTGCTTGAATATCAACTTCTTTCTTTTTAACGAAAAATCTATTGTCTACTTCTCGCTGACTTAGTGTTTCTCCTGTATAGAACAAACAAATACCATCATGGTAATCACCATTTTTAAAAATATGTGTGAACTGATCATAGTAAGGAACATGGTAATCAAAATCAAATGTTGGTGTTACATCTGGCCACACTGCATAGAAAAAATCTGTCTTGCTATTTTTAATTGCGTCCAAGTAATCTTGATACGTAGCAACTTCAAACTTGTTATAAGGGGTTTGTTTTGATGCAACAATTTCTATTTCTTTTCTGTTAATCCAGAATCTGTGACTTTCTTCTCGTTTGTTTACTGCATACGTTTTAGGCAGTAATACAAGTCCGTCATAATATTCTCCATTTAAAAATAAATGTGCTTTGTCTTGACTGTATTCGTCAACCTTATAACTAAAATCATAGTCAACTGTTATTCCATCAAAAATGATATAAACAAAATTAGTCAAAGAAATACTTTGTGCTTCTATTATACTCGAAGCACGTTTCATAATAGGATAGCGTTTTTTATGTATTCGATAGTTTTTAGGATTTTTACCTACATAAACAATATCATACATTCATGTACTCCTTTAAACTAAAGTTTGTTCCTAACATATAATCTGTGCTTGCATTGGGATCATTTGACCAAACTAATACCTCTGGATCTTCATACAAGAAGTCGCAGTTTTTACAATAAGGTATGCTATCAAAGTCTTCCATTTCATGTGCCTTACGAAGTTTATTATATTCGTCGCCATACCAAATATCTTCTATTGTTTGATTTTGCGTATGCCCTAATACACTGAGGCTTTCATTAGGTGGTCCCATAGTTTGACAACAAGGTGTTACTGCACCTGTAAGTCCGCCATTACCTCCGCTACGAATAGTAATTTCCGGAGCAAAAGGACGGCCGCAAGTTCTGCGTGTGCTAGGATCTCTTTTATAATTAGGATCGTAATTACCGCTCCAGTTGTGCATCTTCCAAACGTAACCTATAATTCCTAGTGCGTCAATAAAGTTTTTCCTATACAAATATAGCTCATAGTCAACCGCACTATTATCTAATATTAAATGATAACTGCTCAAAATGCAAGAACTTTTTGTCTTTTCTATGTAATCTTTTGTATTCATAATAACGCCTTTTAGATGATCAAAGTTATCTGTTTTCATCCATTTAGCGTACTGTTCTTTGTCATAGCCAATACAACTAAAACGTATAAAATCAATGCCAGCATCAATTACTTGCTTCATAAAATCGCCAACTAGAAAACTGCCATTTGTATACATGAAAGTTTTAAATCCACGTTTTTTGCAGGCTTCAATATACTTAGGTAAATCTTTTGCCATTGTTGGCTCGCCACTACCTTCAAGATTGATTACAGGCTTACCTGGTAGTTGATCAAGAATTTTTTCGAATTGCTCAAGAGGCATTTTGCGTGTCCATTCTTTTCCACGACCGGTAGTTTGAGGACACATATCACAAGTGTAATTACATCCACCAAACACTTCTACAACAGCTCTTTCTAAATTAGGCAATTTCAATTTTTATATCCTTGTCTAAGTATGTAGTTGTTAGATATGGTGCAAGCAAGTATGCTTTTAACACACCTCTTAAATTTTTTGCATAAGCAAACACTGTGTTTTCTCCAGTATCCCAATCAACATATTCTTTTGTAATAGTATCAAAGTTATGGTTTAAACTTGTGTTCATCCAAAACTTTTTAACTTCAAAGAAAATATTTTCTGTACTAGTATTCATAGCAGTTTGTTCAAAATGAACATGCGGTATAAGAGATCCATGATCTGCTGTTAACATCATTACGATTTCTTTGTACTTATAGTAATCATGTAACTCGGTTTTGTTGTTAAAAATACGTTTCCATTTTACTTTTTTGCCACCAGTATTAAATGCAAGGCATTCAATTTCATCTGGTCCAAACAAGTCTAATACTTTATTTCTAGATCCGCCCGGATGAATAAACCATTTTGCTGTATCTGCATTGCCTCTTGACACCCAGTGAGCACCTACAGGATTTTGCATTTTTCCATCACGCAGAAAGTCTCTAGTTAACCAAACACACTTAATATATGACTCTGCGTTTTGTGCCCAACTAGTCCAGCTTTGCTCTTTAAAGTACTCTGGATAATGATGTACACCTGTTTCAAAAAATCTTTTAATATCTTTAATTAACTGTAGGGTGTCAAACTTAATATCTTTTTTTGGTATGTCCAACAAACCTAAATGTTCTTCAGCATGTTTAAACTTATAGAATAAGTTCCAGTGTTCCTTTGGCATTGGTAGTGTTTTATAAATCATAATAATTTTTTAACTTCCTCTGCAAAAATTTTATGAGCTTCAAGGTTGAAATGCCCTCCTGGCATTTTTGACATAGGAGGAGCAATCAAAGACATATTAAGTTTTATGTCGAGGTGTTTTTTAAGTTCGTTTATCATAGGAACACGCTCATCTTCTTTGTACCAATTATTAATATGTGTTAAACTCCAGTTCCATAAACAACTATCAAGCAAATATAATTTTATTTTGTTTGCTCTACAGTATCCAATAAGTCCTTGTATACTGTTCCACGAGTGGTAAAACAAATCTACAGTGTTATGATGCAGATACCAATATTCAGTAACTGCATAATCAGGACCTTTGCCTTGTGTAAGTGTATGACTGTAGAGCTGTTTAAACGGTTCTTCGTAGTTATTTTGAGTATGCGAACTAGGATGAGCATAACGATCACAACTAGTTAACATTACTATTGCTGTAAGATTCTTACTTCCTTTTAACTTTTCTAGTTTATAAATTGTACGTAAACAAATTTCTTGATTACTTAATCCACCATTAGATATATTATAAACAGTATTTTTCTTATTATTTAAATATGCCGGCCATGCCATACTTTTTTCTAATTCATAGTATTCAAATCTTTTGTCTCTAGGTAACGCTTCTACACAATCTTTAAACTTCCTATCCAGTTTTTGAAGATACGGAGGTATTTCTGTGGTATTATCTATACAGTTTTGCGTATACCCAGGAATTAAATTGTCAGCCGCCAGTTCTACACCTGCTGTAAAACTATCTCCAGCACAAACTATTGTTCTTCCCATGAGTCATGTACTCCTTTACAATATTCATAGAAATCTGCATACTGTGGAAATGTCTTAAGCAAGTTTGTTCCTAGTCTTTTATCATTTTCTGTAAAGAAACTATAAAAGTCTCGTTGTCCGTTTTTAATTTTCTGTGGGTCTACAGGATTTTGATACATATAATCTCGTACACGTTGCATTTTAGCAACTTCTACATCTGTAAAATAATCGCTATTTGCTTCCATATACTTTAAATGCTCGTCCATATAGAATTTAAAACTATCAGGTAAAATGTTTAGCATCCAATGAGGCGGTTCTTTTAAGTAAGGCGTATCAAATCCAATTGCATCTTTGCCATACTGTTTACGCCATTCAATTACTTTGGCCAGGAAATTGTCAAATGTAGCAACACACAGCACGTTAAAAGTACACATAATGTTTACTTTGAATCCACGTTCAATTGCTTGTTTAAAATTGCGTTCCCAATGATCGCATTTTAAACCTGTACGCATATACTCTGCTTGTTCTCCCCAACCTTCAATTGATGTAAACAAACTAAACTTACGAATTTTCTTTTGTTCTAATAAACTTTCAATCCTATCATACAGTCTATCAATCTTGTTCGTTGTTACGCCAAGATTACTGTTTAAACTTATTTCTAGTTGCGGTGCAGGTTCTTTCTCGAGCAAATCAAAAAACTGCATAGCACCCGGATTCATTAAAGGCTCACCACCTGTAATTCTTAGTGTATGCAAATCTTTACGTAGGTCGGGCCACCATTTCCAAAATGCTTCAATATACGGATTTTCATCTTTAGGTGCATAGTAACGTCCGTTGTCTAAGAATTCAATACCATATTGATTATATGTTAGATCATAATTACCATGTTTTTTGATTTCATCCATCCACAGTGTGCTTGCTTGTGGGCAACAGTAACCGCAACGATAGTTACATCCGTTGCCAAAACTAACTTCAAGATACTTTGGATTTACATTTTCAAGATAATTTAGTTTTGCTAGATTTTCAATTTCTGATTCTGCCCAGTCACTCGAACTATGAATCATTCTGTCTGAAATTTGATCGCCTTCAAGATCTTCAATGTTCCAACAATAATAACATTCTTCTGGACGGCCTCCTTCGAGCATTGTCTTACGTTGTTGCTTCTTCCAACTTGTATTGTGCAATGCACTAGGATCTGCTTTAATTTCATTAAGAGGAATATGCTGAGGTCTTGGATGATAACAACTGTGATTATCGCCCGTGTGTAAGTATAATGTTTCATGCAACCATTTCATTGCACAAAATCCTACACCAACTTTGTTTAATCTATCACGTACTTCTTTAATTTTATTAACTTGCGTCATTCCAAAAGTCCTTTAGCTCGGGAAAAGTATTTAAAAAATCTGTTCCTCTGCGAGCATCATGCTGAGAGAAAAACAACTTAAAATTTTTCTCTGCTAATTGTTTGTTAAAATTTGTGTCTGCTGTAATCCATTGTATAAGTCTTTTAACTTTACTGATTTCAAAATCACTAAATCCTTGAAATTCGTTGCCGTCGCCGTCTTTGTTTGCTTCCATAAATTCTACACAACGTTCTAGTTCTGTAACGTGTTCAGGCATAAGTTTAGGATTTAAATAATCTGGATTTGTAAGTTGTGGAATATCAAACCAAATCATTTGTCTGCTTGTACTATATTGCTTACGTAACTGTAATATATTTTGTAAGTATTCGTAAATGCCAAAGTAACTTAGTGTATTAAAAGTAATAATAAAAGTTAAACTGTGTCTGTCGCATTGTTCCAAATACTGCTTTACATTTTTTAACAATGTATCAAATTCTAACCCGTTGCGAATGTATTCTGCTTGTTTACCCCAACTGTCTAAACTTGCAAACAACATAAAATGATCTACACAAGGAGCAACATCCTGCATTGCATCGATAAACTTTTGCCATTGACCTTTAGGCGGACAACAGTTACTTGTAATACTTAAATGCAAATCTTCTTTTGGATTATTTTTTACATAGTCAAAAATCTTAAATGTGTTTTTATCCATTAAAGGCTCTCCGCCTGTCATACGAAAAGTTTGTAGTGTAGGATAAATTTCAGGAAACCATTTCCAAAATGCTTCAACATAAGGATTGTCCGGGCTGTTGTTTACCGGCTCCATATATTGCATGTCATTGTGTTTTCTATCAGCAAGCATATACGGTCCTTGCTTATCAATTTCTTTCATCCATTCTGTGCTAAGAACAGGTGAACAATAAGAACACTTAAAATTACATGCCTGATTAAAATTTACTTCTACATAGCGTGGGCGAGCATTGCCGTCAATGCCTAACTGCTTTGCTTCTTCAATAAGTCCTGGTTCAAATACGTCTTTACTTCTGTATGCTCTGTCACTAAGTTGATTGCCGCTATCTTCAATCTGCCAACAAAAATCGCATTCAGGCGGACGTATACCGTTTAACATTAGTCCACGTTGTTGCTTTTTATGTTCTGTGTTGTGCAACGCACTAGGATTGTCTTCTAATTCTTTTAGAGGAATATGATGGCTTTTAGGATGATAACAACTGTGTGTTTTTCCTGTGGGGATATGTATGCTTACATTAAACCATTTAGCCAAACAGAAACTAGGACTGACTTTGTTAAGTTCTTCAAATACATACTCCGCATCGTGCATGTATCTAGATTCAAACTTGCCGTCAATCTTACGTAGTTCATTTCCTTTTATATTTCTATTATACTTCATTCAGGATCTATTACAAACTGCTCTGTGCTGTTTCTACTTGGGTTTTTATATACTGTCTTAAAAAATTTGCTTTGATTAGGTAATAGTGGGTTAGCATCAATTGGAATTTCTAACTCATTAATTAAGTCATTGCCTAATCGCTGTATGTGGAACAATAACTCAGATCCTTTGTCTTTTTCATTTTCCCACATATTGTTTAGATATGTAAAATCACGAACGTTAATGTAATCCCAATCTGTACACATTGTCATATAAAGCCCTTGTCTTGCTCCGTAGATTGCCCATAAGCCGTTTTCTACATCTGCACCCACCATTAACCAAATCCAAAGCCTGTGTAAATTTTTCCAATGTCCGTTTAAAAAGTCTTGCTTACTTGGCTTGACGCCTTGATCAAGTGCCATCTTAACGCCTTCACGGAAGCCAGCTCTCCATGCTTGGTGTGGAGTTTCGTTATTATGCACAAGACTATAACAACTGTTTTGCTGAATGTATTTTAAATCCCAACAAAAGTCTACTTGTGCATGTGGATTGTCTGGATCGGCATTTTCGTGTGTACGCATATTAAGTACATAATCTTTAGGCCAGCATTTAAGGCCGCCATTGCCATACATAAGTCCGTTGATTGCATTTTGTCCACACCAACTAATAACACAATTTTCTAATTCTGCATTTTCATCAAAGTCTAATTCTTGTTGTAAGAAATCCGCTGATACAGTATTATCACCATCGACTGTGATAAAGCGAGGAGTTTCACTTAGTTCTGCACAGGCTTTGTGTGCCGCATCTGATCCTTCCACACCGTGTACTCGTTTTGCCCAAGGAACTTTTGTAAGTAAATCTGCATAATTCTTTTCTGCATTGGGCTCGTCGTATGACAAGTAGATAATGTCATAGTCAATAATTTTTACCTTTTGTGTCATTTAATTTCCTCGATAACGTACTTGTCGAAAGATCCTTTAGTGTATATACTATACTCATTTGGTCTAAAAGTAAACCTAACTTGCTTAGGTTTGGTAAAATTAACCTTAATTAAGTCTAACAAATAGTGAGGATTATCTTTTTTAGTAATACTAAACGAAAAATCTTGATCTAAAAGTGTTTTATCTTTGAGTTTTTCAAGCAACTGAGGATTTAGATTAAACACAATTATGTTTTTATTATATTTTACTGTTGCTTTTATATCGTAGTCCTCGTTTAGCTCTCTAAACTTATGAATAGAGTCATATACAACCGTTTCTTCTTTTCGATTGACTAACTTAAAATTTTTAACTTTTGTGTCATATACAACTTTATATACATCTTTGTTTTCCTTAAAAGAAAGTATAGGCTCTACTTGATCAAATTTAACCTCGATATAGTCAGTACCGTCCTCAAAACTAGGTCCAACACTTATAATGTCACCGGTCATTCTTTCAAATGTAACATACTGCGGTGGTGTAAAGTCAACCTGCATAAGATACCTCTAATTTTTTAATCATTTCATCTGTAAGAAAATCGTTTTCTGTATAGTGAACAACTTCTCTTTGTTTATAATTGCCAAAGAATAAATCTCCGTCATAGTAACTAGGTATTTTTTCTTGCCAACTAAATGTTTCTTCTGACCAGCCTTGTATTTTTGGCTTCATATGAACAAATCTTGGAAAGTCTTTTGTTTTATTTGTAACTTGATCTTCAATTCCTAATAACTTAACTGCGATTGCCGCAGTTCTATCCATACTAGGTTCTTTAGGATACTTTTTAGGAGAATATTTTCCATAAAATAACTCCCAATTATTATTAATCAATTCTACCATTTTATAAAATTCTAATGCTATATCAGATTTTTTAAAATAATGAAACGCCATATAGATGTCCGGCAGGTCATTTACATAAAACATTTCTCTGTAATAGTTATATTTTACAGGAGTGCCTCTGTAAGTATTAATATGGCTAGTAAAATATAATTCATACTTGGCTAGATAGTCCCACCAATGGCTTATATCAGTGCAAAAGAACATATCACTGTCAAGAACAACTGTTTCTTCATATGGTGATACATGATATAACTTCCATCTATGCTCTGTAGCAAACCTATCAGTAGCAGTATCTTCCAACCAGGGTGTTTCAATTACCTCATCAAACACTTCTCGATAGTAATTAGGAATAGGCGTATGTGTTACCAAAGAAACATTGTTTATTTTTTGTGTTTTTTTGATGCTCAAGGCACATACATATGCTTGTTTTACATAATCTAAACCTTGTGCAAAAATTAAATAGCCTTTACTCATTTGCTAACGCCTTATTAATTGTATCATTAAGTTCGTACTTGTTCATAATATGTACATCTAAATCTTTTACTGTCAAACAAGTGTACTGTCCGTGATACCCTTTCTTTTCAATCATTAATTCTATTTTGTTATCCTGAACTTTAAGAGGAATATCTCTATCAAGAGTGTAATACATCTTGGTTGGCAAATCTTTAACAAAATCGCCTGAAGAAAATCCGTTTAAAATATGTGCGGCAATAGCAAAAGCATGATCGTTCCTAAAAGTTACAGTACCAACGTTGAAAGTCATTGCATAATGGTCATAATTTTCTTCAACATGTCTAAGTGTATCAAAGAACAGTTTAGCTTTTCTTGATTTTTTAAAATAAACTGCTGTTGCCCAATAAAAGTCAATACCACTATCATTAATATAATTAAATTCTCTAGTATTTCTCCATCTTGCCAAGTCAGTAGCATGTCTATTAAACATTAGGCTTTGCTTTGCATTGAAACATTTAAGTAACTGCTTGCTATTAATAATGTAATCTGTATCTAGCAGGATTGTTTCGTTGTATGGCGATAGTTCGTAAGCCATTGATCTATGTTTATTATTAAATGGCAAGCTATTCCAATGGAATGGTCCATTATAGTAACGCTTCCATGTTGCAGATTTACTTTTTTCTACAGAAATAATTTGATCAAACATATCCTTTTCCTTAGGATATGCTTCTTCAATGTATTCTGATTCGCTAGTGATAAGAGTTACAGGCAATCTAAGAAATTGCTCGGAACGTTTTGCTAAAAAAATTGCTTGCTTCACATAATCAATCTGAGGATTGTTAAATGCAAAGCATATAATACCCTTTGACATTAATCTAGTAGTCCTGAAACTGATCTGTTTTTAATTAGTTGCGAATATTCTGTATGATATTTGTTAGAGGCACTAAAGTAAACATTTGTAACCTCTGTCAAAAACTTTTCTAAGTTCTTAATTTCAAACGGAGTACCGTTGTCATCTGTTAAAACTGCTGAAGTTTGTTTTGATTGCACTAAAAAGTTAACAAAATTTACAAGATCTTTTGTGGCTGTAAATTTGCCGCCTTGTGTATAAAACACAAGTTCGTCTTGATATCTATCTTTTAGTACTTGTTTCTGATTTTGAAGTGTGATATTGTAATTTGAAAAATCTATTGCCTGTTTTAGTCTATCGTCCATAAGATACTCCTACACTGTATTGTGTATTATAAACTATTTAACGGGCAATGTCAAGAGTTTTTTAAATTATGAAAGGTTTCTTGCATTAGCAAACACAGGCTTATTAACATTAACACTGTTTACGTTATTTGGTCTATTACATTGCACTGTGCTTGTTGTTCTCGGCGTTACTGCTTCGTCGAAGTTTGGATTTGGACCTTTGTCGTCGTTGAAATAAATTCTAAAACGTAGTACAGGTCCGTCGGTTGCATCTTCTTTTGCCTGAATTGTAAAATCGTTATCGGCATAAGAGCTTGCAGTTTTTGTAAAAATAGTTTGATACGATGTAGTTAAATCAGTATGTCCAATAACTGTGCCTTCTGATCCATTGCTTGTAGCAGAATGACCAAATCTTACTAGTCCAACATTAGTAAGTAAGTTTCTCCAGTCAGTATCAATTGCACCGCCTCCTGAAGCAAGACTTCCACTAAACACAATTTCGCCGCCAGCATTAAAAAATGCACGTCTATGATCACTTGCTGTCATATTAGTTGTAGTGCCGTCACCATTAGTAACGTTGTATGCTTGGAAAGTTACAGTAACTTCATGATAAATTGTGCCGTTCCAGTCTGTGTCTGTAAAGGACGAAACACCCGTTTCAACACCAGACTGTCCTGTAGCAATATTTAAACGGTCGGAAACAACGTCTAAGCTCAGTGCTTCAAACTCTGCCATACCTTTTTTAGTAGTAGGATTAGAATCTTCAATTAAGTCGCCAACTGCCATATCAGCAATTTCGCTAGGCAAAGAACCTGTCTGGTGTACCCTTGCTTTCTTAATATCTTCAAACAGCCTTGACATATGATCTGCTTCGACTGTTGCATTTGCTGAAACTTGGAAACTTGATAGTGCCTGCCCGTATCCTTCGTCGCCTGCACCTTTACCCATTACACCGTTAATTCTTGCTTGTAACTGGTTGTAACGAGCCGCTGTAATTGTATCGCCTACTGCCATTGTTAACTATCCTATTATCTACTAGTTTTATTTATACTTTTAAAAGACATTCAACAAGTTTTTCTGATGCGTCACTATTTGATTCTAAAGCAATACCTACTAAGTCACCGGCACCTTCTGCAGATGCAAGCCCATTCTGTGCAACAAAAACTCTATCGCCTTTATTAACAGCACCAAGAATTCTAACAGGAACACGCCCTTTAAGTGCAAGTGCTTCACCTTCTGCATCTGCATTCATTAAGTATGCTGGCTTTTCACTAATTACACCAACTGCAACGTCTCCAGGTTGTGCAACGTCTGCTTCAAAATCTTCATTAGCTGAAATTGCCATTACTGTGCCAACCGGTGAATCTCCAGTTGCAGTACTGTATACTTCTGCTAAGTCAGCATATTTTGCTTGTGTAGCAGTACCGATAAATTCGTTTGCTGTAATATTTGCACTAGCATCTCTAATTGCAACTGTGTTGTTTGTTGCAGAAGTAGACCCTGGTAAGTCACTACCACTTACTCTTACAGCAGAACTTGATGTAGCAAGACCATTGAACGAATTAGCATACATTGTTCTCCATTTAAAACTAGCACTTCCTAGATCAAACGAAACTGTTGTAAGTGGATTGATGCCTGTTTCTAATACCTGTGCAACGTCGACTTCTTGTGCGTTATCAGTAACGCTAAATTTAATTTCGTTGCCTACTTGGTTTTTAATAACACCTTCATTGTCATTTTCAATAGCAATTAATAAATCGTTTGACGTTCCTACTGTTAGTCCAGCGTCTGTAAATCTTGCAATAGTATTAAATACTGCATCTTCGCCTGGAGTAGATTGAATAAAGTTAGCCGCGTCAACTCCGCCTAATTTAAGTGCGTTTGTGGCTGTACCCCAATATCTATGATCCGAACTTGTGACACCTAGTGTACTATCTGTAGTATTACGGAGTGTTAATCCTTGACGTATAACATCAAATCCAGTAATAGCATTTTCACTATCGCTACTATCAATTGTAAATTGTGTAGAGCTAGTTATAAAAATTGTTTCGTCATTTACAACTGCTCTAATAACTGTTTGAATGTTTCCTACAGTATCTCTAACTTCTGTAGTAACCATTTGGGTAATAGTATCGCCTTGGCTTTGTGGTCCAATTAAAACAAATCCTCCGTCTCCGGAATTAGCATACAATTGATTGTTCTCGTTATCCCACCAAAAATCGCCTTCTGTTAATCCAACTGGCTGTGTTGTGCTTACTTCTGCACCGCCTGTTGTACGGAATTTTGCACCGTCATAAAATTTTAATTTACTGTTCGAACTATCAAACCAAATCTGTCCGCTGATAGGTCTTGCAGGTGATTGTGAACTACTGAAGTTTTCAAGCAGTGAAACTAGATTTTCATTTTCAATTTCACCATAGCCTGCATAGTTTTTACCAACTAACTTCAGATCCGTTGTTTGGTCAATGGTACCGTCCTCAACAACTGTAAGTTGGGTTCCGTTTGTCCTATTAATAATGTATGCCATTTTATTATTACCCCTGAATTACAATGTATTTATGCTTATACGCTAGATGTTAAATCTTGTATATAAGCCCATTGGCCCCCTACTACTCTAAATAGTTTCAATGTTCTGTCTACAGTCAATGCCACATTACCACTAACGTTAGTAAATGTCAAGTCTGCGATAACACTTTCAGAACCATCATCATTACCGTTTCCGTCTAATTTCTGTACTGCAACTGTAGTTTTTTGTAGTGCCGCAACAAGATCTGCTGATTGGAAAGTTGCTGTTGCACTTGTTGTATCAGTACAATGTATTTTTGCTTCACTGCCGTTTTCTTTAGTATTAGCAGGTGCAATATCTTCTAACACACTTGCTATTTGGTTATTTGTTAAACCTGTAATATCTAAAGCAAGTGATAGTGTTTCTGTATTAATTGCACTATCTACATAGGCTTTTGTTGCTACATCCTGAGCATTTGTAGGATCTGCAACGCCTGTAATCTTTTGATTGTTTGTAATATTAATATCGCCGGCACTGGTGATATTTAATCCGCCACTTGTTGTAGTTATAGTTGTACCGTTAATATTAGTATTGTCTACATCTAATGATGTTAGTGTGCCAATGCTTGTTAAGCCAGGTGCTGTAGTTCCTGTAATAAGAGTTACACCGCCTGATCTTAATGTATTATTTTGAATATCTATGTTTACATTAGATGTCCAAGAATTAGTAACTTGGTTCCAAAGGAATTCTTTGCCTCCTTGTGCAGACTGTAATATAATGCCGCCGCCATCTGCTTGTAAATCGCTAATTAGTGTACTATCATCTGTAATACCTAATTCAATATTTTTATCTTTAACACGTAGTACTTCAGTTTCAATACCAATTCTTGAACCTTCAATAATTAAATCGCCGCTAATTCTAGCGTCACCATTTACATCTAATGTATACTCAGGCAATGGTTGGAATAATCCAATATGTTTGTCTGTTGTTTTGATTGTAATTGCATCAACCGGACCGTCTGTTGTTCTAACACGAACTCTGTAGTCATGTCCAGTAAGTTGGTTTTCAGTAACAAACGTTGTACCTAGTACATAACTTTTATTGTTTTGTGATAAACCAACAGTAATACCATTACTATTTTGTACAATTAACGATCCGCTTGTAGTACCGTTTGTATCTGCTGGAAGAAACTGTGCCGCACGTCTTAAGTTTCCATTTGCATCAATAAGTGCATCTGCTTGAGCCGCTGTACCGTTCCATCTAAAATCAACTTCAGCAGTATTAAATCCTTTTTTAAGTTGTCCACTAAATCCCGGAATTTCTTGTCCAACACCCGGTGTAAAATCAATGTTAGCAAACACACCAACAATACTGTTACCAATGTAAAACTTAATAACTGTACGACTTGTATTCTGTGTGTCAAGTATTGTATCAACAACTGTTCCTGTAATACCTTGGAATGCACTATAGTCTGGACCAACTAATACTAAGTCAGTACCATCAAAAAAGTACATTTGGTTTGTTTCGTTGTTGATCCAAAGGTCGCCAGCAACCATGTTAGGCTGTTGTGCAGAAACAATAGGGCCGCCGCCTGTAGTAAACTCTGTTCCTGTATATACTTTTAGTCTATTAGTACTTGTATCCCACCAAAGTTGACCTGCTAATGGATTTGCCGGTGCGGAAGTGTTAGCAAAATTTTCAAGCATTTTAACAAAGTTTTCGTTAATGCTTTCGCCAAACCCTGTATAATTACGACCAATGAGCGAAATATCAGTTGAAGTTGTATCTAACTGTCCATCTGCTAGGTCAGTTAATAGTCCTCCATTTGTTTTATTAATTTGATAACTCATTAGCCCCCTACTCCTGTATAAATGATATAGTTCATTGTTGTGAACGGTTGCATAACATCAAATGGCTCGCCAACTGAACTTTGAGTCAGGATACCACCGGACGTTGGATATGCTTGTCCTGCTTGCGAACCTGTTGGTGCATCGTATTGAATACCTTCTGGGTCTGTAGGAACACCTTGAATATCTCTAATAACATAGTACTGGTCACCTGATGGTCCACGTAAATCGTGTTCGTGTTCTGGTAAGTTTTCAACAGCAATGTTTTTCTTCTCATCACCACCTGATTGTCCAATAACATCTGCTGAAACGTTTGTTACCCTGCCCGAGCTTGATCCGCCCATGTTGTCAGCACCTAATGGTTGTCTACCTCTTAAGTCAGGTACAGCAAAGTTACCTGAAGTTGTAAGTGCTTGGTCTTTATATCTATAACTAATAATTCTAAACAGTTCTAAGTAGTCAGCAATTCGATACTCACTACCATCACACAATAACCATCCTGCAGGTGCAACAGCACCTGCATATGGAGTAACTACACCAATTGGTGTAGTTGGAACAGCATCAAGCAAGTTACGCTGTGAGATTTTATATACACCCGGTGTACCTGATGTTCTGTTAATAATAAATTCGTCGTCAATATTTGACACAGAAACTTCTGTCTTATCAGCAATAAATGTATTACTAATTGTTGTTTCAAACTGTTTAGTTGTGCCGCCTGTTTGTCCATCAAATGATATTTGCGTCGAACTAACGTCACCTGTAATTTGGAATGTTGTTGCTTGTGCTAGTTTGTTTGTGCTACCAGAACGTCCTGATACTGTACCAGTAACGTTACCAACTAAGTTACCAGTAAACGATGTAGCATAAACATTTGCCCACTTAGTTGTACTAGTACCTAAATTATTTGTATTGTTGTTTTGTGGAACAATATTTGAAGAATTAATTTGGTCATTAAATGTTGCTTCTTGTCCAACAAACAGTTTTTTAGCAATACCAATACCGCCTGTTGTTCTAATACTACCTGTACCAATACTGCTTGAATCTGTAGTGCTGTTTACAATTAATTCACCACTGCTTTGAATATTACCAGTAACGTCTAGTGCTTCTACTGGGCTTTGGTTATTAATACCAACTTTTTCTGTAGAGTCGACTCTTAGTACATTTTTCTGCACACCTAAGTTGTTTACTCGCAAATCAATACTTGCACCAGATGTTAAATTACTAATAACGCCTGAACTTCCTTCTACAGCAAAACTAATAAGTCCGTCTTGTCCAACTTGTAAACCAGTGTTATTTCGAATAACAATAGGGCTAGTTGTTGTACTTGTAATGTCTGTTCTTAAAAAGTTAGTAGATGGTACTGTTGCATCTCCAACAACTAATCCTTCTGCTTTTTCTGCTGTACCGTAGTACTTTAGTGCATCGCCTGTTGCGTTTACTGACGATAAATTAAAGCCTGGCTTAATTCCTGTAAATCCCGGAATAGTTGCTTTAGGTGTAAATTCTTTTGTAGAGTAAATTACAATAACACGACCTTGTACTTCAACTTGTAACACAGTGTAGTTAATATCGTCTGTACCAACTAGTACTGTCGGTTTAGTACCAGTAAGCAAACCGTCACTGAATTCAGGACCAACTAGTGTCCATCCAGAACCTGTAAAAATGTACAACTGGTTATTGTCTGTGTCGCTCCATAAATCGCCTGCAATAGCAGTAGCGGCGTCTGGCTCATTGTCACCTTTCTTAATACCACTAGCATTTACCCAACTAGTACCGTCATAAATTTTAAGACTGTCAATTCCTGGAGTATTATCATACCATAGTTGACCTTCAACTGGGTTTTCTGGAGCAGTAGTGCTTGCAAAATTTTCTAGTATTTGTAGGAAGTTTGTACCAATAACAGCACCATAACCACTAGATCCTGAACCAGGAATTCTTAATGTTGTAGTGTCATTAATAGTTCCGTCTTCAACGGTAATGCTTCCTTTGTTAGGGTCTGTATAGTTAATATTATAAGCCATTATTCATTGAATCCTGATAAACTTTGTACCCTAACTGTGTAATCAATTTGAATAAGTCTATTCAACGATTTTTGTACTGGGTGAAAAATTACGTGTGTTAGCAATCTACCTTGTCCGTCTGGACTGTATGCTAACAAACCTAGTTCGTCAAATACATATAAACTGTTTGCATTTGCGGAATTATCAATAGCATCTTGTCCATCTGGCTCACCGTAGTCTAACAAACAAGTTACTAGAATGTCTGTGTAGTTTGTGCCGCTTACGTGGCGTGTTTCAATCTTGTTTCTAGTAGGATCAACATTGTTTACACTTCTATCATCTACAATTTTCTTAAATGTTTGGCTATATAGGCTTGCATTTGTACCTGTGCTGTTTGGTGTTAAGTATGTAATAATACCAGTAGGATCAATGCTAGTACCACCATTACCAAACGCCATTTCATATATGAAACCTGTGCCTTGATTACTTAAACTTTCTGCTAACGAGATACTCATATTCTCGTAATGAATTGCATTTCGCTTGTCTACAATAACCTCTCCGGAAGAGGGGTCCCATATCTTAATATGGCCTTGTAGTAACGTACCGTTTGTGTCTTTAAATTTGTCTGTCATTTTTTGATCCTATACACTATATTTATTCAGGTAGCTCGGCTTCTTTGGATTTCAAGAAGCGTGTGATTGAATTTTCTACATCTTCTAGTGATTCTCCAAGCGGCGTCCATAGTTTTCCTTGTTTTTTAACTATAATTATGCTTTCTCCTAGCACAGGGGTTCTAGTAAGAACTAAGTTGCTATTTTCAACAGTAAATTCTGCTGGAACAGTAACATCGCCTTCCGGCGAATCTTGATTGACCGTGATATCAAATACTTTTACGGCTGATTTTCTTAGTCTCTTGCCTCCGACAAACACTTCTAGTTCATTTACCGATGACGGTGTGTACCCTAAATCAAAGGTATTTGTACTGTCGTCGCCGGTGTGTTTAACTTGTACTGTTTCATCTTTGTATGGAATAGTTTGTGTATAACCTTGATTATACACAACACTGCCTGCATCATGTACATGTTTAACACCTGTTCCTAGTGTGCCTCGTGTAAGTTGTTTTAGTTTGTTACCTTCTTTAACAAAATACTCAATTCTTTCGCTGTTAATAAAAATTACACCTGGTAAGTTAATTGCACTATTTGGCTCTGGTAATCCTTCGGCATTTTCAAGCACAATCTTATTATCAAACACGGATAAATCTTCTGCTAGTCTGTATGCACGATCATCACCTAAACGTTTATATACAGTTCTATTAAAGATATCTTTAAACTGTCTAAACGCAAATCTATTAGAAGTAATACCTGTAGTACCAAATTGAATTATGTCAATCTGATCGTTGTCTGCTATTTCATTTAAAATTTTAACAAAGTTTCCATCTTCTGTAACATAGTAGTCTACATTAGGAGTTAATAGATCTCCGTTAATAGTTACCCAAGCATATTGAGAGTCTTTTGCTTTAATATCTAATTTAATAAGTCCATTTCTTAATCTGTGATATTCTTCATGGTCATCGGTACCAACTGTTAATGTTACCCTATTAACTGCATCGAGTCTTGTTCTTTCAATTGCTTGTACATCATGTTTTGCAAAATTATATATAGACACTGTGTCACCGTCAGCAGGGGCATCATTTAATGTTACTGTTGCTACGGTGTCAGCAACTGTTAAAGTATAATCTGCATCAGCAGTTACAAATATTTGAAGTCTGTCACCATCTTCTCCTACTCCATCAAACAACTCAACTGAGCTGTTAAACGGTCTAATGATATAATCAACTGCTGGCACAAGTGCTTCGCCGTTTAGTAGTAAAACAATATCATCACTGCCTAGTTTGCCTGGAGGTTGTTGGTATGTTCTTAACTGATATTCTCTTGCTGTTGAAATAACAAATTCTTCCTTGTATCCTGCGGAAAGTATCTTGTTATTCTTTTTAACAATAATATTTGATAATAAAGGTATTGTTGCAAATGGAATTCTTGACAATGCAAATGCAGAAGTTGATCCGTCACCTGTAAACGTATCAATACCAATCTGACTAAATGTTTTTTCTGTCCCGGTATATATTGCAAAATTAATAACTTTGCCTTCTTCCGGCGGCAAACCAAAGTCAAATCCAATTTTATTATTAGCAGTTTCTATAACAACATATTCCGGTTCTTCTCCATCCATAGAAAGATATGAATTTGATTCTTCTGTATAAGGAACATTTGATTCATATACAATAGTGCTTCCGTCTGTTTCAAACGTTCCAATATCTAAAATACCATTACCATTTGAGGTTAATGAAATAATATTAATTTCATCTGTGTTTGACAACGCACTATCAAATGTTACAGTTTTGTCTTTGTAGTTTACAGTATAGTTACTAACAACTATGCCGTTAACTTTAACTATAAGTGCATCTTTGTTTTGTGGTAGGAAGTCAAACTTGTAAGTTAATACACTACTATCTGCAGAATATACATTACTGCTGATTTCACTTCCGCCAGTTCCTACTCTGTGGAACACTTTAATATCAACTGTATCTAAAACTTGTCCTGGAACTAGTTCTTCGGGACCTTTCGATGTAGTCGGTGTTACAAAACCGTCACCGTCAATATTAATATCTTCTGCATTAATACCTTTTGCTGTTGTATATCTTAAATTGCCTCCATCAACAAGTGTATCATATGACTTAGGGTCAGGAATGAAACTACCATCACTAGTTTCTTTGCGGATAACAATAATGTCGCCTGCTTCTGTTGGAATTAATTCTTCATCAATAGTTACTGTTGTAGTTGTGCCGTCGCCTGTGATACTACGCATTTTAGCATTTTTGTTTGTGATAGACGTACTATCTTCACTGCTTGTCCATGCTTCGTCGTCAATACGTACACCATTTAAGTATACATTGTAAACAACTCCATTTTCTAAAGGCTGATTTAATTCAAATACACTTGTGCTTCCATCTAGAACAAAAACTTCATCTTCGTAAGTAGTATCAAATACATCAAAAGCACTTTCATTCCATCTGTCGGCGTTCCAACCTGCTCCGCCGCCAAAGTCAATACTTGTAACTTCTACGCCGCCGTAATCAACACCATCCATTAGCTGTGATAAATCGTTTGCAAGTTGTCCAGTAGTAGGATTGTACAGTAAATTAATTCTATCTTGTGCATCTAACAGTTCTGTACCTTTTTTGTACTGAACTGTGATTTCGCTATTTGCATTAGGTGCTGTATTAAATAGGATTCTGCCTTTATATCTATCGTACCCTTTAGTAGTATCCTTCTTGTTATCATATGTGTATTGACTTCTTAACGCCTCAACACCATTTACAAGCACTGTAATATTAGTGCTAATAACATTCATAGGATATTTTAGTTCAAATACTTGTTGATTAGGCTGTGATGTAAATGTTTCAGTTTCATCAAGTGTTGTAATTAAGAAATTACCAGTAGTTCTATCAAATTTAACAACAACATGAGCACTTCTAATTTTTCCGTTGCCTAGTTGTGCGGCCGCTCTACCAGCAGATCCGTCATCATCAAGACTTCCTTCAATAATAATTTCAGGTGGTGTAATATATCCAGATCCTGGCTTAGTAACTTTAATGTTTGTAATCTTGCCAGCACCAATAAATGCTTCTGCTTTTGCACCAGAGCCGCCACCGCCTACAATTTTAATAATAGGTTTACTTAGATAACCGCTACCGCTATCAGCAATAACAATATCTGTTAATTCAAAGCCGACATTTTCTGCCCAATGTCTATTTGGATATGAACTAATATCTGCAATGCCAGTTAAAATCTCACCATCAACAACTTGTACTTCTGGTGCATGTATTTTACCTAATACTGCATTGTACTTAGGAGGTAGATCAAAGTCTGTTGCTACAATACTGTTAGTTTCAGTTTTTTCATATGAGCTAACATATTCTCTAACCTTAGTCTTAAATGGCTTTGCTTCATTGACATAATCTTCGTAACTAGACAAGTTATCATTTTGGAATGTAATCTTTTGTGCTAGATCTCCAAAGTTGTGTTTTGCTTTTACAAAACTTGTTTTAAATGCCCAGTCTACAAAATTCTGTTCTGAGAATACATAACGCAATCCTACAAAGAATAATTTATTCCATTCAATTTCTAAATCATTAATATAAATTTTGTTTTTAACTACATCTAAAATAATTCTTAATTCAGTAATTGGTTGTACATCATAGAATTGACTATCGTAACTGATACCGTCGTAACCTGTATTAGAAATTAATGTATCGTAGATTTGTTGTTTAAACTGAATAGTTCCGTTTTGTCTACCAATAGTTTCATAGTTTACAGTATAATCTACATTTTCTTGATCATCAACTTTACGTAGCAATAGCCAACCGCCGCTACCAATACTTGTGATCTTAACAACTTGACCGACTGTAACATTGATGCTATCTAACTGATATGCATAATCAATTGTGTGGTTAATTACCGTAAACTGATTATAGCCAGTCTTGTACCAATCAATATATTCCCAATATAACGATACATCATATGCCTGGCTTTCTACCCGGCTATAAGTACCTGAATAAGAATATATTGCCCATCTGCCGCCGATGTTTTCATCGCTGTTTACTAATACAGAGAACTTTCTAATTGAAATTCTTGCACTATTTGAATAGTTTTTACCAGATTTAAGAATACGTACTCTTGCAATAGATCCGTTTTCATCTATAGTAATATCTAATTCTGCATCCTGACCTTTTGAATCAATAATTTTGTACGTAGGTGCAACTGTGTAGCCTTGACCTTTGTCAGTAATAACAATATCTACAATTCGACCGTTTTCGATTACAGGACTAATTACAGCCGGTTTAGCAGAACTTACGTTTACAAATCTTAATTCTGCAACAGTATCAACAGTAGTATCGTATTTTCTTTCTGCAAATGCTGGTGCAGGATCTTTATCGTCTAAACTAGAAATATCATATGCATCTAAAATTAAAATGTCTTTAATAACATAATTAATTCTTTCAATAGTTTGCTTGAGTGCTTCTTTTCTATTTACAAACCAACTTTGTCTTGGTACATTTTGATTACCATACTTTTGTTTTGCACTTAGATTTAAATCAGGCACAGGACGGTTTTGTAAATCATAACCAACTAAACTGTCAATCCACTTATCTTCAACAATCTTAGAAGGCTTACTTGTTTTAAGTCCGTCAGTAACAATTTGATATTCTCTATGAATGTTTTGTTGTTGATTTTCATTAATCCAATATCTAATGCTTAGTGCAATATCGTTATCTCTAATTAAACTTTCACAATTATGTAAAGCAAATTGACTATTGCTATTCATTGTTAGATACTTGTAATTTTGACTATCTGGATCTTGGATATACTGTGATACATCATACGCACTTACAAATCTACCCGGAACGTTTGGAATTGTTTTCTTACCTTTGACCCAGAAATAATATTTTGTGCTAAACGTTTTGCTCGCAGTATCATAAACACGTTTACTACTATATGCATTATCTCCGTAAAGAGATTTTCCGCTTATTCCAGCAACGATTCCAGCTTCAGTGTCTGCCCGAGCGTCCCATCTTGACGGAATAACAGTTGATTCAACCCATTCGTAAATATCAATTGATGCTCCAGTAAACAGTTTGTTAAATTTGTTTGTGCTTGAAATAATATCACCTTGGTATGGATTTACAAATTTTGCTGTAGATATATCCCACCAAATTTTTCCAACAAACTCATCTGTTGTAGGATTAAGAGTATCTTCGTTTGCTGTATTATCAACTACAATATTATACTGTGCAATATCATAAGGTGTTTTAATACTAATTTCTTGTTCAGCAGGTCCTGCAATAGCACCTTGAATTGGATCTAATATATCTACATATGTAAGTAATTCATTAGTTTTAGTATCATAAAGGAACGCACCATTAAACTTACTAATATCAACTTGATCAATTGGTGATCTTAATTCAGACCACATAAAAGTATTTTTATCTTTTCTAAAGTCAATTACTTTACCGTTAATATTATTTCCATCTTCAACTTCTTCAGTGTACAAAGTTAATCCTACGTACACGTGATTATTAACAATTTTAAAGTTGTCTGCAAAGAAAATTACATCCTTATTATATGAAAGTGTTTGTCCGTACAAAAACTTGTTATTGTAGTTTTCATATAACTCAATTGTTCCACTGTCTTGATCAACTTGAGTAAATTGTGTAACTTTATTATCAAACGAAGTTTGATCGCCATCAAATGATGTTTTGTTAACAATATCACCGCCTACACTACCTACTGCAAGTGTTCCGTTGTTATATTCAACTCTACTACCAAACTGTACGTTTAGTCCTTGATCTGGTCCATAAACTGTTTGAGATAAAACAAATGTTCCGTTTTGCTGTTGGTAACTGTAAACTGCACCGTTAGCTCTATTAATTGTGTCATTTCTTGACGCACCAATAAAGACAACCTTACCGTCATTTGAAATAGATACATCGCTACCAAAATTTTCATCTTCAGATAGGTCACTTTCTAAAAGTTGTGAATACTGGTATCTTCCGTTGTTTAATCTGTATACTGCAACTTTACGTACAGGATTTAGTGGGTCATAATCAACAGTAACAACAAGTACTTGTCCATCTTCACTTACATCGTACTTTTCGCCAAACGCAAACAAGTTAGTTTGGTTTAGTGTACTATCGCCAATTTCGATACCAGATGTATTTGGCATGAATCCTAAGACATCGCTTGCTTCGGTTACAACTTCCCAGAACTGAGAATTAAACGGTTGTGCGATTAGGTTTGTAGTTAAACGATAAATTTCACCCGAATATAATACTAGTTCATTTTCGTAATAGTCAATTGTAGGATCAAATACGCCTCTGTAATTAGGATCCTTGTTTAACAACCAGTCTGTATCTGCATCTTTTTTGTATACATAAATTTTGCCAGGAAGGGTAGTAGTTCCGTTTCCTTTAGCATGTATTAATGCTAGATAGGTATTATTATTTTTTCTAATTTTAATTTGATTACCAAACTGTAGCCCGTCTACTGCATCTGGAACTGTATAGTATCCTAAAGTATTATAGAGCAAGCCGCCGGACTTTTCAAAAAATCCTACAACACCTTCGTTGGTTCTTCCACTTGGATCAGCACTTACATCAATTGGAATATTTCTTACCTCTGTCCAGTCAAGGTTTAATCTATTTGGAGGAGTGCTTGTTCTAGTAATACCTGATTTTGTATTTTCAAAGTAAACAAAATATTCTAAATCTCCTAATACAGTAGCAGGAGATACTGCTATATTTTCTCCTGTATCAATAACAATCGCTCTACCTGCATTTGTTGTTGCAAGTTCTGAAGAAATAATATTACCAATAAGTCTTTCTGTTGAATCATTTAGGAAGAAAGAACAGGTACTAATGTCATCGTTATCGGTACCTAAGCTCCAACCGTCTGTAGCATTTTTAACAAAAATCTTAACTCTGTCAAACAATCTAATAACGTTTGCAACTGTTGCACTAGCATTTGTAGTTTGGTCAATGACTTGATCGCCGACTTCCGGAATAAATGGATTTCCTTGCAAGTCAAAGTTAGTATACAAAACTACAATTTCACCGTCCCAAATATCATCCACAGTATGTGTGGCCCCATTTAGATAGTCAAATGTTAAT
>Ga0255762_10000901_pt1 | contig 26372 bp, 24 predicted proteins | sample 101ome_16_FD_179962 | JGI IMG/M metagenome (GOLD analysis project Ga0255762, IMG submission 179962) | Coastal salt marsh microbial communities from the Groves Creek Marsh, Skidaway Island, Georgia - 101401AT metaG (version 2) | ecosystem: Environmental > Aquatic > Marine > Intertidal zone >...
CCAGAAAAAGGGATCGGGGCGCCAGCAGCGTGCTCATAGGTCCACCACTACCTTACCGATGGCTTCCCGATCCATGAGGGCGCGGAGGGCCTTGCCCCCCTCGGCCAGCGGATAGTGGGCGCTGATTTTCGGCCGAATGGCGCCGCTGGCCCACAGGGCGTTCAGCTCCCGCCAGTTTTCCGCATCTGCGGCGCGCTCCCGGCCCGTGAAGGCGCCGTAGAACACCCCGACCACCTGGCAGCCTTTCAAAAGAATGAGGTTGATGGGGGCCTTGGGGATGTCTCCGCCGACGAAACCCACCACGAGGATGCGGCCGTTCCAGGCGACAGAGCGCAGGCACTGATCGAACAAGGGGCCGCCCACGGGGTCGTAGATCACATCCGCGCCGCGACCATCGGTGAGGGCCTTCACCTTTTCCTTGAGGTCGCCGTCACTGTAGTCGATGACCTCATCGGCGCCGGCCTCGAGAGCGGCTTGGCGCTTCGCCTCCGTGCTAGCCGCGGCCAGCACCCGCGCGCCCATGGCCTTACCCAGCTCCACCGCGGCCAGACCCACGCCCCCGGCGGCCCCGAGCACCAGCAGCGTTTCCCCGGGCTTCAGCTGCCCCCGTTGCTTCAAGGCGTGATAGCTCGTGCCATAGGTGGTATTCCAGGCCGCAGCGACGGCGAGGGGCATCCCGTTAGCCACCTTGCGCAGCCCCGCAGCGTTGACGATCAGGGCTTCCGCGAGGGCGCCGTGGCCGGAGCCACCGGCGACCCGGTCGCCTACGGCTACGGAGGTCACGCCTTCGCCGAGGGCGCTCACCACGCCAGAGAATTCTCCGCCCGGGGCAAAGGGGAAGGGGGGCTTCACCTGATATTTGCCCTCGATCATGAGGCAGTCGGGGAAATTAATGCCCACATGGCGCACGGCCACCCGCACTTCCCCGGGCCCCGGGGTCGGCTCGGGGAGATCCTCCAGCACGAGGCTTTCCGGGGTCCCTTCTTGTTTGCATAGCAGCGCCTTCATGGAGCGTTCTCCGAGCCGAGAGATTAAGGGTCCAGTGTAGCGTCCCCGCCCGGGAACCGGGAGGGATCGGCGAGCCAGGCTGCGCAGGCCGCCTTGAGGGCAGGGAAGCGGTCCTCGAAGGTGGCGGCAATGGTGTCCCGGTGGGGCGCGAGGGCCGGGGTCAGATCGCCCAGGGCCGCAAGGCGCGGTCGCCGGCCGGCGATGCCCCTTAGGGTGCGCTCCACCGCTGGCCAGCGCGCGTAGGCGGGTAGCACCGAATGGGTGTCGAGGACCGTGAGAAGCTGCTGCGCCGGAGCGGGCATGGCGTGGCGCTGCGCCTTGAGATCGCCTAGGGCCTCGGCGCTAAAGGCCTCCAAGGCGTGACCGGTGAGGGCCTCAAAGCGCCGAGCCAGACAGTGGTCAAAAATCACATCTAAGGCAATGGGCATGAGCCGCCGAAGGGGCGCAGGCGCTAAGGTCTTCAAGGCCCGAAAGGCTGGGTCGCTGTCGGTGAGGCGGTCGATATAGCGATGGAGCGCGAGGCCCCGAGCGAGGCCCGGAGCATGGGGGCCTGGGAGGGGGCCGGGAAGAAAGTCTCCAAGGAAGGCGCCAAGGCGGAGGTCTTGATCGGGCCCCGCCAGTACCAGGTGGGCCAGGGTGTTCAAGCGGTGCCGTGGGGCGGCAGCAGCGGTTGCTCCATGTAGGCCTTGCGGTAGGCGGCAAAGCTTTCCCGATCCTGCGCCTCGATGGCCTTTTGGGCCGCGTGGGATTCCTTGGCCACGGCGGCCTGGGCCGCTTCCTCCTCGGCACTCAAGGGCAGGCTTCGCAGCGTTTCCCGGTGCTGATCGCTCAGGGCCTGGGTGAGTGCCAGGAAGCTGTCGCCCTCCCGGCGCATTTCCGCCAGCACGGCTGCGCTGGGCGTGCGGTCGGGATCGGAAAGGGTCTGGGCAGCCCGGGCGAGGGCCTCGCGGTGGGCCGTGGTGCCCTGGCTCCGATCCAACGCCTCGGCGATGGGCGCTGCGGCCGCCAGCAGGGGGGCGCCGAGGGTGGCCAGCGAGCCTTCCCCGGCGGCGGTGGTTAGGCGTAGGGCAGGGTCGCGCCCTCGTTCCACCACGGCCCGGTGCATGTGAGCTAGCTGGTCGATTTCCGCCGGGCTGTCCTCGGGGCTGGGCAGAAGAAGGCACAGCAGCAAGAAGGTGTCGAGAAAGTGTATCGTCGGGGCGTCGATGCCCAGGGGCAGGAAGGGGTTCAGATCCAGGCAGCGCACCTCGACATATTCCACCCCGCGTTCTCCTAGGGCGTGGAGCGCGCGCTCCCCGGGGTGAATGCTGCGCTTGGGGCGAATGGTGCCGTAGAACTCGTTTTCGATCTGGAGCAGGCTCGTGGAGAGCTGAACGAATTCCCCGTTCTGCTCTAGGCCAAAGGCCTCATAGGGGCCGTAGGGACGGGTGAGCGCCCCCTGAAGCGTTTGCGCGTAGGGGGCCAGACCGTTGTAGGACACCTTGAGGGTGGCCTGGGCATCGCTTTGATAGCCAAGGCCGCCCATGCGAAGGGTCGTGGCATGGGGCAGGAGGAGCGTGTCCTTGCCGCGCTTTTCTAGCTGATGAGGCCGGCCCTGGAGGAAGCCTTCGAACACCGCCGGGGAGGCCCCGAACAAATACAGCAGCAGCCAGGAATGGCGGCGGAAGTTGCGAATGAGGTCAAAGTAGCGACGGGTGCGGTAGGCCTGGCTGGGCGTTCCCTCCCCCTCCTGCTCCCCGAGCCACTGCCACAGGGCCTCGGACAGGGAAAAGTTGTAGTGGATTCCCGAGATCGTTTGCATGGTGCGGCCATAGCGGAGCCCTAGGCCCCGGCGATAGACCGTTTTAGCCATGCCGACGTTGGAGGTGCCATAGCGGCCCACGGGAATCGCGCTGTCTTCTGGCAGCCGCCCGGGCATGCTCGACGCCCATAGCCGCTCTTCCCCAAGGCAGTGCACCACGAAGCGGTGCGTTGCCTGAAGCTGGGCCAGCGTGTCCGCGGCGGAGGGGGACACCCCGGTGATCAGCTCGAGCTGGGCCTCAGAGAAGTCCGTGGTGATGGAGGGGTGGGTCAGGGGCGAACCGAGGCAGACCGGGTGGGGCGTAGAAGCTAGGCGGCTGTCCCCGTCAACCCGGAGACTTTCCTTCTCGATCCCCCGCAGGAGCTGGCGCAGGCCCTCGTCGGCAGCGCCCTGGCCTAGGGCGTGCTCCAGCGCCGTTGATAGTGCGATCACCCTAGTCCCCCAGCTGGTCGCGGCTCGCGCGCCCTGGCGCGCGGACCCGGCGGGCGCAGCGCGCCCGTGGTGGCGAGAGGGTAGCAGCACGGGCGGCGGCTGGGGAGCCTGGCCTCGGCGTCCTAGGCGACGCTGGGGCCGGCGCTCCGGATGGCCTCGGACACCTCAAAGCGTTCGAAGTTCTTCGCGAACTTCTCGGCCAGGGCGCGGGCGGCGGCATCGTAAGCCGCGGGGTCGGCCCAGGTGTCCCGGGGGTTCAGCAGATCGCTGGGGACCCCAGGCACGGCCGTGGGTACAGCGAGATTCAGGGAGGGCAGGGCTACCGTCTCTGCCCCTTCCAGGGCGCCGCTTTGAATGGCGCTGACCACGGCCCGGGTAACGGGAATGGGGAAGCGCTTACCAATGCCATAGCCGCCGCCGGTCCAGCCCGTATTCACCAAATACACCTTCGCCCCGAAGGCTTCGATGCGCTTGATCAGCAGATCGGCGTAGACCCCGGCAGGGCGCGGGAAGAAGGGCGCGCCGAAGCAGGTGGAGAAGGTGGCCCGATAGGCCTCCGTGGAGCCCACCTCCGTGGACCCAACGGCCGCGGTGTAGCCGGAGAGAAAGTGATAGGCCGCCGCTTCCTTGGACAGAATGGACACGGGCGGCAGCACGCCCGATACGTCGCAGGTCAGGAAGATGATGGCCTTCGGTTCCCCGGCCCGATTTTCCTCGGCGCGGAGCTCAATATGTTCCCGGGGATAGCAGGCCCGGGAGTTCTCCGTCAGCGTCGTGTCGGCGTAGTCCGCCGCGCGCGTGGCCGGATCGATCATGACGTTTTCGATGATGCTGCCGAAGCGGATCGCATCCCAGATCACCGGCTCGTTTTCCCGGGTCAGGTTGATGCACTTGGCGTAGCAACCGCCCTCGATGTTGAAGACCGTACCTTCCCCCCAGCCGTGCTCATCATCGCCGATGAGCAGGCGGGTGGGGTCGGCAGAGAGGGTGGTCTTCCCCGTGCCGGACAGGCCGAAGAACAGGCAGACGTCGCCCTTCTCGTCGACGTTGGCTGCGCAGTGCATGGGCAGTACGTCTTTCTCCGGAAGGAGGTAGTTCTGCACCGCGAACATGGACTTCTTCATTTCCCCGGCATAGCGCATCCCCGCCAGGAGCACCTTGCGCTCGGCGAAGTTTAGGATGACGGCACCTTCGGAGTTCGTCCCGTCCCGCTCGGGATCGCACACAAAGCCCGGGGCGTTGAGGATTTGCCAGGGGGCGCGGTCCGCGGGGTTGTAGGATTCGGGGCGGATGAACAATAGGCGGGCAAAAAGGTTGTGCCACGCGGTTTCCGTGGTGACTTCGATGGGGATGTAGTGCTCGGGGTCGGCGCCCACGTGTAGGGTCGACACGAAGCGCTCCTGCTCACCGATATAGGCACTGACGCGATCCCAGAGGGCACGGAAGCGGTCGGCGTCGAAGGGGCGATTCACCGCGCCCCAGTCGATTGACGCCTCGCTGCTCGGCTCCCGCACAATGAAACGATCCGCCGGGGAGCGGCCCGTACGCGCACCGGTTTTGACCACTAGGGCGCCCGTATCCGCGAAGCTACCCTCGCCGCGTTGCACCGCTAGCTCGACCAGTTCGGCCTCTGCCAAATTATGGTGCACCACCGCATTTGCGGTGCTCGTATCCATTGCCATAGGGGACCTCATGCTGATTCGCCGGCGAAGCCGCAGGGAAGTGTTCGGACCGGGATGACCGCTCGCCGGGGGCGACCACGACTCACCCCGGTGGGCGCGGAGTATGCCAGAGGGCCTGGGCCCTTGGCGAGGGTCTCCCGGCCCTGGGCTGCTAGTGGGGCCCGGAAGCCTCCGGCGTCGCGGCCTGGCGCAGGAGGGCGAAGTCGATGGGGTCGAAACGGTAGCGCGCCTGGCAAAACTGGCAGGTCATGAGGATTTCCCCGTCCTCCCGAAGAATCTCTTCGAGGGTGTCCGGCGCCATGGCGGCGAGGGTTTCCTGGGTGCGCTCCCGGGAACAGGTACATTCAAAGGCCAGCGGGCGAGGGGGATGGAGACGAATATCGTCCTCCGGGAACAGGCGCTTCAACAGGGTTTGGGCGTCGAGCTCGGCGAGTTCCTCGTTCTTCACCGTGCTCGCCATGATGGCCAGGCGCTCAAAGCCCTCAGCCCCGCAATCGCCCCCGGGAAGGGCTTGGAGGAGCAGGCCCTGCACCCCATGGGTGGTGCTGAGCCAAAGCCGGGTCGGGAGCTGCTCGCTTTGCTCGAAATAGCGCTCCACTGCCTCGGCGAGGTGATCGCCTCCGAGGCGCACGATGCCTTGGTGGGGCTCTCCCTTGGGTGGGCGTAGCGTCAGGGTGAGAAGCCCTTCCCCTAGATGGTTGAGGGGCGCAGCGAACTTCGGGAGGGCCGCATCATCGTCCCGGAAGCGGACGATGCCCCGAAGGGCTCGGGTTTCCCGCACCTCCGCCATGACTGCCCGGAGAGCGCCGTCCCCGGCGGCCTGGAGCGTCAGCGTGCCTGGGTATTTGAGGGTCCCGGAAAGGAGCGCCGCGGCGGCCAAAGCCTCGCCCAGGAGCGCCGCGGCGGCGCTGGGGTAGGGGTGAAGGGCGCAGAGCGCGGCCCAGGTTTGATCTAGGCGCACGTACTCGCCACGAATGCCGAGGGCCTCGAAGTGAAAGCGCTGCCCGATATCGTTTTGCACCATGCTGTTCTTTCCTGTCCTGTCTTTGGGCGGCCGGGCCTAGGGCACCCTAGCCGTCTTCCGCGCCGCCACGCTTGAGCGCTTCCAGGGCGCGTCGATCATCCCGGTCCGGGCGTCCTAGGGGGTGGCTGATCGCCAACCGATGGGCCCGCCGGGTCGCTGCCGCAGCCTCCCGGGCGGCGATGCTTTCCGCCGACTCCTCATAAAGGGTGGCGGCCCGGGTGGCATCTCCGCGGTGATCTTCAAGGCCAAGGACCGTGATGGCTTTTTCGTCGAAGCCCTGGCGGATGGTGAGCTGATCTCCGACGGCGACGGTTTTCGCGGCCTTCGCTCGTTGCCCATTACAGTGCACCTTCCCCCCTTCAATGGCGGCCTTGGCCTTGGCTCGGGTCCGGAAGAAGCGCGCGGCCCAAAGCCATTTGTCTAAGCGTACGGCGTCGGCCATGGCACTCTCGGCGGGTGGGGGACGGCCGGGGCGGCCCCGGCAGGCTGCTATGCTAGCGCGGTCAAGGAGGGAAAGGCGATGAAGCTGCCGAAGATCTTAGCCCGCGAAGAGGTGGCCCGGTCCGCGCTCTTTCGCATCGAAGCGCTTGAACTGGAGTTCTCCAACGGGGTTCAGCGGCGCTACGAGCGCCTCCCGGCTACGGGGCACCAGGCGGTGATGCTTATCCCCTTCACGGAGGCTGGGGAGGTGCTGCTGATCCGAGAGTATATGGCGGGCTTTCATGACTACCGCCTAACCCTGCCCAAGGGCTCCGTGGATGCGGGGGAATCGCTCCTCGAGGCGGCGCAGCGGGAGCTACGGGAGGAGGTGGGCATGCGCGCTGAAACGCTGATCCCCCTGAAAACCCTCTCCGTCGCCCCGGGGCACATGGGATTCACCATTACCGCGGTGCTGGCGGAGGGGCTCACCCCCGATCCGCTCCCGGGGGATGAACCGGAACCGCTCACCGTGGTGCCCTGGCCCGTGGCCTCTTTGCCCGCGCTCTACGCCCTAGAGGATTTCGATGAGGCTCGGGCCATTGCGGCCCTGCAGCTGGCCGCCCTCCATTTAGAGGCCCGAGACCGGTGAGCGCCCCCGTCCCCTTCTCTGAAGCTTGGCTTGATGCCCTCATCGCCCTGGTCTTTGAGGCCGGCGACGCCATCCAGGCCGTGGCCGAAGGGGGGCAGCTGGGGGTAGAGGAGAAGGCCGATGCCTCGCCCGTCACGGCGGCGGATCACGCCGCGGAAGCCATTCTTTCCGCAGGCCTTCGGCGCCTGACGCCGACCTGGCCCCAGCGCTCGGAGGAGCAGACTCCGCCGGCCCCGGAGCTGCGCGCCCAGTGGTCGCGGTTTTGGCTTATCGATCCCCTCGATGGCACCAAGGAGTTCCTGGCCGGCAATGGCGAATACACGGTCAATGTGGCGCTCATCGAGGAGGGTCGTCCCGTGCTCGGGCTGGTGGGGGTGCCGGGGCAAGCGCTTGTTTACCTGGGCTGGGTGCCCGAAGGGCGTGCGGAGCGCATTTGCCGGAATGGCAAGCGCATCCCGCTGCATACTCGCCCCTGTGCGACGCCGCCGGTGGTGGTGGCGTCTCGACGCCATCGCGGAGAGGCCCTCGAGTCCCTGCTTCAAGCGCTGGGGGAAGCAGCGCCGGGGCTGCAGACCCGCGCCGTGGGCAGTGCTCTGAAGCTGGTGGTACTGGCGGCGGGGGAGGCGGACGCCTACCCGCGCCGGGGCCCCTGTAGTGAGTGGGATATCGCCGCCGGGGAAGCGGTGCTGCTCGCGGCCGGGGGAGCGCTTCTCACCTTTGAAGGCACGCCCCTGCGCTACAACAAGCTTGAAAGTGATCTAAACCCGGACTTCTGGGCGGTGGGGGACCCAACGGGCCCCCTGGCAACGGTGCTTCGGGGCTGGGGCTAGGCGATCTCGACCAGCTCGATGGCAAAGGTTAGGGCTTGCCCGGCGAGGGGGTGGTTGGCATCGAGGGTCACGGCCTCGTCAGTCAGTTCCACCACCTTACACTGCACGGGATTGCCCGCCTGATCCTGCAGCTGGAGATCGAGGCCCACGGAAAGGGTGAGGTCCGGGGGGAACTGATCCCGCGGCAGCGAGCCCACCATGGCATCGTCCCGCTCCCCGTAGGCATCGGCCGCTTCAATGCGCGTGCTGCAGCTTTCCCCGGGAGCGAGGCCCCGCACCGCGGCTTCGAAGCCGGGAATGATTTGGCCCTCGCCGAGGGTGAATTCCAGGGGTTGGCGCCCTTCCGAGGAATCGAAGCGCTCGCCGCTATCGAGCGTTCCCGTGTAATGCACGCGGACCGTATCCCCGTTTTGTGCCGTGGCCATGGGCTTCTCCTTCCGGTTTTTTCCGGTGAATGTGAGGTCAGTGTGTCATGGCCCGGGGGGTGAGACAAAACTGCGGGGAATTAGCGTGCCTTCGACCCCAGCGCCCCTTGGCGCCGTCGAGAAGTCATGCGAAGCTTTTCGGGGGAGAACTCACTTTAGGGAGAGGGATATGTCGGATTCACCGGATGATGCAACGACCGTACGCCGGCTCGTGTTTTTATTGGCGACCCTAGTGCTCACGACCTTTGGGGTGGCGGGCTTGGTGTCGATCGTACTGTAGGGCCCGCCGGGCCCGAGGGAGGGCCCAAAGGGTGTCCACAATTAGGAAGAGCGAGGCGTCCGTCGCGACGGCGCGCCAAGCGCTCAAGCGCTTTCTTGGCCTCCCCGGGCGCCCCGTGGTGCTCACGGGGGCCGGCTGTTCCACCGATTCAGGCATTCCCGATTATCGAGGCCCCAGCGGGGCCTGGCGCTCTCGCCAGCCCATCCAGTTCCAACCCTTTCGCACTCAGCTCGCGGCGCGGCAGCGCTACTGGGCCCGAAGCATGGTGGGCTACCCGCGCATGGCCGATGCCACCCCCAATGGGGTCCATCGGGCCCTGGCCGGCCTTGAGGCTCGGGGGCTGCTCGGGCTGCTGGTCACGCAAAACGTCGATGACCTTCACCGCCGCGCAGGCCAGCGCGACGTGCTTGATCTCCATGGCCGTTTGGCCCGGGTGCGCTGCCTTGACTGCGGGCACCGCTCCTCCCGGGCCGTGCTCCAAGGGCGCTTGGAAGCCTTGAACCCGACCTTTTCCGCCCGCCTGTCCCGGCCCGTGGTGGCGGCCCCGGACGGCGACGCCGAAGTGGAAGACGAGGCGGTCCTGGCCACCTTTCAGGTGCCGTCGTGCCTCCGCTGCGGCGGGGTGCTCAAGCCCGATGTAGTCTTTTTCGGGGAGTCCGTTCCCGGGGCGCGGGTGGCCCGGGTAAGAAGCGCCCTTCAGGATGCTTCGGGCCTGCTGGTGCTCGGGTCTTCCCTGGCGGTGTTTTCCGGCTTTCGCTTTTGCCGCGACGCCGCGGCCCTGGGGAAGCCAATCTTTATTGCCACGCAGGGGGTCACGCGGGCCGATGGGATCGCGCAAACCAAAGTCGATGTGCCCCTCGGTGAGCTGTTTTCCCGGGCATAAAAAAACCCCGGCAAGCCGGGGTTTTTCGAGGTTGGCGGCGCTTACTGCGCGGCGTAGTAGCGCGACAGAATCTTGATGTCCTCGTCGCTGAGGCCCTTGGCCTGGGCGCTCATGATCATGTTTTGACGCTCGCCAGAGCGGTACTTCTCCAGCTGCTTGTGCAGGTAGGAGGCCCACTGCCCGTTAATGTTCGGGAAGGTCGGGGCCGTGCCCTTACCATTTAAGCCGTGGCAGGCGAGGCAGCCCTTTTCCTCAGCGAGGGCGGCGCCCTTGGTGGCGACGTCGTCCGCGGGGCGATCGCAGGCGGCTAGAAGTAGCGCGCTACCGGCAACCAGGGAAAGCTTCAAAAGGGAATTACGCATCACGGATCGCTCCTCAACGCTGCGCGGAGAAATAGGCGGCGAGGTCTTCCATGTCTTCAATTGACAGGGGCCGCGCCTGGCCATTCATCTGGTTGAAGTGCTCCGTTTCCGCCTTGAAGTACTTCAGGCGATCCACGATGTAGGCCGCCTTTTGCCCCGCGAGGTGGGGGTAGCGGTCGTCCTGGCTGTGGCCTTCCGGGCCATGGCAGGTCATGCAGCGGTGTTGCCAGGCAAGCGCTTGGCCGTTTTCCGCGTCGGCGGCGCTGGCGCCAGCGGCCAGCGAAAGCATTAGGGTCAGCCCGAAGGCGCGGGTACGGCGCATGTGCAACATCCCTCCTCAAGTGAGCGCCGCACATTTTAGGCACCGCCCCGGGATATTCAAGGTGCAAGGGCCCCTCGCGGGCGAAAAAGCGAAAAATTTCAGGCGTTAAGGGGCCAGGGCGGCACCACCCGGGCCTTCGCCAGGGCGTGGAGTTGATCGTGCAGCATGGTCTCCGTGTCCCGGCAGGCCGCAAAGCCCGCCTGACGAAGGGCGATGGTGCTGAGCTGGGTCGGCGGTGGCGGACGATCTCGGCCATAGCCCAGGAGCATATCGGCGTAGATCGGAGAATCGCCGAGAAGCTCGGAGAGCCCCGGAGCCTGAAGGTCGTGTTGTGCCCGGAGCCGATCCCAGGCGTCGCTCTGGGTGGGTAGCCAGTGGGCTAGGGATCGGGGCTCTGGAGCGCCAGGCGTCAGGCCGAGCCCTTCCGTCAGCTCGGGCCAGAGGTGGTCCCACTGGAAAACATCGCCATTGCTGACGTTGAAGGTGCGGTTCTGCGCTTCCGGGGCGGTCCCGGCCCAGGCAAAGGCCTCAGCGAGAAGCTCCGCGTCGACCCCATCGAGGGGCCCGCAAACCCCGCCGGGAAAGGAAAAGGGTTGGCCCTCAGCGGCGCAGAGCGCGCCGTAGACGCCCAGGGTGGTGAGCACGTTCATGGGCGCCCCGAGGCTCGGCCCGAAGATGATTGGGGGCCGCCAGATCGTCGTGCTAAAGCCAGCCCTAGCGGCCGTTGCCCGGAGGCGATCTTCCTGCAGCCAGTAGAAATTGTCGTGGGGGTCGCGGGGGCGGCGCTCGAGCCCGGGAATGCGCATGGGATGGATATGGGCGCCATAGGCCTTGGTGCCCTGAAGCAGGCTCACGTGATCCACGGGGTGGGCTTCGAGCCCCTGGAGGCAATGGGCCAGCATGGTGTCGTTGCGCTGCATTTGCTCGGCTGAGCGCCACCCCTCCAGCAATCCCGGGGCCTCATAGAGGGCGGCGTAGACCACATGGGTGAGGGGGGGCAGGGCTTGGATTTGCGCGATGCTGGCAGGATCGGAGAGGTCAGCGGCGAGATGGGTCGCGCTCACCCCCTGCGGGGGCCGCCGCGAGAGGCCGATGACCTCCCAGTCCTCAAGGGCCTCGAAGTGGCGCAGCGCCGCCTGCCCCACCACGCCGCTGGCGCCGACGATGAGGATGCGGCGAGGCGCGGGCGGGCTCACGGCGCCCTCGCGCTCAGGGTGGCCAGGTAGGCCAGGAGATCCCGGCGTTGCTGGGCCGTGCTCACCGTTCCCGCAAGGGCCCGCATTTGCTGACCCCGGCTATCCGCGGGGTCGAAACCTCGGCGGCCCGCGAGGTAATGCTCAAGCTGGGTTTCAAGATACCAATCGTTTTGCCCCGCCAGCGGTGGAGCGCCCAGGGCTTCCTGGCCCTGACCTTCGGCGCCGTGGCAGGCGGCGCAGGGGGCGTAGAGGGCTTTCCCTGTGGTGGGGTCGCCGCCAAGCAGGGTGGCGGCGGGGACTGGGGCCTCGAGGGCCGCGGCCCAGGCCGCGGCGTCCCGCACGGCTTCATCATTCGCGAGCGCGAGGGCCATGGTCCGCATGACGTCCCCGTGTTCGTCCCCTTCCGCGGTGCCCCGCCAGCCAGCCCGAAAGGCCCTCAGCTGATTTTCGATGTGCCACGCCGGTAGGCCCCCAAGGCGCGGGGCGGCGACCCCGGGATTGCCTTGGGCATTGGCACCGTGGCAGGTGATGCAGAAGCTAAAGCGGGCATCGGCGACATCCACGGGCCCCGCTGCGGTGGCAAAAAGGGCGGCAAGGCTCAGGCTCAGCAAGCTCGCGGCAGCCAGCCCTCGTCGAAGCCAGGCCATGGTCTTACTCCCCGGGCCGGGCAAAGACGGCTTCCACTTCCACCAGCATGCCCGGGGCCGCCAGCTGCGCCACGCCCACAGCGGAGCGGGCGGGAAGATTGCTGCGCCCGGCTTCCGGGCCGAAGACCTCGGTGTAGGCCCGCATGAAGCCGGCGAAGTCCATGCGGCCGCCGTTGGCGGGGTCCGGGACCAGGAAGACGGTCATTTTGACGATGTCGTCCCAGCCAAGGCCGAGATCCGTGAGGGAGCGCTCCAGGCCCTGGAAGACGCTGCGGGCCTGCGTTTCCGTGTCGCCCCAGAAGGCGGGGCTGAAGCGCTCGGCGGTGGGGTCCGCTGGGGCCGGGGTTTGGCCGCTATGCCAAACCAGCTGCACCCCCGGGGGCACTTCGACGGCCCGGGCGATGGGGAAGTCGCTACCCATCAGGCTGTGTTGAATGCGGTGATCGTCGGCCTGGGCCGAGAGGCCCAGGGTAAGGGCGGCGGCGGCCAGGAGGCCTCGGAGGGGGCGGAGCGTCGCGAAGTGCGCCATGGGTAAATCCTCTTAGGCGTGGGTGGCGTCGCCGCGAAGCTCCGCCTGCACCCGTTGGTTTATGTCGGCCATGGCAAGATGGGCCGACCGCATGGCGCCCTCCTGCCACCCCGTGTGATAGGTGATCTGGTCCCCGATCAGGTAATGGCGACCGGCGGGGCGCTGAAGGCGCTTGAAGTGCTTTTCCACATCGTCCCCGGACCATTCCGCGGAGCACCCCATCATGTGATTCATGCGGTGCCAGGCGACGCTGACGCCGTTCTCGATGTACCGCTCCCAGCCCGGGTGGATCTTCGCGCCCTGCTGAACCACCGCCTGAAAGCGCTCCTCGGGGGTCATACTCGTGAAGTAGGCGCCGGCCCCGGGGAAGAAGGTATAGGCGGCCAGCAGGATGCCCTTTTCGCTGTGGAACCCATGATTGGGGTACCAGATTTGCGTAATGGGCTGGCTGGTCCAGCTAATGCCCCCATAGATGCGGTCCTCTTCCCAGAAGCGCTTCGAGGCCTGAAGCCCCATCTTGAAGAGCTCCCCGCGCTTGGGCTTGGCCAGCGCCTCCACATAGTCCTTCGGGAAGTTATGGCGCAGGCCCAGAAGAAGGTGGGTGGGAATGCTGTTGAGAACGTAATCGGCCTCTTCCGTTTTCCGTTCGCCGTTTTCGATATAGCTCACCCGGACGCCCCGGTCCGTGAGCTCGATCCCCTTCACCCAGGCGTTGAGATGCACCGCATCGCCCACGTGGCGCATAAAGCCTTTGACGATATGGTCCATGCCCCCCTTGGCCGTGAGCATGGTGCCGGCCTGATCGGAGCTTTCATTAAAGTGCATGGCCCAGCGCCAGAAGCTGGCGTTCATGAGCTCGGAGAAATCGAAGGGTTCGTGGTGCTCGCCGTGGAGCACGAAGCTGCCGCGCTTGTACCCGCCTCGAGAGGAGCCTGCGTAGAGGTGACTCTCGTTCAGGTCTCCGAAGGCCTTGGCCAGCTCCAGCAGGCGCTGGGTGTCGACTTCGCTGATGGGCGCATCGAGGGACGCAGCAGACACGGACTTGGCAAGCAGTTCGCTCATGAAGCCGCGGGTATCCGCGATGTACTGCCGCTGCCGGACGGGCTTGCCGCCGAAGGCGTTGTCGTCTTGGTAGTAGGCGTTGCGGTTGTCGTTGTTCCAGAGCTGCAGTTCTACCCCGAGGGCCCGGCAATAGCTCATGAGCAACGTGTGATCCGGGGGAATGCGCGCCGCCCCGGCGTTGAGATAGAGGTCTTCATTGTCGTCGAAGCGGCAGATCTGCTGCTGGCCAAGCTCGTCGACGATATCGCCGTGGCGGAGGGTGAGGTTACGGCCGCCGGCGCGATGGGAGGATTCGAGGATTTTGCACTCGTAGCCCACCTTCCGGAGTTCGTAGGCGGCGGTGAGACCGCCGATGCCCGCGCCAAGGATAAGCACTTTGCGCTTCGCCCCCTGGAGTGGCTGAAGGTCGGCGAGGGGCATGGCCCCAGGCGCCGCCATGAGTCCGAGGGCGCTGGCGGCGCGGTAGACCGCCGTGGACCCCCCAGCAGCCCCCACCAGCTCGAGAAAGCGTCGCCGTGAAACGGTCGCCATGGTGCAGTCCTTGACCCGTTGCGGTGCGGCTATTGTGCCCTAGAAGTGGGCAATTGCCTTGGTTTCCAGGGCCGCGATCGGCTGAACGGAGAGAACTTTCATAGTTTGCGCACTTTGCGCTGCCCCTGCGCACCAAATTAGAGCGCGTAAGGCGGCTAGCCGTCGGTGGGGTCGATGAGGGCGGGGTCGATGGCGTGACCCTTGGCCTGCTTGGCCTTGAGGTAGCGCGTGTTGAACGGAGAAACGCCCACCACGTGCTGCTCCGCGTCCTCGATGCGGACTCCCGCGGCGGTGAGGTCCCCAATTTTCTTGGGATTGTTCGTCATCAGGCGGCAGGCTCGGTCTCCCAGGCGCCAGCGCAGGATGGCGGCGGCGTCGGAGAAATCCCGGGAATCGTCGGGCAGGCCCAGGGAACGGTTCGCCTGGTAGGTGTCTTCCCCGTCATCCTGAAGCAGATAGGTGGCGGCCTTCGCCCACAGCCCAATGCCCCGGCCTTCGTGCCCGGCCATGTACACCAGGTAGCCGCCCCCTTCGCTTTCCGTCATGCGCTGGATCGCTGCCGCCAGCTGGGGGCCGCATTCGCAGCGCTGGGAGCCGAAGACGTCCCCGGTCAGGCAGTTAGAATGAACCCGGACCAGGGGCGCGGTGGCCGTATCGGCGTCTCCGATCACGAGGAGGCTGTTCACGGCCATGGGCGCCGTGAGGGCGGCGAAGTCCCGAGCGGCTCCTTCTTCCCGTAGCTGATCGGCAAGGGCCTGCACCTCATGTAACTCGGTGCGGCGCACAAAGGCATACCACTGGGCCGTGGTTTCCACGCCCCCGAGGCTCAGGGGCAGAGGAATGGGGCCGAGGATTTCCAGAGCGCCGGGGCTTTGGGCTTCTCGCGCAGAGGCCGACAGAAGCCCGCCAGCGGGATCAATGCGCTGGATTTTCCCTTCGGCGAGAAGCTTCTCCCGCACCCGCGGATCGATGTAGGTAAACATGGCGGCCCCCTTCAAGGCCGCGAAGCATAGCCCCTTCGCCGCAGAAAAACGACGCGCCCCTAGCTCACCTGGCGCTCCGTACCCTCCCAATAGGGGGCTCGAAGCGCAGTTTTGAGGATCTTCCCGGCACCGGATAGGGGCAGGGGTTCGCGCTGGAAGGTAATGCTCCGGGGGACCTTGAAGCCTGCTATGTGGGCGCGGCAGTGGGTGATGAGCGCCGCTTCGTCGAGGGCCTCATCCCCCAGCTCCGCGCTGGGTACGACAATGGCATGGACCTTCTCCCCCCAATCCGCATCGGGGATGCCAATGACCGCGCACTGATCGACTGTCGGGTGCAGCATGAGCACGTTCTCAACCTCCGCGGAGTACACGTTCTCCCCGCCGGAAATGATCATGTCCTTCACCCGATCGACGATATGGAGGAAGCCGTCCGCGTCCATGCGTCCCCCATCCCCCGTATGGAGCCAGCCCGAGGCTAAGGTTTTGGCCGTTTGCTCGGGGAGGTTTCGATAGCCCAGCATGACGTTAGGGCCCCGGGCGCAGACCTCGCCCACGGTGCCCAGGGGCACGGGCTGATCGTTTTCATCCAGCACGGCGATCTCAACCCCGGGAATGGCCTGCCCCGCGCTGGTCAGCTTACCCGCGAAGGGCGAGGCGGGGTCCACCGTATGGTATTCCGGGGCCAGCATGGTCAGGATCGGCGCAGCCTCCGTCTGCCCATAGGCCTGGTAGAAGCGCGTGCTGGGCATGACCTCAAGGGCTTTGCGAATGACCGCTTCAGGCATGGGGGACGCGCCGTAGAGCACGCCTTCGAGGCTCCGAAGGTCGTAGTTAGCCAGGGTGGGGTCATGGACCACGCGATTGATCATGGTGGGGACCATGAGCATGCGCTGGATCTTCTCCCCCTCGATGGTGGCCATCACGGCCGCCGGTTCAAAGGCGGGCAAGAAGTAGTTCGTGCCCGCCATGAGGAGCATGCCCACGGCCATGCACCAGTCCGCAATGTGGAACATGGGCGCGACGTGGAGGCATCGATCGCCGGGGCGGAGCTGGAGGATCGGCGCGGCCTGCATGGCGTTTACCAGGAGGTTCTGCTGGCTGAGCATGACCCCCTTGGAGCGCCCCGTGGTGCCCCCGGTATAAAAGAGTCCCGCGAGGTCGTCGTTGCAGCGCCCCGCATCGGCGATGGGTTCCGCCGTGGCCAGGGCCTCCCAGTGGCTCGCGCTGCCCGGTAGGGCCTCCTTGCCCAGGGTGACCACCGTTTCCAGGAGGGGCAGCTCGGACCGAAGGCCTTCAATTTGCGCTGAGAAGGCATCGTCGACGCAGAGCACCTTGCTTTCCGAGTCGCTCAGCCAGTGGACGATCTCCGGCCCCGCGAGCCGCGTATTGATGGGCACAAACACCCCGCCGACCCAGGCCACGGCAAAGTAAAACTCGTAGTAGTAATCGGAATTGAGGGCGAGGACGGCCACCCGATCCCCGGGCCCCACCCCGAGGGTGGCAAGGCCCCCGGCTAAGCGGGCGATGCGATCCGGGAAGGTGCGCCAGGGCTGGCTCCGGCCCTCATGGCGCAGGGCATCGCCGTCGGGGTTCAGCTGGGCGGCGCGGCGCAGGGCGGCGGTTAGGGAAAACATGGCTCTCTCCTCCCAAGGGGTTCCGGGGTAGCATAGCGAAAAGCCTGGGGAGAGGAGCAGCACATGGGCGCCACCACAACACCGGCCCTGGTGGGCACGCCGGCAGATATCGACGCCGCCTATCTCACCACCGTTCTACGCCATGCCGGCTTTTCCGACGCAACCGTGGGGACCTTTTCTGCGAGCAATATCGGCACGGGACAGGTGGGGCAAAACATCCGCTTCGCCCTGGACTATGAGGCGGGGAAGGGGCCGGCGACGGTGGTGGGCAAATTTGCCTCCGATGACCCCGCCAGCCGGCAAACGGGCATCGCGCTGCAGAACTATCTGAAAGAGGTGCGCTTTTATCGCGAGCTCGCCCCGTCCCTCGCAGTGCGCATCCCTGCCCTCTATTTCGGGGCCATCGATGAGGAAACCCACGAATTTCTCCTCATGATGGAGGATATGGCGCCAGCGGAGCAGGGGGATCAGCTCGGGGGTTGCAGCGCCGATGATGCGGCTTTGGCCATGGAACAGGCGGCCCATTTGCATGGGCCGCGTTGGGACGACCCGGCCCTTCGGAAGTTTGATTTCCTCGGTGGGCTCGACGAGGACGCCGGGGCCGCGGGTACGCTGGCGCTTTGGGACGCGGCCATGGAGGCCTATCTTGCGCGCTATGTTGAGCGTCTGAGCACGGAAGACGTCGCCCTTACCCGTGCTCTGGGGGCGCGCTTTGCCGCCTACCTGTCCCCCGAGCCGGGTCCGCGCACGGTGACCCACGGGGATTTTCGCCTCGACAATATGCTGTTCGGCCGCACTCCCGGGGCGACGCCGCTGGCCATCGTCGACTGGCAGTCCCCGGCCCTGGGCCAGGGGCCGGCGGATGTCGCCTATTTCCTGGGAACCTCCCTCGATCCTGCGCTGCGGGGCAAAGAGGAGCGGGCCCTGCTTCGGGTGTATCGGGATGTGCTGAAAAGCTATGGCGTTTCCCTGAGCGAAGACGCCCTTTGGCGCGCCTATCGCCGCTCCAGCTTTGCGGGGCTCGTCATGGCCGTGGTGGCGTCCATGATCGTCGGCCAGACCGATCGCGGGGACCACATGTTCATGGCCATGGCGCAGCGTAGCGCGGTGATGGCTCGCGAGCTCGAGGGGCTCGCCCTTCTCTCTTAAGTCGGCTGCGCGAAAGGCGATGAAAATAGCGCTTCGCGCCGCTGGAAAGCCGTCGTAAAGTCGCGCATCGACCAACCCTTGCGCGAGGCCTGCCATGCTCCTTGCGTTGTTGATTTGCCTCTATTTGGGCGTGACCCTCGGCCTCGGGCTTCTGGCCCAGCGTCGGGTTAAAAATGCCCGGGACTTCATGCTGGCGGGGCAGCAGCTGCCGCTTTTCATGGTGGTCACCACCTCCTTTGCCACCTGGTTTGCCTCCGAAACGCTGCTCGGCGTTCCCGCAAAGGTGCTCGAAGGGGGGCTCGCTGAGACCGTGGAGGACCCCTATGGCGCGGGCTTTGGCCTGGTGCTCGTGGGGATGTTCTTTGCGTCCCGGCTTTACCGCCTGCGCCTTTTAACTATCGGGGACTTCTACCGGCGGCGCTATGGCCAAGGCATCGAAGTCTTCGCGTCCACGGTTATCTGTCTGTCCTATTTGGGCTGGGTGGCGGCGCAGATCACGGCCCTCGGGCTCGTGCTCGAAGTGCTGACCCAGGGGTTCCTCAGCACCGCCGATGGCATGGTTGTGGGGACCTTGGTGGTGCTGATCTACACGGCCCTCGGTGGCATGTGGTCCATCGCCTTGGCCGACCTTTTCCAGATGACCGTGATGGTGCTCGGGCTCACGGTGATTGCGGTGCTGGCGGGGCAAAGCGCGGGTGGCGCCGAGGCGGTCTGGGCCGAGGCCCAGCACCGGGATCTCCTGCGTTTCTTTCCCGAGGGCGACGTCACCGCGTGGCTCGCCTGGATCGCTGCGGCCATCACACTGATGATTGGCTCCATTCCCCAGCAGGACGTGTTTCAGCGGGTGATGGCGGCGCGAGATGAACGGACTGCGCGCCTTGGGCCCATCATCGGGGGCTCGGCTTACATGGCCTTTGCCGCGGTTCCCATTTTTCTAGGGGTGGCGGCCATGATGGTCGTTCCCACGGCGGAAACGCTGCTGGCGGAAGATGGAGAGCAGCTCATTCCCACCCTGGTGCTCACCACCATGCCCCTGGCCCTGCAGGTGCTGTTTTTTGGCGCCCTTTTGAGCGCGATCATGTCGACGGCCTCAGCGACGCTTCTGGCCCCCACAACCACCTTAGTGGAAAACATCCTCATGAACGTGGTGCCCGCCGTGGCTCAGCATCGGTTGCGGGTGCTGCGCTGGACCCTCGCGTTTTTCGCCCTCGCCGTGCTGATCTACGCCCGGGCCATGGAGGGCACCCCGATCTATGACCTGGTGGGGAAGGCCTATCAGTTCCCCGTAGTGGGGGCCTTCTGGCCCCTGGCCTTGGGGCTCTATTGGAGTAAGGCCTCCCGGGAGGGCGCTTTGTGCTCCATTGGGGCGGGCCTTGGGGTGTGGGGCTTTTTAGAATTTACGACCTATGGGCTCGTTATGCCGTCGGTGCTTGGCGGCTTTTTAGCCGGTGGCCTCGGCATGGTGCTGGGCTCGCTGCGCTGGCCCAGCACCGCACCCCTCGAAGGCGCATCGACTCAGGCCTAGGGGGCGCGCTCGCGGCTGCGCTCGTGGCTGGGAAAGATGAGCGCGGCCACTTCGAAGCCCGCGGCCTTGGCCAAGGCGAGAGCCTTACTCCGTTCGTCCGGGGGCAGCGCTGGGCTGCGCGCGAGCAGCCACAGAAAGTCCCGGTTCGGGCCGGAAACCAGGGCCCAGCCGGCATCCTGGTCCAGAGCGAAAATCACATAGGCTCCGTAAAAGGGGCCAAAAAAGCTCACCTTCAGATGGCCCACGGTGGGATCCCCCACGGGCACGGCACGACCCTCCGCCACTTCCCAGCCCTCGGCCCCATAGCCCGAGTTGCGTACGGCGATGGCGCCGTCGGGCCGCAGCGCGTAGTCGGCGCGGACGTCGGAAAGGCCGCGCTCAAAGCTGTGGTCTAAGCGGGCAATTTCGTACCAGGTGCCCAGATAGGCTTCGAGGTCGAAGTTCTGTATCGGCGTGATGCCCGAGGGCGCGCTGGTACAGCCGGTGACGAGGAGCGCAAGCACGACGAGAAGGCCTAAGCGCATAGGACCCGGGCGCCGAGCGCGGAGGCGTTGCGGCCCAGTGCCCATGCCCCTAGCTCCGCGCCTGGGGGCGAATGTAGGTGCCCTGGGCGACGGCGACGGTTTTGTCCTCCGCATCATCCATCCAGCAGCGAATGCTGCCGATCACCGATCGCTTTCCCACGTGGTGAAGCTCCGCGCGGGCGAAGACCGTGTCCCCCCGGGCCGGTCGCAGATAGCGAATGGATAGCTCGCTCGTCAGCGCCATGGGTTCGAGACCCACGGCGCCGAAAAGGGCATACCAAAGCACCGCGTCGCACAGACCAAAGATTGTGGGGCCGCTGATGATGTTGCCCGGGCGCCGAGCGCGCTCGTCCGGGGTGAGGGCCGCGAGGGCCCAGCGGTCACCGACGTCGATACAGCGCTGGCCAGAAATGGGGAAGGCCTCGGCCAGGTAGGCATTGATTTCCTCGGCGGTGATGGCGGCGCTCATTTCGGATTCCTTGTGGATCGGGGCTCATACCCCAGCATGGGCAAAGCGCGGGCGAAAAAAAAGGCGGCCCTGCGGCCGCCTTTTGAGGTGCGCGAGAAGCGCTTAGAGGTTGTAGGTCAGACCCACCTTGATCATGCGGCCGAAGGGGCTGTGGGTGTAGGGATCGTAGTTGAGATCCGTTTGAGCCCGCGGCGCCAGATTGTCGAAGAGGTTGAACACGGAGACGTTCACCCCGAGCTTGTCCTCCATGAGGGAGACGTTGTAGTTCACGTCCACCGTGAAGTGCTCGTCGATGGTCTGAAGGTCCGCAATGGCGCCTTCGTCATCGTATTCACCCCAGTAGCGGCCGGTCACCGTCAGGCGGTGCGCATCGCGGGAGAAGCGTGCGAAAACGCTGCCCTGCAGGTCCGTGATCGGCGTAATGGTGTTGCGGTTGTCGTTCAGGTTACCCGCGAAGTCCCCACCGGCGAGGAGGAAAACGCCGTTGAAGTTTTCGAAGTCACCGACGTCGTATTCCGCCGTGTAGGTGCCCTGCGTACCCACTTCGAGGAGACCGAAGTCCGTTTCGAAATCGTACTGACCGAACCAGTCGAACCCGGAGGTGGTGATGTCCCCACCGTTGATGTAGTTGATCCGGATCCGCTGGATGGCGGACAGGGTGCCTTCCGAGCCAGGCTGGAAGATCACCTGCTGCTGGAGCGAGTCACAGGTGGCAGAGCCGTCGCCTGCTGCCCCGGGGGCGCAGCTGTTGGCGGAGTAGGCCGACACCACGGCGTTGAAGTTCTCGACCTGGAGCGGATTTTCGAAATCGAAGCGCCAGTAGTCCAAGGAACCGAAGAAGTTCCCGGTGTCGAGGACCACGCCGAAGTTCGTGGCCAGGGCCGTTTCCGGCTCAAGATCGGGGTTGCCGCTCGTGTCTACGGCCTTGAAGGCGTTCGCCGGGGCCGTGAACTGGAGGGACGTGGTCCGACCTTCGAGGAAGTTCTGCGGGGGACCGCGGAACGTCGTGGACACCGAGCCCCGGAGAGTGATGGCGTCCGTCGCCTGGAAGCGCAGGGCCAGCTTGGGATCCACGGTGGACCCCACGTTGCCGCCGTAGTCTTCGAAGCGAACGGCCAGCTGGGCGTTCAGGCGCTCCGTGAGGGGAAGGCCAAGCTCAGCGAAGGCGCCGTACACGGTCCGCTCCGTATCCGCCGGGAAGGTGCCGGACAGGAAGGCGAAGAGGCCGGTGTCGGTGGTGAGTGCTGACTGGGTGCAATCCAGCGTATCCGTGTTCCCGAGGGTCACGGAGACCGGGTCCACGAAGGGGCAGGGATTGATGGTCAGGTCGTTAATGGCCGCGGGGGAGAGCGAGAACTGCTCGTTCCGCGTTTGGATGCCCGCAGCCCAACCCACGGTGCCGCCTGCGAGCTCGACGGGCAGCTCGCCGTTGAAGGTCGCATCAAATACCAGCAGCTCGTAGCTGGTCTCGGAGCTCAGGTCCGTTTCCAGCCAGGGCTGGAGTTCCCGGTTCATGCGCACGAGATCGGCGTTGGCGTTCGGGTTCACGTAGCCGTTCACGAAGGACTGCTCGAGGCCGTTCGAGAAGGGCGTGTGGTAGAGACAGCCGCCCTGACCGGGGGTGCCGTTCACGGGATCGCAGTTCGGGCCGCCGAGGCCGTCGAGGGCAAGGGCCAGGCGCTCAACGTACATGTCTGGCGTCGTGCTGGTGCGATCGCGCTTGGACCAGGATACCGCGACATCGAAGCCCAGCTGGCCGTCGAAGAGCGTACCGTCGAGGCCCGTTGCCAGGCGGTAGGTGTCCGTTTCCCGCTCGCCGCGACGGGGCTCGCCATTCACATAGCCAGCAGCGCCCGCGTGGCGGGTGAGGGGATACACGGCCAGCGTGCCCGCGGGCAGGAGCCCAGGGTTATTCGCGATTAGATCCTGTACGCCGGGGTGATCGGCGGAGACCAGGCGATCGGGCCCGAAGAGCGACTGAGGCGGGTAGGAGGGCGAGGTGGCCCACTTCGGGATGTCCATGCGGGAGTAGAGCGCTTCGATATGGAAATCGATGTTCTCCGTCACCGCATAGTTAGCTTCCACGAAGCTCTTATAGGTGTCCTGCTGCTCAACCAGGTTGTCGTAGTTCGTGAACTGGAAGAAGCAGGTGTTGGCAGACAGCGTATTACCGAAGGCTTCGCAAGCGGGATCGGGCACGCGGCCGATGATCCCCACGTTCCCCGTTGCCGGATTCACGCCCACGGGGAAGATCGTCCCGGGATTACCGATGGAGGAATAGCCCCCCTGGGGGTTAGCGCTTTGCGGACGCACGGCCCAGTCGAGGTCACCGAGGCGCACTTCGCTGCGACGCTCGTACTCAAAGGCCCCGGTCACGTGCCAGCGGTCGTTCCCCGTGCCGAGCATGATGCCGGCTTGATACTCGCCATCGCTCTCTTCGAAAGTTTGCCCGGACAGGCGGAACTCGGCGCCCTCGAAGTTGTCCCGGGTGATGAAGTTCGTCACCCCGGCGATGGCATCGGAGCCGTAAAGGGCGGCCGCGCCGTCCTTCAGCACTTCGATCCGGCCGATAGCAATGGACGGAATGGCACTAATGTCCACGCCGACGTTGGCGGTAGACACGTGGCGGCGACCGTTTACGAGAACCAGGGTTCTAGAGGAACCGAGGCCGCGAAGGTTGATGGTGGCCACCCCCTCGTTACCTTGGCCGCCGGAGGCGTTGAACTGGTTGGTCTCGCCGATGTTGCCGTTAGAGATGTTCAGGTTCCGGATCATTTCCGTGATCGTGGGGTTACCCACGTCCTGGAGGTCCTGGGCGCTGAGCACGTCCACGGGAAGGGCCGTATCTTGCGGCGTACCGCGGATAAAGGAGCCGGTCACCACCACCTCTTCGATGGCTTCCTCGGCGATTACGAGAGCCGGTGCTGAGAGCATCGCTGCGGGCAGCGTGCAGGCAGCAATGGCCCGACGTAGGGACAGCTTGGACATCTTAGGTCTCCCCTGCTTCATTTTTTCGAGCCGTGCTCCAGTGAATCTGGGGCATCGGATCGGTTAAAGCGCTTAGGAGAGTTAAGTGGTGTTTGACGTCTCCCCCAAGGCGCCGTGGGCGGAGAATCATTTTCGAAACATTTGGAGTCAAGGAAGGTCGCGGGGGCTGACAGGTGACGATTAACGCCCTGTCATTTTTTGATTACATATGGGAATAAGAAACAAAAAATTAGATTTTTAATTCATTGAGTTATGAGAGATCGTGCGCAAATGCTTAAATTTTGGCCATAAAAATATGGCGTGATTTGCGAGTCTTTGCGGGGGTGGGCAAAAAAAAGGCGGCCTCGAGAGCCGCCTTTTTCGTTAGAACAAAGGGTTAGAGGCTGTAGCTCAAGCCGACTTTGATCATGCGCCCGAAGGGGCTGTGCGTGTAGGGATCGTAGTTCAGATCCGTTTGCGCGCGCGGTGCCAGATTGTCGAAGACGTTGAACACCGAGACGTTTAGGCCAAGCTGGTCGTTCATCAGCGTGGTGTTGTAGTTCAGATCGATGCTGAGGTGCTCGTCGATCGTTTGCAGATCGGCGATGGCGCCTTCGTCATCGTACTCACCCCAGTACCGAGCGGTGACCGTGAGACGGTGCGCGTCCCGGGTCAGGCGGGCAAACACGCTGCCCTGGAGCTCGGTGATCGGCGTGATCTCGTTCCGGTTGTCGTTCAGGTTGCCGGCAAAGTCGCCGCCGGGAATGAGGAACAGACCGCCATCGGTGGTGAAGTTGTCCACGTCGTACTCAAGGGTGTAGGTCCCCTGGGTACCGAGCGCCAGCTCACCGAAGCTCGTATCCCAGTCGTACTGACCGAACCAGTCGATACCGGAGGTGGTGATATCGCCACCGTTGGTAAAGACCCGGGAGATCCGAGTGATGTTGGCCGGAACGGCCGCTGCGCCGGTTTGGAACGTGATTTTACCCCGGAGCTCTTCACAGGCCGTGGAAGCCACCGCGGGATCGGCGCAGCCGTTGGTCCCGTAAGCGGCCACGATGCCGTTGAAGTTCTCCACCTGAAGCGGATCGGTGAAGTCGAACTGCCAGTAGTCGACGGATCCGAAGAAGTTCGGATAATCGAAGATCACACCGAAGTTCGACGCCACGGCCTCTTCTTGAGAAAGATTCGGATTTCCGTTGGTGTCGATGGCCTTAAACGCGTTCGTCGCCGCTACGAAGGACAGCGCCGTGCCCCGGCCCTGCAGGAAGTTCTGCGGGGGGCCGCGGAAGGTGGTGGAAATGGAGCCGCGTAGCGCGATGTTGTCCGTCGCCTGATAGCGAAGGGCCAGCTTGGGATCCACCGTCTCACCCACATTGCCGCCGTAGTCCTCGAAGCGCACGGCCAGCTGGCCGGTGAGCTTGTCGGAGATGGGCAGGCTAAGTTCCGCGAACGCGCCATAGATGGTCCGCTCCGTGTCCCCGGGGATGGTGCCCGAGAGGAACGCGAAGAGACCCGTGTCCGTGGTCGTCGCAGACTGGGTGCAGTCCAGCGTGTCCACGTGCCCAAGGGTCACGGAAATCGGATTCGTGAAGGGGCAGGGATTGATCGTCAGATCGTTGATGTCGTTAGGATCAACGACATACTTTTCCTGACGGGCCTGGAGCCCTGCGGCCCAGCCCACCGTGCCACCGCCGAGCTCAATGCCCGTGGTGCCATCGAAGGTGGCATCAAAGACCAGAAGCTCGTAATCCGTCTGCGTGCCCAGTTCGCCGGTATCGAGCCAGGTTTGCAGCTCCCGGTTCATGGCCACAAGCTCCGGATTCGCATCGGGGTTCTGGAAGCCCGTGATGGAGGACGTGGCCCAGCCATTGCTCAGCGGTGTGTAGTAAAGGCATCCGCCTTGCCCCGGCGTTCCCGTGGCGGGGTCGCAGTTCGGGCCGCCCAGGCCATCAAAAGCGAGGGCCATGCGCTCGACGTACATATCCACACCGGTGGTGTAGCGCTCGCGCTTAGACCAGGACAGGGCGATGTTGAAGCCGAGCTCATCGTTAAACGCCGTACCCTTCAGGCCGCCGGCGAGGCGGAAGGTGTCCGTTTCCCGCTTGGCCTGCCGCGGCTCGCCGCCAACGTAGCCCGCTGCGCCGGCGTGGCGAAGCAGGGGAAGGATGTAGGCGGTATCCGCGGGGATGAGTCCCGGGTACTTGTTCTGGAAATCGATGACCCCAGGGTGATCCATCTGCACGCGGCGATCTTCACCGTAAAGCGCCTGCGGCGGGTAGGACGGGGAGGTTTTCCACTCCGGAATCTCCATCTTGGAATAGAGGCCTTCCAGATTGAACTCGACGTTCTCGGAGATATCGTAGGTCACCTGGCCGAACAGCTTGTAGGTGTCCTGCTTTTCCACGAGGTTGTCGAACTGGGTGAACTGGAAGCGGCACACCACGCCATCGCGGGTATTGCCAAAGTCTTCACAGCGGGGATCCGGGAACACCCCCGCAAGGGAGTTGTCGGCGCGGCGGGCAAAGATCGTCCCCGGGTTACCGATGCCCGAGTAGCCGCCCTGGGGATTGGCTGCGAGGGGGCGCACGGCCCAATCGAGGTCACCTAGGCGCACTTCGCTGCGGCGCTCGTACTCGGCCGCTGCGGTGATGTGCCAGCGGTCATTGCCGCCGCCCCAGATGATGCCGGCTTGATATTCGCCGTCCGATTCTTCGAAGGTTTGGCCGGAAACCCGGGCCTCGATGCCTTCGAAGTTTTCGCGCGTGATGAAGTTCACCACCCCGGCGATGGCGTCGGAGCCGTAGAGCGCTGCTGCCCCGTCCTTGAGCACCTCAAGGCGGCCAATGGCGATGCTCGGAATCGCGCTGATATCCACGCCGATGTTGGAGTCCGCTACGTGGCGGCGTCCGTTGATGAGCACCAACGAGCGAGCCGAGCCCAGGCCCCGCAGGTTAATGGTGTTAACCCCTTCGTTGCCCTGGCCACCGGAACCGTTGAACTGGTTCGTCTCGGCCAAGTTACCGTTGGAGATGTTT
>Ga0255762_10000924_pt1 | contig 25963 bp, 36 predicted proteins | sample 101ome_16_FD_179962 | JGI IMG/M metagenome (GOLD analysis project Ga0255762, IMG submission 179962) | Coastal salt marsh microbial communities from the Groves Creek Marsh, Skidaway Island, Georgia - 101401AT metaG (version 2) | ecosystem: Environmental > Aquatic > Marine > Intertidal zone >...
GGAGGAGGTGGCGGTGGAGGAGGTGGAGGAGGTGGAGGAGGTGGAGGAGGCGGTGGAGGAGGCGGTGGAGGTGGAGGAGGCGGTGGAGGAGGAGGAGGAGGTGGCGGTGGAGGAGGAGGAGGTGGAGGAGGTGGCGGTGGAGGAGGCGGGGGCGGTGGAGATGTACTATTGCATGTGTCTAAGCATATTTTGGTAATGTCCCAAGGACCACTAGAAAGAAAATCAGAGCAGTCATTGCAAGTGGAAACACCGTCACATGATGGGTCGGGATCTAAAGTTTGGGTGCAATATATAGCATTGTTGCTCGGATCAGCGAAACATTCATAGCCTGATGGACAATCTCCGCAACCAAATTTATCCAACTCTTTAATATCTGTTGTATAGAAACACGAACACCTTAATGGTACACATTGATTGGTACAACAAATAAATCCTGGAGAACAATCATCATTTGTGCCACAGCTTTGCAAAATAACGGCCGGAAATTCAAGTCCGGGTGTTGGGTTTACAGTTGTATTTTCACAATCCATTATTGCTGTCCTCCATTATACGAATGGTAGTCTACAACAATAGGATCATGTTGATATCTAGCACCGGTATAATTCTCAGTTTCTACATGTTCTTTCACCATCATTGTCCTATATTTTTGGTACTAAAATCCCATAACCCTGATATTTTTTTGTTCTGTACTGAGCATTAGATAAATCCTTAACTGATTTTCTAAAAAAGTCCACACATTCTTGTTTAGAAAATTTTCTTTTATAGTAAGACAATACTAATGCTGCATACCCCGCCGCAAAAGGATTGCTCATGCTTGTGCCACTCATAGAAGCATATCTATTTCCCGGAACACAACTTAATATATCTTGACCTGGACATAAAAATTCTAATTCTGGCCCAGAACAAGTAAAAGAAGTTCTATTCATATTACTGTCTATAGCCCCTATGGATATTGTTTGTGGATATTTTGCAGGATACATTATGGGTGTACTTGGTCCAGCATTACCGGCGGCACAAAACACTAATATGTTTTTACTAAACGCTTTGTTAATAGCCCCCTGAAGATTAGCGTCTCCCATTGACGAACCTAAAGACATTGTAATAATATCTACATTTTTTTGTATCGCCCATTCTATTCCCTTATAGACATTAGCTATACTTCCAGACCCTCTATCATCAAGAGATTTAATTGGCACAATTTTAGCTTTAGGAGCAATTCCCACCATACCAAGATTATTGTCGCTAGCAGCAATAGTGCCAGCCACATGAGTACCATGACCATTCCTGTCCATTGGAGGCTTTCCTGGAGATACAAAATTCATACCCTCTAGCATATTATCCTTTAAGTCATGATGGTTAAAATCACAGCCCGTATCAATGACAGCAACCTTTATTCCTTCTCCTTTGGTTTTTTTCCATATTTCTGGAATATTAAACTTACTAATCTCCCATCCATAAAATTGTCCATTTTCTGGAGAAAGTCCATGAATATCTTCTCTGATATAAGGTAAAAGCTTACATTTTTTTCTATTGAACAGCATTACTGGCCTCCATTATTTTATTCATGAGTTTTTTTGTGTCTTTAATCCAATCTATATAATCACTTACCCTAGTACTACACCCCACATCTGCATAATTAGAATCTGACTTGCCATCAGTAGCATACACATAAGAATGAATGCCGGCTAGCTTTTGATCTATAAATAATCCTCCGCCACTATCTCCAGGACATACTAAAAATTCCATATCTGTTTTTCGTCCACTTTTAACAGAAAATTCCAAAACATTATCTGTAATTTTATCTACAATATTAGCCCCAGCTCTTTTTTTGTTATCGAATTTATTTACCATATATCCAGTTCTGAATGTTCCGGGGTACCCGTATCCTGCTAGACTACATACTTTCCCTACTTCTTCCTTGCCTACATATAAATCTGGGTAAAAATCTAATTGTATAGGTCTTTGCAATCGAGCTATTGCTATATCATTAAATCCAATTTGTTTTTCATTATATTTTGCATGTATGGCTACTAATGCGCATGGATATACTTTATCTTCGAAAATTACATGCTGAGTCATCGACCCATTAACAATATGAGCAGCCGTTAATATGTGATATTCATCTATAACCACACAAGAAGCTCTAAAAAAACTATTTAATTCGTCACTTAATAGTCCTACTATTGGCAGTACGCACTTGTGTTGTGATCCGTACTCTAGATATTTTGTGTCCGAAACACTAGGATCTCGTGTACCAGCATATGAAAATGAAAGCAACAACAGAGAAAAAATCAATAAATAGAGGATTTTCATAATATCCTCCTTTCCTTGTGAGTGTACAATATCTCCTATTACTATACACCTTCCAGGAAGCAGGTGCAGGTTTGTCCAGGAAACCCCAACGCATCACATGTGTCAACGTATCCTTCAGCAGAGCATGACTCTGTTCCTATGCTAATTACATTACATGGACAGTTCGCCAGTACAATCGTAGCTGACCTGATCTCCGTCATTTGTTGGCACATCCGCTAGCGACTCTGTTGGACACATACAACAATGAGACGGTGCTGTACTTCCATTATCTTGGCAGTTTGCAATAATAGACCAAGTATAACCATCAGCACAATCACCAGTCGGACAAGATGCTTGATAGGTGCAGTACGTACAGGTGCCACCAACATATTGACACTCTGGTACGCAGTCACATACCGCAGGATCTGCAACCCATATATATCCTTCTCCACACTCTGGTGGCCAAGGACTAATCATATTACTACTGTCAGCTTCTCTGCCATCACAAATATAATTACATCCTGTACTGTAACTTTCATGGAATGCACTAGGCGCAGGACTGCCTAGATTATCTGAAAGCCTAGCATAAGTACCCTTTGTCGAGCCTTCAGCTAAGTCACTACCAGCAGGACACGTACAGCAACAAGTGTCACTATCAAAATCTCTTTCATATTCACAAGGGCCATTTCCATAAGGAAGGTCTGGTGGATCACATACGCAGTCACACAGCTCATTACCTAACACATCCTGCTGTCTGTATGACAGACAAGTGCAAGGAGCGTCACACCCAACATACTCATCTTGTGATGCATATGCCCCAAGTGTAAGTATTGGGAAAAATGACAATATTGGACTCATTATTGTATCTATTTTAGCTAATGCTGGAGAATCGTAGCATTCAGTGTATGTCTCATCGTCACATACACATTGACATGCTTCTAGAGTTCCTCTATTTTTGGCCGCACAGTCTTTTTTCCTATAGATTTCAAAATCTAGATAGTCTAGCGCACCCATAATAAATGTTCCAGCGGCCCCTAAACCGCCCGCCAATGAAAGCATTCCAAGAACAAGTTGATTACCCTGGTCATTTTGGAGCCTTTCAAAACCCTGTCTATCTCCATACCTTTTCCCAAGTCCTGTCGCGTCATTATAGAGTTTCTTATGGATAAATCTGTCTTTATCAATCTCGTCAATAATCTCCTTTGAAAAGTTTTCTATATCATCCAGATCAATTTCATCTAGAGGAACATCAGTCCCGTTAGACTTTTTTATTGCCCTCTGTGCAAAAGTTTTCATAATTCCCAAATCCTTTATGTCTCCTTTTCTTATTTGGTCCTTAAGTTTTGCCAGCTTGTTGAAGTTCGAGCTCGCTTTCTTTGTTACAGCTTTTATTGTACTAAGTTTTTTTGCTCCTTTAAACAGTCTGATAGCACCAGCACCAGTACCACCAGTCATTATTGCTGTTGCAATTTCTACAACATCTATTCCTGTAGATACATAACAATCACACGGAGGGTTGAATGTAACACCTCCTCCATCAAAAAGAAAATATGGTCTAGTACATCCTGCTTTAGGTGACACGCCGCCCCTTACTGCATTAGCAGAAAAAGCCGCATTTTCTCCACCCATGGCTGCTAGCGGATTTGCCTTTGCTGCATTTTCCGGGCTGCCACCTTGCAATACATTAGACTCGATTCCAGCGACAGTATTTCTATTACTTCCAGCAATAATTTGATTATTTGATCCGCCACCGAATTCACCATTTGAAACAGCTTTGAATAATACAATATCATCTTCTTTAGGTCCTGTACCTACTGGTGGGTCGTTTCCTCTAGGTGGCCATACTACTGGATCATCAATACAAATCTCCACACGAGTATCACACCTTCTCGGAGCCCCTGGAAATATAGGAAGCTTTTTTTTGGGATCTTCTATTATGGTTCTTATTGGATCATTTGGTTGAGTATTCGGCGGAAAAACCCAGCCCGGCGGTTTTATTCTAGGTGCCGGAAAGTCTTTTCTTGCTCCGGTAACAGCCATAATTGTGCTCCAGCAATTAGTTTCTAGGATTTGTAATATATAACTATACACCGCACAAAAAAATTATATTACGGCCTATTTTTTATTTTATTGAGATAATCAGAAGCATCCTTCACAACTTCCTCATTCCAGCTGTGGTAACTCATTAAGTGACCAATAGCAAAATGACAGTATTTATCACAGAGTGTGATTAGATTAGATGGGTCTAGTTCTTTTGAGGGGTCTACACTTACCGGGACTATATGGTGTACTTCCGGCTTCTTACAAGACCCACAGGCCATGCAACATGGCTGACTACTAAGGTGTTTCTTTCTTACTTTAGGCCATTGTGATGACCTTTGAATATAAAATTTTTGACTAGTAAATAATCCATAAACAAAATTAGCTATTTTAGATTTTATACTCATGAGCTTGATCATATGTAAGAAATGATGCTATGGTATATCTTACACCTTTTGTGATTTTGGTCACGCCATGCAAGCAATCAATTCCGCCAGTATGTATAGCACTATATCCTACTTGAGCGGGAACTTCTAAGCCGTCCTTATTTGGATAGTGAAGTATACCCCCCTCAAAATCATCATTGAGAAAAGTTACTGTACCAAAATCTCTCCATGGAAATGGGTGGGGGCTACCATTCGGTTCTACCGCATCTGCATGTGGATGCAGTTCATACCCCTCGGTCCACCTTACTATATGAAGACTATCTATATATAGTGGTCTATCTATATCAGCGCTTTTGGTAAACTCTGATATCATATAATCTTTTCCAGATTTGATAATATTAACAATCTCTGGATCTTTAATTTGATTCATATAAATTTGCCTACCCTGCCAATAGTCTCCTAGTTCACCAAAGTCTTCTTTATTATCATTAATATAATTAACTATTTTTTGGGCATTATTTTTGATTATTGTATTTTCGAAAAGTACTGGCATGTTGTTCATAATTTTTCCTTTAATAAATTTTGGTAATACTCTATATTATCACTACATATGCCGTGCGCAACACTTAAATTATTTATTGAATAATAAACATTTTCCGGCATAACGGCTATACATCTATGATTCAGTTCACTTCCTGGATAAGACCATATAAAACCATTGGAGGTTATTGTATAATCATCTTGATCGTGCCAAAAGTAATTCCAATTTTTATCACACTTAAATAGACATTGATAATTTTTGCAATGTATCCACAATTTCCTAGAAAGTTTATTGATCCAGCCAAAAGAAACTTTATACTGTGGCACATCGTGACCTAGCCACCACTCACTATTTATATACCTTACATCTATTTCTACATCATATCCCAACCCTATGCAATAATTAATTTTTTGCGGTCTATTTTCCGTATTAATATCTTTCTTATCTATATTGGCTCTATGACAAATATATAACATAATTATTTTTTCAAAAAATACTCTAGATCTTCTGGGGTTCCTAGTCCCCACATATTCTCTATATTGTAGGTAATAATTTTTTTTCCGTCTTTAATAGCCTCATTAAATACTGGACAAACATAAAATTCATTATTGTATCTGATATTATTTTTGATCATTTGTTCTGCATATTTGACATAATCAGAGCCCTTTTTCCAGTAGTAGATACCGACAGTAGCTATATTTGATATTGGTTTTTTTTCAGCGACCTCAGTAACAAATCCATCATCATCTATTTTCGCAAAAGACCATTTTGGGTGTGTAGATTCGAAGGTTAATATGCCAGCATCAACATCTCTTTCTTGCATTTTGTACATAAATTCACTACTATTCCATTCAATGAACTGGTCTGAATTAGCTATCACTAAAGGATTGTCGTTATTAATGATTTCTTTAGCTAATAGGGTCGTACAAGCAGCCCCTTGTGTTATGCTCTCGACTGGTATTATATTTACCTTGCTATCTTGTGATATTACTGAAAGTACTGTATCTAAATTATATTTTTCACGATGAGTCTGTTGAACTATAAAAGTATAATTGCTTTCTAGACATAAATTTTCTACAACAACTTGAATCATTGGTTTTCCATTCACTTCTATTAAAGGCTTCGGAAATGTATATCCTGCCTTCTCAAACCTGCTACCAGCACCAGCCATGGGAATCAATACATTCAATTTTTCATCTTGCCATTTCATGCATTTTACCCCTTTCCTGTCATAGTCTCTAATATTTGGGTATATATTTGTTAAAGTTAATTGTTTAGAATTTTTTACCCTATAGGTATATGCTCCAGATCTTTTTGCTGCCAATAAACCATATGGAGAATCTTCAATAATCAATGTATTTTCTGGTAAATGCTCTAATATTGTCATTGCCTTCCAGTACATTTCTGGATGTGGCTTTGATGACTTGACATCTTCGTTGCTAACGATCAAATCTATATATTCCATAATGTTCAATTTATGCAATACTGTGTATATTGTTTTTCTTATTGAATTAGAACATACAGCAATTTTATATCCATCTATATTTAGTTTATGAATTAATTTATGCAATTCTTTATTGACTGGAATATTTTTAAGTTTTGCTAGTGTTATTTTTTGTTTTTTATTCCATATTTCATGATGTAAAGCAATTGGCAATTTATTTCTTAGGCTCAGCATATTTAATTTTTCTTTTGTCTTAAGTCCATCATAAATTTTTACATGCTCATCCCATTGAATTTTATATTCATCAGACAAAGCCTCATTTAAAGAATCATAATGTATTTTTTTGGCATCTAATAAAACACCGTCTAAGTCAAATATAATTAATTTAATCATAAAATATGCTATGGTTTTTGCGCACTAAAAAATATCCAATTATTGTGCCAATCGTATGGGCCGGTTGGTCTAATATAGAATTTAAAATTCACAAATCCAATTGACAACAAATCCTTTTGCAATTGTTCTTGATTTTCTACCCTGGTGTCGCATGCGCTGTTTGTGGCGACTGCATTGTAATTATTTTCATAATAACCAACAGAGTTTTCCCTGTCTGCACCAAATCCCATTTGTGCTGTGAATACCCCTCCTTGTATTAATACCCTATAAAACTCTTCAAATAAATGGTATCTTATTTCATGCACACATATATGTTGTAAAGTTATTGTACTCATGACAACATCATACTGATTGTCAGGAATTTCAGATAAATCCAATCCATTACAAAGAAATAAATTGGTTTTATTAAGGTCTTTATTATTATGCACTATCCATTTTTTAGCATTTTCTAGATTATTTTTTGATATATCTACACCATCAAATTTATTAAATAATTCATTGAATTTCACTATGTTTCTACCAGGACCACAACCAAAATCTAAACATTTATTAAATGTCCCGCAGTCTCTGAATAAGTACTCACCATAATCTTTATGATTATTGTGTGCATGCAATCCTCCAATAACGTGATCTAAATCAGACAGATTCCAATGTGTTGCGGCGTCTTCATATTGATTCTTTTGCATAGCGGCATATCTATGTTTATTCATTTTTTCTCTTTCCAATACCTTGATTGTATCTTCATTTTAATACTGTTGTTTATTTGAATATTTTTAATGTTGCTAGTATTTTTAGACCACAAATGTTCTGACAGCACACCTTCTGGATGCTTAACATAAAAATCAGAATTTTTTTTCATTGAATCAAAAATAGAACAATAATAATCCATTGATTGTGAACTACCATAAGCAAATTGGTCATTCGGCATATAAGAGACCCCCTGTTTTTCAAGCAAATGTAACATTTCCGTATTAAACCTAACATCTACGTTTTGGGCTGGCGGCAAATATATAGTGTTGTATATTTTGTTATTTGCTAATGTACTTATCTCTGTTAGTGTATCTAAAAAATCTATATTTTCAAAATAAGAATCAAATCTACATCTAATGACTATATCATATTTAAAACCATTATATATTTCTTGCTCTTTTTTTAGGTTATTGGCTCTATTTATGCTATAGTGCATCATTACACAATTAAAGAAGCCTGGACTAGTCTCACTAAAAAAGTTTCTATGAAAATAATTAATATCTGGATATTCTATCAGTATTTTTTTTGGACTATACTGTGAAATAATTCTATTAATATCGGTATTTTTTTGATTCTCTAAATCTATTTGATGTCTATTGAGAGAATATTGTTGAGTATACCAATGTGGTAAAGTGTTGGATCCTTCTTTTGACCAAGTGTGAATAAACACATCAGTGTTGTATGGTGCAATAAAAAATTTTTTATGAGTATTTACACAATCAACAAAATTTCTTGTCAGTCCAGATAGACACAGAGCAACCTTCATTTATCTAATCCGTTTTGGTGATCTGAAAATTTATTGCCATATATATCTTCACCTCTCCAATATCTCTTTCCGTTGCCGTTTGGTTTTTCTCTGTCTTTAGTTGATCTTTCTATACCAAATGCCCGAGCGCATTCTCGCTCGGCCTCAACATCTGCCTGACTACTAACTTTAGTAGCGTCAACAATTTGATAATTATCAATAAAATGTCGTGGATATGGTATAATACACCCTATATAGTCGCCTTTACCTATTTTAATTTTATGATTTGGTCTTGTTATTCTTAGATTGTATGTAAAGTCTCTGCGGAGATTGTCTGCTTCAACCACCCCTGTCATATGATAAATGCCATCAATGAAACTATTAGGCGGATTAATAGTCATAAGGTTAACTCCAGTAGGAGTCCTTAGTTGGTATGGCATCTGAATAGTGAAAGTACCCATACCGAAATGAGGATTAATGGATTGCAGATTATATGTCTGTTTATATTCTTCTGGTGAATTCAGAATTTTCACAGAAACATCATCTACAGCATTTCCACCAGACCATTCGACTTCAAAATCGTATAAAGATTTTACGACAAATCCATACTGATTGCCTATCACCAGAGGAAGGCAATGATAGGCATGATTTATAAACCAATCTCTTTTCGACTTACCCTTTAGGCTTTCGAAAACTTGGTCTATATATTTCTGATCCTGCCATCTTTCTTCGTAAGATATTGCAGATATTGTGGTTTCTGGTATTAACATTGATAGTCCTTATGGACTATTATAATACCTGGGCAGCAATTAGGCAACCTTTGGCAACAGCATGAAGAGGGTCGTCAGCATGAACCACTTCTTTAACTGGTAGTGGAAAATTATTTTCCTGTAACATTTTCTCAAATGTTTCTACATATCCATTTGCTCTGGACGTTCCACCAGCTATGACTACTTTAAGTGGCTCTTTAAACTTTGGCAATGCTTTGTGCTTACTTAATGCTACACTTAAATACTTGGTGGTATAATCTATCAATCTTTCATAATATGCACTAACTGCTTCTAGCACAACATTATCGCTTGGTTCACCAATCTTGTACTCTCCCTGCTCTTTTTCTGCCTGTACAACACTATCTGGCTCTCCGGTGGCAACAGCACTCATTCTATCAATCCAGTCACCAGACTTGGTTGTGCTAAACATGACTGTCGGCTCACCATTAAGCATAACGCACACATTGGTCATACCAGCCCCACAACTAACTCCTATGCCGGTGTAGTCACTATCTTCTAAACCAGCGTAACACAGAGCCTCTGCTTCATTGATTGGCTTGGCATCATAACCACATTCCGCAAGAATGCTTTTAACAACATCTTCATGATATCCAACATCAAAATCTTCATCTTCTTGATCAACTGGTTGGGCTGGTCTACAAAAAACCAATTTTTCACCCGGCTCTGATGCTTCTCCGACTACTTCCTTTAATATAAAAGCTAATACTTTTTTTGCATCTTTTTCTTTTGCTGATACAACACCACGATACATAGGCCTTTTTGCTGTATCATTTCTTTCAATTGCTTTTTCAATCGCATCTTGACCCAAAAGAATAAAAGAGCCATCTTGATCTTTGATAAACACCTTACCCGCTAAACCTTTTTCAATCATTTTGGTAGCAATAGGGGTTGATGGTTTTATTACATAAAAAGCGTCTCTAAAATCTTTATAGATTATATTGTCATTATCTTGTGATGCAGAAATTATGTAACTTGTACCTACGTCTAGACCTATCATATTCTACCTCTTTAAGTTTTTAAGTTTATTTACAGAGGAGGCTGTGTCATTCTTTGTTTTATTGACTTTGCCTAAAGAATCATATTTCTTCTCTAGACCATCAGTGCTAATTTTACTAACATACTTTGTATCATCTATTTCTAGATCTATTGTATTTCTTGTTTCTTTTTTGGATTTTACAGTTACCATATCGTTTATATTTGTTAGAGTATTGTTATTGGAGGATAATTTACCAATAATAAAACCTATAGCAAATAATAAGCTGTTAGAAATAATCAATAAATAGAAAGTATGTAGTGTCATTAGATATCGCCTCCAGCGATATATACACCGAAGACTATAGTTTTTTACCTATAATCCTACCCTTCTGCGTTCTAACAATGAAGCCTTCTCTGACCATATATGGCTCAATACTATTCTCTATGGTATCCATAGCAATGCCTGTCATACCAGAAATACTCTTAATCCCTAAAGGATTGCCTATATTTCTTTTTAGAACATCGAGATATTTCCTATCATTCTCATCCATCCCATGACAATCAATCCCTTGCGTATTAAAAATATCATCAACGTCACTCGCGTCTGGATAAAAATTAGTGTAGTTCTTGTACCATTCTAATCTTGCGTTTAATATTCTAGGGGTTCCCTTGCTTCTTTTGGCTATTTCTACAAGATGACTATCTGGTATGTTTAATCCCAGTATTTCTGCATTCGATCCTGCTAGTTTGGCTAATTCATCTGTAGTGTAGAAAGATAAATGTTCCTTAATTGTGAACCTATCATAAAATGGCTGACTAAGACTTCCTCCACTAGTTGTCGCACCGACTAGCGTGAATCTAGGAATATCTATTTCTTCTGGCTCAGAATCTAAGACGATGGTTGCCTTAAAGTCTTCCATAACAGGATAAAGAAATTCTTCTACTATCATTGGTAGTCTATGAATCTCATCAATAAACAATACGCTTCTTGGTTGTATATTAAGAAGGTATCGTGTCATATTTTTGACACTTCTAATGCTGGCCGCATTAGCGGTGACTAATTCAGAATCCAAATCATTCGCAATTGCACTAGCAATAGTTGTTTTACCCAAGCCGGGAGGCCCATCTATTAAAACATGGGGCATAGTACTGTTGCCATCTTTACATCCATGAGTAAAAATGCGCAATCTGTTTACGACATCTTTTTGTCCAATTACATCTTCAAAAGTTTTAGGTCTGCAAGTAGCCATATCTGTCTCCAAAAAGTTATTGTCAATTATTGTTTATTTTTCTTTAACCAAAATACAAAATCATTCTTTTCTTCATCAAATGCCGATTCTAAAATACCCCTATTTACTAACGAAGAAACTATATTACTAATCATTCTCTCATTAAATTGGACTAGCACTTCGTCATAATCTTTTTCTTTCATAAAATATCTGACTTTGTGTGTTTTCTTATTTTTCCTCTTTTTAATAAAGCCTTGCAAAATAAGTTTGACCTCATCAAAAGGTAATACTCTGTTTAATTCTTCCACAGAGTCCGATCTTGCTGGCATCTTTTTTACTTTTTCCAAAAACTCATCATCCGTTAAAGACTGATTATCCTGATCAAAGTTATAATAAATAACCTTTCTTGTAAAGTCTGTTAATTTATCTATATTCACAACCTCCATCCACTCGCTTTCATCATCCATAGTATTCTCCTAATTAAGATTGTCAAACATTCCCCTGTAATGATGTGGCTGCTTTAAAAAATAGCCAGCATGACTTGATAGGTGGTTTTTGTATTGGTTGTTAATTTTATCACTAATAAAATACTTGGCTTTCCATATAGCTTCATCATAGTGATTACTACCAAGATACATAAAATATTTATCGCTTAATTTCTTGCTGTTGATATTATTCTTTTTAGATTGGGTTTTGTAATTACCAAAAAGCCAAACATTATCATCTTCGTTGACTATTTCTTTTATTGCGTCGGCCAGCCATTTTTCCCACGCCGCCCAGTCTATATCAAACTTTTTGGAATAAGATGATGGATATCCATAATCATTGTATTCTGGATAATAGTTGTAATCATCATCATCATAATCTTCATGTTCGGGATCTTGGTGCATTATATTCTCCAGAAAAATGAAGGACTACGAGGTACAATTGACTACTACATTATACCCCGTAGCCACTTCAAAATCAACCTACACAGAATTTATCGCTAATCTCATCGGCCAGTTCTCTAGCCGCTCGACTCAGGAAATGATTCTTACTGAACCATAGCGGTGTAGAGACTTGGTTGAGGAACTCTACGGTTTTCTTTAAAAGGAATGTCTGCTGAGTGTCAGCGTTTAAATCAACGCTTGGCAGAACTTTTTGTGGATCGTACACAGGCATATTAGAATCAGCGAGAGTGGCTACTGGTTGAGGTTCGCCAGTGGTTCTATAATCCCCATACTTATTTACTAACTCATCAACACTATCCTGACTTAGTGTTTTAAGCACAGCTTTTGCGTGATTAGTAATTGCATGATCAGTAATTGCATGATCATTAGACGCTGGTAATTCTTGACTATGAGATGCCTCAAAAACAATATCAGCAACTTTACGATGCCATTTTCTTTGATCTTGATAACTCATTTTTTCTATTGGAGTACCATTAGCAGCAGCCTCGTCAGAGACTACCTTCCAAGCATCAAACCAAGCATTACTGCTTTTGTTGATCTTGCGATAGTCAATATTGGCAGACGTTCCTTCAAGGATATTCTTGAGGTCATTAAATGCTACAGTATTACCTGTGCTACCCTTGAGGATACTGGTAAAGTAAGGAGCCTTACCTTCCCAACCCTTACGCCACCAAGTATAAGGAACCCTGAAAATCTGATTAATCTTAATGGCAAGAGGATCTCCACCAAAATGATTAGCCAACTTTTTCTGCACACCCTTCCATGTTGTTTTATTCACTTGACGATCATTTGGATTAAGAATCCAGTAACACTGATAACCGTTACGAGTATCAACAACCCAACTAGGAGGCACAGGAAATTCATTGATCTTTTGTAGGAACCGCTCCTTATGCTTCATTACTATACTAGGCTTAAAATACTTACCTTCTTCATCACGCCCAGCATCCATGTCGCAGAAACATGCGACGATTTTATCAATCGCATACTGCTTACGTCCACCATTAATATAGAAGTAAGCATCAGAACCAGAGTTTTTATTTGCTTCATAAACCTCTGTAATATTTTGCGTATGCTTCATACTGCTAATCTTTTTGCGTGGACTTCCGTTGTAGCAAAAGATATGCTGTTGATCGAATGAGTCAAGAAATTTCCCGCCCATTACTTCACTAGCCCCATCATTAGTCTTGTCAAAAGGGTTAAAACCAAGGTCATTACTAAAAGTAGTCATCATTCAAATTCCTATCAAATCAACCAAAGAACCGGGACAGTGAACGCCACCATCATTTGCGGCTCAAGAGGATGTGGCGGGATCGAACCGCCATAGCCCAAGTTGCTCACCCATCCAATCACAGAATCAATAATCGTCGTATTCTTCTTCGTCATTTTCATCATACTGATCCCAGTAATCTTCATCATACTGGTCGTAGATGTTATCATCTTCATCATCGTGGTATTCATCTTCAGCAAACTCGCTCTTGTAAAGTGGTTTGAGCAATTCGCCTTGATACTCACCGACTACTTCATATCTGCAAGTACGAAGTTTCTCGCAATTACAGTCACTAGGAACACTCACAACATCTTGAGGATTGATCTTAACGATAACGATCTTATCGCCAGCCTCAACACTTCCATAAGATGCCACATAGTTCAATGCACCAGCATGAAGTCCCTGAGAGCATCCCACCGAGCGATTATCGTCCACCTTTGCTCGACGCATTGTGCAGACCTGACCTACCCTGTTGTCAAACTCACCTTTCCACTTATCCCTAAAGTCGCTACGGACTGCTTTGTATGCAAGGAAATGTCCATCCTCAGTGATAGGAAGATTTTCATGCTCCAAGAAATCATACAGTTCAGTCTGACTCTGCATACTTGGATTCTCCATAAGATTCTTCAAGAAATTTACGAGAGGCTCAAAAGGCAGACCCTTGCTCATAAACTCTAGAATTCGCTTACTAATACTTCCATGAACTTCTTCGCCCTCAAAGAGAACTCGCCCGTTCTTAACTTCAACCTGACCGTTGCTATAATTTGCAACTGCCTTTTCAATGTCTACCAATCCCAGCAACTCATCTTCTGTTGCAGTTGGTAGAGACTCCAGAATCAACTTGTAATTTGTATGATCTGGAAGAACTTGGTGAGCCTTGTTCGCCAAGATCACCGTCAAATTACCATCAACCCACATAAAAGGAACACTCATTATTAAAACTCCTGTGATTAAAAACCTTAAACCAATTTACCTAAATCTTTACCCAAACCTTCACGATCATTTGCAGCATACCACTCACTTCTGTATCCATAGTAATGGTCTGGTACAAATGCCTTGCTGGCGATATTTCGTATGCCTTCTGCATCGACCGCACTAACAATATACTTGAACATCGGTGATTTGTCAACCTCTGCTTGAAGATTTTTTCTCAGGTCTGACATTTTTCCAATCTTGCTGGTATATTTCGACACATCTACAGATACTTCAAATTCATCGTATGAACCATATACCGCTTGAATCTGCGTATAAAGATTCATAAGTTTTACATGGTTGTCTTTAATCTTGGCTGGATCGCAACCATTCAGATCATACTGATGCAAAATCTTTGTCATATGAGCAAGATAATCATCCTTTTTAATACTCTTGAACTTCTCATCCATCATCACATGGTTGGTGAAAAATTCCATTACCATCCACTGGTCAATAAGATCCGACAGTTTAGAGTTCTGAATAATCTCTCGATAGTTCAGTCCACACATATTGACAACATGATATGCTATCCTTCTGTCCGTATGAGTACTGTTCCATCTTGTTGTAGAAGTTTCATCATTGGAACTATATTGATCCTGACAATAATCCATGATGGCCTCATACTTAGCAGTTGCCTTAGAAAACTTTTCCACAAGATGTTCTACTCTGGGCTTAATCCACTTGGTAAAGTCTACAAGATTATAGCCCTGCTTCTTGAGTTTATCTACAGAAGCCTTCTTGATTGCAAACACATTCTTATTTTTGCAAATCTTAGTGAGTAAATTATCTTCTTCTTTATGCAACAGCCTTCTGTATACATTAAAGATACTGATATGACCTTCTTCTGCTGCATATCTAGTCATTGGAATATATAGGATCTGCTCACTATCTTCCAGACTACTAAGCAATTCTTCAGACAATTCTCTAAGATGGTCAGAATCATTAAGACTTTTACCGGACAGGCGATTACAATGACTATCACAATCTTTAGAGTTTGAGATAATAAAGATTTCATCAGCACTAATTCTACCAGAGACTCCTCTACTTTTGCGAGTCCCAGACTTCAGTAGACTACGATAATCTGAAACCTTGAGGATATTATTAGCACCAACATCCTTGATAATATCGTCAAAACCCTTACCAGAATGTGTCTCAGGATTTTCGCTATCCACCATAAGATAGCCAAAACAATTATTGAGATTGCAATACTTGGTGACTATCTTCTTGGCACTCTCAGCACTTCTAGTATCACACTGGAAAAATACAATCTTATCTTTTCTAGTTGATGCGTTCCAGTAGTAATTACTGCCTTTACCGTTGAGAGTTTCGCTGTGGATTTTATCTGTAAGATACACAAGCCTTCGACTACGATGTGTAGCAGACCTAAAATTCATTGCATATAGTTGTTTGTGCTTACCTAGTTTATATTCAAGGTCTACACCACTAGACAGTTCATGCGTTTTGCCGTCAGGATCAGTCCAACTAGCACCCGCACTATACCCGCCAGCAAGATCACTCAGACTATAATATGTCTGATATGCTTGTACCAGATTGGTACATTCTGCAACCTTGGTGGTCATATCTTCCTTGAGTTGAAGATAAATTTCTTGAGTCTTTTTACGCAGCACATTGATCACACCCTTAGTGTACTGCAAACCTTCTCGACTAACATCCATCTCCAATTCACCAATATCAAATTGGATTTGTAGATATAGGCCAGCATTAAGAATCTCTCTGACTAGGTTCTTCCAGTTGTCAACATCTGCCCTTCTGAAAGTTCGATTCCACTTTTGAATATTGCTATTAGTAGTCTCTTCTTCTTCACCAATAATCTTATCGGCACTAACTGGGTATGCAATATTTCCCATGACTGCAACAACTCCACCAGCATTATGGTGCGATGAAGGAAATTGCCCGCTATCACCAGACAATCGACCAACCTTCCACCCATCACCATCAATCACATAATTGTGGTAAGAGTAAGAGTGATCCTGCATACCAGAATCAACCGAACCTTCTACAATAGGCTTTGTTTTAAAGTAGTGATAGATCCTCTTGGCCTTCTGATTAAACTCTTGATAATCATACTGCTTTACTGCAAAACTAATTTCAAGACCATTAGGTTCGTTAGTATCACTGACTCCGAATAGGTTGAGACTAGGAACGCCATTCTCATCCATAGCCGCTATATAATTGTATGCTTTACCATTGAAGTAAGAAGTGGTACTAAAACTCTTAGTATAAGCAAATGGACTCTTAGAACCAAGACCAAGACAACCAGTAAAATCATTACTGTTATTCTTGTTACTAGCCCCATAAGTCGTATAGAGTTCTTCCATATCCTCTTGAGAAAGTCCAGTACCATAATCTCTCACCGTAAAGTTAGGGTTAGATGAGGTAGGCAAAGTAACCTTAAAAGGATTCTGGTTGCCTGCTGCAATATGAGCGTCGTAAGCATTAGTAGACAGTTCTCTGATAACTGCCATAACCTTATCGGAATATAAAGAGTCCGAAAGGATCTTAAACATTTTGCTGGTCTGGGCGATTGTGAACTGATTAGCACTGTCCATGCCTCGACTGTGAATTTCAACGGTACGATCTGCAAGTTTCATCTGTGTAGTCTCCAAAAAAGAAAATTGTCCTGTGATAGCCTAAGTATACCATCGACCATTTGGCTTGTCAAGCATTAATTTTTATTTTCTGGTGGAGTCCAGATATTATCCATTGAACACAATAGAGGATATTCTATATCGTCATCATCAAGTATTTCTAACCAATCCTCAATATCCACGGATTACGTCATCATCATCGTCGTCGTTGTATTCTTCATAGTCCTCATAATCCTCTGGCTCAAAATCCTCATCGTCATAAGGATTCCATTCTGATTCATAATCTCTATGTCTTTCTATTTCATCTTCTATAATTTCAGCAGCATCAAAAACGACTTCAAATTCTTGAATTTTATCATGTATTGTGTTGATCTTGCCATCAATATTTTTTATTCCCTTTTTTAGGTCTTTTAGTTCTTTCTGTATTAAGGCTATTTGTTTTTGATTTTCTAATATAGCTTTTAATATTGGGTCTACTGGCATGATTTATACTCTTTTATGTCGCCGTTTTGAATTATTTTTAATTCTTCATATGGAGTTGCTACTCTACGATAAAATTCTTGCTTGATATTTTCTAATACACCAGTAATCATAGCAATTTTACTATAAGATGTTTTACCCATGCTTCCTGCTAGTATTCTACTAAAAGTGTAATTGATTTCTCCCAATATGGAAAGAAATTCATCATCTGTTAATTGATTACCTTCTGTTAAGCATTGAATCATATCTTCAATGCATTCATCTAGAAATACTCTTGCTTCTTCTTTAATATATGGCATAATCTTTCCTTTCAATCATAAACAGTAGGACATTTACAATTATATTTTTCACAGTAAGGACATTTTGGCCCCGGTTCCTCAAAGCCCCATGCGTTAGAATATCCTTCAAAACTTTCATAGCCAGTATCAATACAGGCCAGTTTCTTTCTTCTTCCTCTTTTAATATAACCGATATTGTTCATATGGCAATCCCAGAATTTTAATCCGGTTTTTTCTCTAATGTTGTCAACCAAATCCTGTATTTTCCTGTGTGGGATTTTAGCATCAATATCAAACAGAACAGCCTTCTCTGTCACATAGCCCCAACTGGTCACAGTTTCGCTAGGAGTCCATGCTCTTAAAAGTTCTGGGTCATACCAGTATGCTATTTTACAGAGTGGCGTGAGGATGGACGGGGCAAGGTCGAACTTATTTAATATAAGCTGATTAATAAGAGATTTTCTTGCCCTGGTTTTATTCTTAAAAGATTTAAAACCCAAATTTTGGTGGCCTCTGATGGGTAGGAAATCACAATAACCACCCGAGTCACACCAACTAGTATCTACCAAATAATCGTGATGAATCATTAGTATGAGTAAATGTGTACAGGTACGCCAGTAATTTCTTCAATAAAAGTAGAGGCATCAGTCACATTATAAAAATCTCCTAATGCTTTTCTTGTTTTATAGTACTCTGGTTTATAGACCCCAAATACTCTGTAGAACGGCTGGTCAACCGCAAACTCATCAGCATTTAAAAATTCTTCTGCTGTTTTAATCTCTTGAATAATAGTGCCGCCTTCATAATCTGAAATCTCCCTACAGGTAATAATCTCAAAAGCCTGAAAATAAGATTTAGTATTATGATGATTGGGTGTATGTGAATTAACTAATTTGCCGTCGTACCCCATGCTCTATCCTTTATGTTTAGGTAATACAATGTTAATGCCGAAGGTGGGACTTGAACCCACACGCCCGTAATGAGCAACAGATTTTAAGTCTGTTGTGTCTGCCTATTCCACCACTTCGGCGTTTTGGTTATGTTATCTTTTGATCACATATCGCCATGATGCTCTTTAAGTCTTTGATAAATTTGCACAAGTCTTTCGCTTTTGTCTATTTGTTTTTCTGGCTTTTTTCTTTCCATTTTAGGAAGTTCAATACCACTAGATGCAAGAGCAGATTTGATCCTAGCATATCTTGCCATAGTGCTTGTTATCTTTTGTCCTGTTTTTTCAGATATTTCCGCATAAGTCTTGCTAGAAAAAACCGCCTGCATAAATAAATCATCCGAGCAATGAATTCTTTTCTTATTCATTATTTTCTCCAATTCTAAATAAAGTCCTATAAGGCATTATATCACACAAATCCCAATTAGTCAATCCTTCTTTTTTCCAAAACACACACACCAGTATGGAGTACTGTTTTCAGAATAAGAAAATCCAAAACCCATATGCGTGTAATGTTTATTCATTATATTTCGTTTATGTCCATAACTATTCATCCAACTTTGCATTACGCTTTTTTCGTCTTTCTGCCCGTATGCTATATTTTCTCCGGCTCTGGAAAATCCAAGATCCATAATGTCTCTTATGGTACTATGTCGCAAAACATTAGTGTCGGCCATATATTTAGCCCATTCACTAGCATATTTTTCTAAAATATCACTATTTTTTAGCACAGGAAGGTTGTGCAACCAAGATACCTTCCTTGCGTTATTGTGTAATTCTAGCATAGAATTTGCATTTGGGAAATAATGGGTATAATCATTCATATTGCTTTAGCCACTCGCTATAATTGTTGTCGTAACCTATTTTTTTTGACATCATTTTGCCGCTGTCATCAAAAATAAAAGACGTTGGAACTTTACTTACTTTTAATCTATTAATAGTGTCTTTATCTTTATCGAAATCTACATAAATAATCTTGAGATTCGGCTTATTTCTTTTTAAATATGCTTTTAGTTGTTGGCAGGGATTGCACCAAGAAGCACTAACAACCATTAATTCATCCGATAGAGCAATACTATTCAGCCCTAATATTAGGATTATAGCAACTAGTAGATGTTTCATTGATCCGTATTTGCTGGTAGCAATATACCAAGCAATACATATATCCAAAACAAGATACTTCCGGTTGCTAATGCTCCTATTACTGCCGCAAATCTAATCAAAGTTACGTCAATACCAGTATATTCTGATAATCCAGAACATACTCCAAAGATCATTTTATTCTTACCCTTTGTTAATTTGCTCATTGTGACCTCAATATAAAAGTATGAAATATTTACATAATATTATACACCCTTTAGTTATTGAGTGATATTGTCGATTTGCTTGTAATTGATAATTTTTCTTGAGAATCAAATCCACAAAATGTTAAGAAATTATCAATTCCCATTATTTGAATCAGACTTATCATTATTATTCCTTTCTTTTGAAAGACTGATAAACATATATACAATAGTTATATCTATTAATACTTTTATCCACCACACTGAAAGAACATCTATTAATTCGTTCATTTAGATTTCTTCTGCTTCTTCTTTCTAAATATCTTGTCATAGTTTTCATTGTATTTTTTAAGATCCACAGGTCTGGGTTTATCGCCCTTTCCATTCTGACTCATTTAAGCCTCCAATACATATGACCAGTAACGAGAATCTTCCTTATCTTGCAGAGCATCCCAGTATACACAACGAGCAATATAGGATGGAACCTTTAGTTTGCCACAATTAACGCTCCAATGCTGCTCCATTCGTTTATACTTTTCAATACCTTGCTTGCTTTTATTATAGGTAAGATGTTCCATGTTGTAAAGTCTCAGTTGATGAACATCACCACAAAGAACACGGGCCTCATTAGGATGAATCATCTCTAAAGCAAAACTTACTTTTGCCATACCAAGACCCATGATCTTGTTAACAATTTCATCACGCTTCTTAACGTGATACTTCTTAGTGGTCAGATAAAAATCTTTAGGATTAGCCCAAAACTGAGTAGCAAAGTCCCAGATATACTTGGTACGATTATTGTGAAGTCCTACGCCTGATCCTGCGAGTTTTTCTCGCAAAGTTTCTTTGTTGTCGATCCATTCTTCGTAGTTCTTAATGGCATTGTAGCCGTAGCAATTCCCCTTCCAACTAGTGTGAACAGAGCAGTAAGCAAAGAGATAACGCCTAAAAATATCAGCGTGATTCTGTGGTCGTACACTTTCCCAGTACTCCTTATAGTCTTGAATCTTTTGTGTAGGAAATGTTTTAAAGAATTCGTCAGCACGATTCCGGCAGTAGGTAGTTTTCTTTTCGGTCTTTTCCAAAGTAGCCATAGTAGTCTCCAAAAGAGTTGATTTCTGTGATACGTTCCATTCTACACTACTAGTATCGGCTTGTCAAGTGGGATTCTTTAATCTGAATCGTCCACATGATAGACGTATTCAAAAGCCATATATTTACCATGTTTTAGTGCTTCAGTGATGCTTGCTTTAGGATTTTCCTTTAGATACCACATAGAATGTTGAATTACAGCAGCAAGTGCGGACAATCCATCTGATTTACTAATTCTCAAAACACATTCTTCAATAATTTCGATATCTGATTTATTCATTTCCTAAAATACCCTATTTGATTTTCTATTTCCCAATCAATATTGTTGTCTATTATCTTTTTAATGTCTGGTTCAATATGATATGGTTCTTTTTTTATAGGTTGTAAGATGGGCATATTTAATAGTAAATTATATTTCTTAGACCATCGCGTAACTATGCTCCAAGGGTCATTACACAAATCTTCATATTTGATAAACTCATAATTTTTTGCTATAGTTGGCATGGTGTGGTATAAATAACGGAGTTTTTTACTTCTCATAGCAAAGATATTTTTATATCGTGATTCAGTATCGAAATCTCTATCATTTAATTTTTCTTCACAGTAAAATTTGCTTTTTTTGTCGTGATGAATAGAATACCATTCATTAGTCAATAAACCTATTATATCATGGTTTTCTGGTGGAACATGATGTAAAGTTCTACTTAGTCCCATAATCCAATCGTAAGGATTTCTAACTATTCCTATAAATATAGTATTATCTGCTTCCTTAATTGCATCACTATGAAATCCAAAAAAATGTTTATGTCCGAATAATTTTTTAAATTCTGCTTTTATGGCTGATGGATTTATTAGATTAATATCAAAAGCAGCAACATGATGATGCAAATGATATGATTTACCAGTTAGTAGTGTTTCTAAATAATTAGTTCCACTATTTCTTTCTCCGTATATTACAAAACTTTTATTTATCATTTAAGTAATTCTCGTATACAGAAAAAAACCTACTACTAGGATTAAGATACATTTTATATCCATTATCGTACAAATCTTTATGAAATTTCACATGCTCACTACCAAGGTCGCCACTATATTTTCCAGATAAAAATGCTTTAGTTTTATATATTGCTAAACCCCCAAAACAAGAATACAGATGAAAAGGTTCTGAACCTATTAGTGGATGAAGTTTTTTAAACCACTCATTATTCTGGTCGCAATCTTCTGGTGTAGGTTTCCAATCATTTAATCTAGCAGCAAAACTATCATAATGAGCAAAGAAAGTGGAGTCTCTACCATGCATTAACAACAAAGAATACGATCCAATACCTCCAGCGTTATTTAAACTGTCGAACCAACCAATACTATTATAGATACCATCTACACAAAACCCAAGGTCAGCATCTAGATCTAATACGATTACATAATCATAATCAGAGCAATTATCTCTAACCCACTCTACGCAACTATTGCGATATTCTGCAAGGGCATTGGTTCTTGATCTAAAACGATTTGTTAAATATTCTCGATTATTATTTATACATTGTATGTATATATTTTTGTGTGTGTCTGATAGTTCTTTTAATATTTGCTTAGTGGTATCTTTGGAGTCATTTTCAAAAATAAAAATTTGTGATTCTTTACAGTCTAAAGATTGTATTCTAGATATAGAGTTAGATAAATGTTCATCACAATCTCTTGCTAGGGCAACAGTAACTATCTTGCTATCTTTTGCTATATTCTTACCTAAGTTTAGATAATGATTATACTGATCTACAAATTGTTCATGTGGAGGAAGAAATTCATCAATAGATAGTCTTTCAAAATCTGCTAATGTTTTAATATTTAAATGTTCAGGGTTGCTTAATCCTAAAAGACCTTGTATGTTATACTTAGCACTAGAATAAAAAACACTATGATAAAACAATCTCTGTCTATCAGTTATATCGTTTTCATCACAATATTCTTTGTAGAAATTTTCAGCACTTGGATTAAATTCAAGATAAGATTGATGATCAAAACTTTCATCAACCTCATTGAGTAAATAAAAACTAATTATATCTTTAGATTTATAAGGATATATATAAAGCATATAGTGATAAAATAATCTATGCTTATCGTCTATATTGTTTTCTTTACAATATGGCTGATAAAAATCTTTAGTTGCTGGACGATTATTCTGATAAAAAACTTCATCAAAATCTGGATCAACTTTATTTTTCTGATAAAATTCTTGTATTGATATTGTCATACCGTCCTAGCATCACCATATAAATATTTAAAGGTTGGAAATCTTAGGCTAATGCCTCCTTCTTGATTCTTAGTCTCTTCAAAATACTGTACTTGAATTACCTTACCCAATATCTTATTCTTATCTTGGTAAAAATCCTGTCTTTCTTCTATAGTAAATCCACTACCTACTCTGACAATATGATCTTTATGAGAAATATATACACAACTCAACATATCCTCCTCACATTCTGCACCATCCTTCACATACCTAAACGGCCCCATTTCTACGTCTAAGACCTCGTATTCTGCATCGTGAAAGGTTTTTACTTTCAAAAGGTCTTTGGATCGCTTTCCTTTATATGGGGCGTTCTTGCGAAGCATTACACCTTCCCAACCGTTAATGTCTGCTTTATGTACCCATTCTTGAAAATGGTCATCATCTAGAATGTGTTCTTGTTCTAGAATAGTTAAACACGGACACTCATTATTCTGCATATATCTTTCCAGATGACTCAACCTTTTAGATAACGGAGTCGTACCCTTCTTGTTATTAAAATCATCCAGAGACATTACATCAAAGATTTTATATGACGGATTGGGTATTGTATGGTCTTTCTTTTTAAGTTGTTTCATTATGCCTTGAAAATCTTCATTACCATCTTCATCTAGCAGGCACAATTCCCCGTCAAATACAATACCAGATAAACCAAGACTTGTAATGCCATCGGCAACAACGCCAAGGGTATTAAATTCCTTGCCTGTTCTGGAGTAGAAAGTAGGATTGCCGTTATTATCAACAATACACAAACATCTAATGCCATCAAGTTTACGAGATACATACCATTCGTCTTTCCAATCTACAAGTTTAGGTTCATATTTATCTGCCAAGGCTACACTAAACTCTGGAATATGATTTGCTATAGCCTTGTTGATTATTTTATCACCAGCCCTAGTCTTTAGGTCTTTATCTATGATGCACAAGATGAGTTCTTCATAATCTGGATAACTGTCAATAAAAGTATTGACTGCACCAATAGCATCGTGACCAGTAATATCTCTATTTTTTAATGCGTTGAGCAGATCAAAGATCGTATCGTATCTTTCTCCGCATAGAGATTTCTTTTTCTTGATATTATCGCTGGTGACATTATATTGCCACAATGGATGGTAGGTATATAGCAAAATACTCTTGGTAAATTCTGCTGATATTTTTCGTTCGACTGATGACTGATCATCAACAATGCAGTAATCTTCTATAATTTTTTGCTTATCTATTGTGCTGCTTGTAGACCTAAGATCAAGCACCATATTCCAAACGTATTCAAAACGCTTTGTAGACAAACCCGCTAAATAACTCATTGTAGTCCTCCTGTGTTTCCCCAAGTATATCCTATCTATCGGCAGTTGTCAAGAGGAATCTTTAGTCTTGTAGAGATTCTATTTTTGATGACAAAATTTCTTTTTGAAGTTGTGCAGTTTTCAATTCTGTTTTTAGGTCATCAATTTCTTGTTGAGCAATAGTGTTCTTAACGATACTGTTTGCTCTTTCATATCGTCCTATTTTTTTAGATAGATTCTGTGCGATGATAGATTGTTGCTCTAACTCTAAAGATAATACTTTTAGTTGCGTTTCGTTACTCATGATTTATATATATTATTGAATTTTTCCATTCGATATTTTAATTCTAACCACTCATTATGTTCAGTAAAATCTTTATTTAATTGATTTACCAGTATTGATCCGGTTTTAGGGAACAAAGCGGGGATGATAGAATGAAGGATTAAAAGAACGCCCGCTTTGATACACCTAATACCATGAAATGAAGCAAATCGCAAATGCTCCCAATAACCCATATTATTTTGATCTAAATGCTCAACAGATTTTTTTATTAACATAATGCACCCAACCTTTCTTTAGATTAGATACACCATTCCGGCAAAAGTGGAGGCGAGGGGAGTCGAACCCCTGTCCAGTATAAATTCCATATAAACTTCTACATCGTTAGTCTATTGTTATTAATACTATAGACAAAACTATTTGTCTTTCCAAATGTCAGAACGTTTACGCTCATCGACCTTCTTAATTTAGGTAGGACAACCCTATCCGATTATCGGAGTCAGCATAATTGGGTAAAAAGGTTCATGCAACCCCTCTCACTAAGCAGCGAGTGCTAATACAGAAGTATCGGCAATTGAAAATTTGATCTATTTTTAAACTGGCCTTTAGATCAACCAGTCGATGCAATCTACACTTCTATTTACCTGTCG
>Ga0255762_10000925_pt1 | contig 25953 bp, 31 predicted proteins | sample 101ome_16_FD_179962 | JGI IMG/M metagenome (GOLD analysis project Ga0255762, IMG submission 179962) | Coastal salt marsh microbial communities from the Groves Creek Marsh, Skidaway Island, Georgia - 101401AT metaG (version 2) | ecosystem: Environmental > Aquatic > Marine > Intertidal zone >...
ATAATCCCTTTTCTATGCCTCAAGGAGGAATGGAAACACTAAAAAACTCAGACCCCTTAAATGTTTTAGCTTATCAATATGATATTGTTTGTAATGGAATTGAACTTTCTTCTGGTGCCATTAGAAACCATCGACCCGACATCATGAAGAAAGCATTTGAAATCGCTGGTTATAATGAAGAAACTATCAAATCAAAATTTAGTGCTTTGTTTGAGGCATTTCATTATGGAGTCCCCCCACATGGTGGTTGTGCTCCCGGATTAGATCGTATTATTATGCTACTTAGTGATAATGAAAATATTAGGGAAGTTATTGCTTTTCCATTTAACCAAAGAGCACAAGATTTAATGATGAACGCACCTGTTCAAATAGATGACAAGCAATTAAAAGAATTAAATATTAAGAAAATTTAGCGGTTAGTTTTTAGAATTTTTTCAACATCTTCTATTGTCAGGTTTTCACCATCATATTCTGGTGGGATTTTATAATTCATAATACCAATTTTAAAATAATATTTCCCAGACTTTCCTTTATACAAATTTGCTTTTTGTCGTCTTTTTTTTAAAACACCTATTTCTCTTACTTTATTAGTAGGCTTATTTTTCTTGATATTGATTAATTCAACAGCTTGTTCTAACCCAATTTCTAAAACATCAAACTTTCTCCCGAGAGAGGCAAAGATATCTTGGTATTTAACATAGGGACCATAAGCTCCAATATTTGCTATAACAGGTTCTTCTGTTTCGGGGTAATGACCTAAGGTAATTGGTAGCTTAATTAGTTGGCTAGCTATGTTCATTCCTAAGTTCATTGGATCGTAATTTTTAGGTAATGTAACTCTTTTGGGCTTTTCATCATCAGTTTCTCTTCCGAGTTGAAGGTAGTAACCATAGGGACCTAATTGAATTGAAATTTCTTTATTGGTATCTGCATCAATTCCCAAAATTCTTGGAAAAGTGACGATATCATCATCATTGTTATTAGGGTTTACCTCTTTTATAAAATTACCAATAGAAATAGTGTATTTACAATCTGGATATTTAGAACACCCAATAAATCCTCCAATTTTTCCAACTTTAATACCTAAGTCACCGCTACCATCATGAGTACAATTTGTCCATGAAGTACATTTCGTAATCATTCCATCTTCTTTTTTATTAAAGATAACCGGAGAGAGTTCATCGTTAATTACATCAATAACTTCTCTATTAGGTTTGCTCATCACTTCGTCGATAAATTTTTGAAAATCTTTCCAAAAGTTTAAAACTAATTCTTTCCACTCCGCCTTATTCGCGGCCACATCATCTAATTGCTGTTCCATATCAGCGGTAAACTTATACTCCAAGAACTTTTTAAAATAATTGACCAAAAATACATTAACAACTCTGCCTCTGTCATTTAAGTAAAAGGATTTACCGTTTTTAATTACATAGCCTCGGGATTGGATGACTTGAATAATTGAAGCGTAGGTAGAAGGACGACCTATATCCAACTCCTCTAATTTTTTTACTAAACTTGCATCTGTATATCGAGATGGAGGAGAGGTAAACGATTCATCAATTTCTACAGTATTTGGCAAATATTCATCACCAACATTTAAGTTATCTAAAACAGAAAATGACTGTTCTTCACCTTCTTCTTGTAAATTGTAAAGTTTCTTAAATCCATCAAAAACAAGCTTTCCTAATGTTGCTTTTAATTGAATGCTTTCTTCGGGATTTGTAATAGTTAATGCATTTAAATTAGTTTCTGCATTGGCCATTTGAGAGGAAATAGTTCTTCTCCAAATTAAATCATATAATTTGAATTGATCTTCGGTTACGTGATCTTTAATTGAGTCAGGATGAATATTAACATCAGTAGGTCTGATTGCTTCATGGGCTTCTTGCGCATTTTTCTTTTTAGTTTTGTACTCAATTGGATCTTTAGGTAAGTATTTAGGACCAAAATCATTTTCTATCTTAGTTCTTATTATTTCTATAGACTCTTTAGAGAGCGATATACTATCTGTTCTCATATAAGTAATCAAAGCAACAGTTTCTTTTTGAATATCAACTCCCATATAGAGCCCTTGAGCAACAGTCATAGTTTGACTAGCACTAAAATTTAATTGGCTGTTCGCAGTTTGTTGAAGTGTTGAAGTATTAAAAGGAGCCTTAGGCTTACGGGAAACATTTCTCTCGTCAATTTTAGAAATATTGAATTTACTTGATAAAATGATTTGCTCAGCTTTTTTAGCTAAATTTTCATCTCTAAAAAATAGTTTATCTACTTTTTTCCCCTCAAACGAGGCGATAGTTGTTTCTAGATCGGCTGATTTGATCTTTCCTTGTATGCCAATTTTATAGAATTTTTCTGGTTCAAATTGTTCAATTTCAATTTCTCTCTCATAAATTAATCTAACGGCAACCGATTGAACTCTTCCTGCAGATCGACTCCCAGGCATTTTTCTCCACAGAACTGGTGAAAGGTTATACCCCGCTAAGTAATCTAATGAGCGTCTGGCTAGATAAGCAGATACTAAATGCTCATCAACATTTCTAGCTTTTTCAAAACTATTGATAACTGCATTTTTGGTAATTTCATTAAAAGTAATTCTCTTGAACTTGTTGTTATCTACTTTTTTTTCTAAAGATTTAATTAAATGCCATGTAATAGCTTCTCCCTCACGATCAGGGTCTGTTGCTAAATAAATCTGTTCATATCCTGAAGCTTTTTTTTCAATAGTATCGATCATCTTTAAACCAGCAGAAGTTGTTTCCCAGTTTAAAGTAATATCATTTTGATCCTCACTGACTTGAACCCCATCTTTTTTTGCTAAATCTCTAAAGTGTCCAACAGTAGCTATTACTTCAAAGTCACTTCCTAGGTACTTATTAATAGTTTTTGCTTTTGCCGGAGATTCAACAACTAGTAAGTTCATTTATAAATTAATCTTATTTTCTTTGCCTTGTATAAGTCTTTTTATATTTTCACTATGCTTCCAAAATATTAAAAGCATGATAGCGAATATTGTACCCTTGTTTAAAGTGCCATAATTAGAAACTATTTGATAACTTGTCAAAAGAAATATTGATAGCAATGCGCCAAGAGAAGAAATTTTTGTTATTTTTACAGTTACCATCCAAACTGCCATCGAAATCAAAGTAGGGATTGGTGAGATAATCAAAAAGCCTCCAAAAAAACAAGCAACACCTTTGCCACCTTTAAACATTAGCCAAATAGGAAAAATATGACCAACAATAGTAATGAAGAAATAAAGGAATTTATAATTTTGATAAAAATCATTAAAAAAATGAGAAATTATGATTAAAGCTACTATTGGTTTAATTCCATCTAAGATTAATACTGATAAACCAGCTTTTTTAGATACACTTCTGTATACATTTGTTGCTCCAATGTTTTGAGAACCAGTTTTAGTGATATCCTTTCCAGTTAGAAGCTTGGTGACGATTTTTCCAAAGGGAATAGATCCCAATAAATAGGAAATTAAAAATGAAATTATCATTTCAATATAAATTCAAGGCAAGCCATTCTTAAATAGACGCCCATATCTACTTGCTTTAAAATTAGCGATTTAGAGTAATTATCAAGAACTTTACTATCAATTTCTATATTTCTGTTCACAGGACCCGGATGCATTAAGAAAGGTTGATTGTGAAGATGATTTGAATTTAAACAAAACTCTTTTTTAAAAGAATTCATATAATTTTTAGCATTTTTACTAATTCTCTCTTTTTGTACTCTTAGCATCATAATGACATCTAATTTAGGTAGTTTAGAAAGACTTTTGTGAAATACTAATTTCTTATTAATTTTTGTGAGTTCAGCTTTATCCAAAAAATAGTTTGGGGCAATAATATGAATTTCATGATTTAATTTTGAAAGAAGTTTGATGTTAGAATGAGCAACTCTACTATGTTTTATATCTCCACAAATTCCAATTTTAATTTTTTTATTTTTAAATATTGATTTAATTACACATAAGTCCAACAAAGCTTGTGTTGGATGTTCATTTGTTCCATCTCCAGCATTAAGAATTGGGATTTTATGTTTTTGGAATATCTCATGAGGAGAAAAATTATTTTTGTCTCTTATAATTAAAGCATCTGGTTTCATGCTTATAAGTGTATCCATAGTGTCATTAAAAGTTTCTCCTTTGGAAAGAGAGCTTTTTTCAAAATTTACATTAATTACATTATGACCTAATTTTTTTGCAGCTAATTCAAAGCTTATCGTTGTTCTTGTTGAAGCTTCTAAAAATAAATTAAATATGTTTTTTGGTTTATTCGTTTTTTTTTGTTTTAGTGATTTTTGAAAATTAAGAGCTTTGTTTACAATAGAGGAGATTTCCTTTAAGGACAGGTCATCTACAGAAGTGATTTTTCTAGATACCACTAGGGGAGTTTTTATACAAACTCAAGAAATCATCAAGTATTAAACAAGCACTTTTTTCGTGAATTGTAGTCAAATGGTCTTTTTTTTCAGATTTATAGCCCTTACTTGAAAGTCGTTCATCCAATAATAAAATTGGATTTTTAATGATCTCCGATAATTCCAGTGCAAATTTTTTTACTTGTTCGCTCATCTCAGACTCTGAACCATCAAGATGATAGGGCATCCCAATGATAACCCCATAAATATTTTCTTTTTCGATGATTTCAATAATTTCATCCATTAAAGATTTCTTATCAAGCGTTCTATATGGAATGGAGATAATATTGGTTTGATCGCTTATAGCTGTTCCAATATATTTTGTGCCATAGTCAATGCTAAGAAATTTTTTGCTATAAATATTGCTTACTAAAAAATCTGATATAGTATCGACCACCATTATGAGTGATATTGATATTAAAAGAATTTCTTATTTAGCAAAGCTAAAATTACCATCTGAAAAAGAGGAATTTTATTCTCAATCTTTGGAAGATATCATTCAGTGGGTCGATAATTTAAAAAAAATTGAAACTTCTAATGTGAAACCTCTCCACAATGTAACAGAAACTACAGTCTCTATTAGAAATGATGATATTGAGAAAAATAATACCACTGAGGAGGTTTTAAAAAATGCACCTGAGCGAGCACAAAATTTTTTTAAAGTACCAAAAGTTGTTGAGTAATGACAAAAAGACAGTCAATTTCTAATTTAGTAAACTCTCTAAAAGAAAAGAAAATTAGCGTTCAAGAATTATTTGATCAATTTCATAAGGTTGCTAAAGAAAATAAAAATAATAGTTATAATTTAGTTTTAGATCCAGATTATCAAAAATCAAATATTGAGACATCTCAAGAACGATACTCTACTGGAACTAATTTGCCTTTAGATGGCATTCCTTTAGGTATAAAAGATTTATTTTGTACCAAAGGCATTACTACAACAGCATCATCAAAAATTTTAAGTAATTTCATTCCTCAATACGAGTCTTTTGTTACACAACAATTACTGAATGATGGTGCTATTTTTATTGGTAAAAATAATTGTGATGAATTCGCAATGGGTTCTTCAAATGAAACTAGCCATTTTGGTCCAGTCGTTAATCCTTGGCGGAATCAAAATAAACCATCTGAACAGCTTGTTCCAGGAGGTTCCTCGGGTGGATCTGCAGCCGCTGTAGCTGAAGGTTCTTGCGTAGCCTCTATGGGCACAGATACTGGTGGTTCAATTAGACAGCCTGCAAGTTTATGTGGTTTGGTTGGATTAAAGCCTACATTTGGTTCTTGTTCTCGATGGGGAATTGTAGCTTTTGCCTCAAGTCTTGATCAAGCAGGACCCATTACTAATAGTGTCGAGGATGCGGCATATATTTTGAATTCTATTAGCAAACATGACTTCAATGACTCAACATCTTCAAACCATAAAAGAGATGATTACCTGAAAGATATTGACAAAAAATTAGATCATAAAATTAAGATAGGGATACCTAGTGACTATCTCAAAAATGTAACCTCAGAAATAACAGCTCAGATTGAAAATACAAAAAAATCACTAGCTGGATATGATGTTGAGTTTGTAGATGTTGCTTTTGAAACTACTGATTATGCATTGTCTACTTATTACATCATAGCTCCTGCTGAGGCTTCATCTAATCTTGCCAGATATGATGGCATTAGATATGGAGTAAGAGAAGAGGGGGGCAATTTAGATGATATCTATCTTAATTCTCGTACCTCTGGATTTGGTGATGAAGTTACTAGAAGAATTTTAATTGGTACTTACGTTTTATCAGCTGGTTATTACGATGCTTATTATAGACAAGCTCAAAAAGTTAGAAGATTAATCAAAGATGACTTCCAAAGAGTTTTCCAAGAAGTAGATTTTATCTTAACACCTACGACTCCTAATGAAGCATTCAAAATTGGAGAGAAGCTAGATCCGATTGCCATGTATATGAATGATGTTTTTACTGTCCCAACAAGTTTAGCTGGCCTTCCGGGAATTTCCTTGCCCTCTGGATTGAGTTCGAATGGCCTACCTTTAGGAATACAAATAATAGGTAATTACTTTCAAGAAAAGAAACTACTTCAATTATCACATCTTATTGAGAAGGAGCTTAGTTTTAATGAGTAATAACTGGGAGATGGTAATCGGGTTAGAGGTTCATGCTCAACTAAAAACATCTTCTAAATTATTTTCATCATCCCCAAATTTATTTGGTTCAGAGCCAAATGAAAATGTTAATTTTATCGACTCCGGTATGCCTGGTATGCTTCCGGTATTAAATTGGGCCTGTATCGAAAAAGCTATTAAAACGGGATTTGCTTTAAATTTTACCATTAACAAACATTCCGTTTTTGAGAGAAAAAACTACTTTTATCCAGACTTACCTCAAGGATATCAGATAAGCCAATTTGAATTTCCTATTTTGAGTGAGGGTTATTTAGAAATAGATCAGCCAGATGGAAGTGCAAAAAAAATTCGAATTGAAAGAGCTCACTTGGAGCAAGACGCTGGAAAAAGTATCCATGATATAGATCCTAAATTTAGTTTTATTGATTTGAATAGAGTTGGAACTCCTTTACTAGAAATCGTTTCCTATCCAGATTTATCCTCAGCTGACGACGTAGTGAATTATATGTCCTCATTAAGACAAACTTTAATGTACATAGATGTTTGTGATGGGAATATGCAGGAAGGGTCACTCCGCGCAGATGTAAATTTATCAGTAAGAAAACCAGGAGGCGAACTTGGAACTCGATGTGAAATTAAAAATTTAAATTCCTTTAAGTTTATCAGGCAGGCAATTGAATTTGAATTTCAAAGGCAAATTGAAGTTTTAGAGGCTGGGGGTTCTGTTGAACAAAACACTATGTTGTTTGATACTAGCACTGGTGAGACACGTCCAATGCGAAGTAAGGAATTTTCTCATGACTATAGATATTTCCCAGATCCAGATTTATTACCAGTTAATCTTACAGATGAGCAAATAAATCAAATCAAGCCAAGTATGGAAGAGCTCCCTCACGAGAAAATGACCAGATATACCAATGAGTACAAAATTGATAAAGATATCTCTAAAATAATTATTGCAGAAAAAGAGAATACTGTTCTTTTCGAGCAAATGGTTAATGAGTCAGATGTTGCTCCTAAAAATATTGCAAGTTGGTTAGTAGGGGATATTTTTGCTTTTATCAAAGATAAAAACGCAGATGTACTTAGTTTATTAGAATTTACAAAAGATATTACAGATTTATTAAAATTAATTTCAGATGATGTGATCTCAAATAAAGCTGGAAAAGAAATATTACCTCAAGTTTTAGAAGGAAAAGGAAAGCCAAGTGAACTAGTAAAAAAGATGGGATTAGAACAAGTCTCAGATACTAGCGAATTAGAAAAAATTATTGACGAAGCTTTGGTTGGTGAAGAAGAAAACATTGCAAAATTCCAGGGTGGCTCAGATCGAGTTTTGGGATATTTTGTTGGAAAATGCTTAAAATCAACCAAGGGCAAAGGCAACCCTAAGCTGATAAATAAAATTTTATTAGAAAAATTAAAAAAATAAGTTACGCCAAAAGCCAATTTTTTATTAATTGTGATAAAATAAATGACAAATAAGTTTAATTGGCTATATTGCGCTACAGCGTATTCAGCTTAGAATTAACTTATGGAGAGGTGGGTGAGTGGCTGAAACCAGCGGTTTGCTAAACCGCCGTACGACGCAAGTTGTACCGAGGGTTCGAATCCCTCTCTCTCCGCCATATAAAAAATATGAAAATTATACTAAAATAGATAATCATGCTTAAAGGATCTATACCAGCTATTATTACTCCCTTTTCCAAAGGTGAGGTAGATTTTGATAGCTTTGCTAAATTGTTGAAATGGCAAATTAAAGAGGGGATTTCGGGTGTCACAGTTTGTGGTACAACAGGTGAGTCTCCTACGCTTACTCATGATGAGCATATGCAGCTCGTTGAATTTGCAGTTAAAGTATCTGGAAAAAAAATTCCAGTTATAGCCGGAACAGGATCCAATTCCACTAAAGAGGCTATTGAATTTACAAAACATGCTTATAAGTCTGGAGCTGATTACGGTCTGGTTGTAACTCCTTATTATAACAAACCCAATCAAAAAGGACTTATTAACCATTTCAAAAAAATTGCAAAAGTCACTCCTTTAAAACAAATCATTTATAATATTCCAGGCAGATCAATTGTTGATCTTTCATATGATAGTTTTAAAGAACTTAATAAAATATCTAATATTGTTGGAATTAAAGATGCATCTAATGATCTTTCCAGGCCTCTTGTTATGAGAACTTTTATGAAAAAGAATTTTAATTACATATCTGGTGAAGATGGAACCATTGCAGGTTATCTGGCCCAAGGTGGTCATGGATGTATATCTGTTACTGCAAATGTGGCACCTAGGTTAACTTCTAAATTACATTATTATTGGCAAACCAAAAATTATAAGCAATTTGATCTTATTAATTTAAAACTAGCCCCATTATCTCAAGTACTTTTTAGCGAACCTAGTCCAACTCCATCAAAATATGCTTTGTCGTTAATGGGAAAGTGTAAAGCGGATGTACGTGAGCCTTTAACTGATTTGAGTCCAGAGACAAAAAAACAAGTCAGAAAAGTCCTTAAAGACTTAAATTTCATTTAATTGTCTATTTTAAATCGTAGAGCAAAATTTGATTATGAAATCAAAGAGACTTATATTGCTGGATTGGTTTTAGAGAGCAATGAGGTTAAACCTCTAAGACAGGGTAAAGCTTCTATTCAATCGAGTTTTATAAATGAGCAAAAGGGAGAAATTTATATTAACAATTTTGAAATCATATCTGTTCAAAAAAATTTTGATGGTAAAAAGAAGGTCAGATCTATCAAAAAACTACTTTTAAATAAAAGAGAAATTAAAAAAATTTTAGGTTTGCTTACTACTAAAGGATATACGGCTGTTCCTATGGAGATTTTTTTTAATGAAAAAGGACTGGCAAAGGTAAAATTTGGTGTCGGCATAGGTAAGAAAAAATTTGATAAAAGAGAGACAATCAAACAAAGGGAGTGGAGCCGTAAAAAAGAGCGATTATTAAGGAAATAATAATTCCTCTTGAAATTATTCCTACATTCTCATATAAACCTCCCATGGCAAGAGTTACAGTAGAAGATTGTATTAAAAATGTAGATAGCCTATTTGATTTAGTGCTATTAGCATCACATAGAGCAAAAGTCCTCAACGCAGGAAATGAAGCTCAAGTTCCTTTAGATAATGATAAAAGCACAGTAATCGCACTTAGAGAGATTGCTGAGGAGAAGATTAGCGTTAATGATGTAAAAGAAGACATTATTAAGAGCTACCAACTTGTTCAGGAAAAAGAAGAAGAAAACGAAGATCATCTTCTTGAAGATTAAAGTCTTTTTTTAGTTTATTTTAATAGCTGATGTTTCAATCAAGCTATTTTAGTGAAAGTTTCTCTGATTTCAAATCAGCACTTCAGTCCTATGATAAAAATTTTAATGAAAAACTTTTTATTAAGGCTATTGAGGTAGCCGAGACTTCTCATAAAGATCAGTTTCGTGCTTCTGGCGATCCATATATCGTTCACCCTTATGAAGTTTGCAAATCATTAATTGATTTAAAGCTTGATACCGAAACAGTTATTACAGGTTTACTACACGACGTAATTGAAGATACGGAGTATTCCAAAGAGCAGCTTAATGAAATTTTTGGAAAATCGATAGCTAGTTTAGTTGATGGCTTAACCAAAATTGATTTTTTAGAAGAAAAAAAAATTACAAGATCAGAAAAAGAGGCAGAAAATTTTCGAAAATTATTAATTTCAACAGCAAAAGATATCAGAGTTTTAATAATCAAATTAGCTGATCGATTGCATAACATAAAAACCATTCATTTTTTTAAAGATGTCGAAAAAAGAAAAAGAGTAAGCAATGAAACTCTCTTAATATATGCGCCATTGGCAGAAAGATTAGGTTTTGAGAACTGGAAATCTATTTTAGAAAACATATCCTTTAAAAATCTCCACCCCGATATCTATAATCGTATTAATGACAAGATTGATAATACATTTAAAAATTTAGAGAGTTCTTTTCGCGAATTAGAAAATATTATCAATAATTTTATTTTTAAGGAAAATATACAAGTAGAGATTCACTATAGAAAAAAAGCACCATATTCGATTTGGAAAAAAATTAATAAAAGAAATTCAGATCTTAATTCTATCTCTGATATAGCTGCAGTTCGTATTATCACTAAATCAACAAGAGATTGTTATAAAGTCTTAGGAATAATACACCGTAATTTTTCAGCTAAAGTAGGAAGAACTAAAGATTACATCTCAAATCCCAAACCAAATGGTTATCGATCAATTCATACTGATATCATTTTTAATAATAAAGTATTCGAAATTCAAATTAGATCCAGAGCTATGCACATGATTGCTGAAAATGGTATTGCTGCTCATTGGAGATACAAATACTTAAACAAAGATCAAAACGATCAAAATATGTACGCATGGCTTAGAGATGCGGTAAATTATGTTGAAGAAAAAAATGAACGCCATTTGATTTTAAATAAAACTAGCCAACAATTCTTTGATGAACAAATCTATGTTTTTTCCCCCAAAGGGGAACTATACACATTACCCGTAGACTCAACCCCAGTAGATTTTGCGTATACTATCCATACAGATATTGGTGATCGATGCTCAGGAGCTAAAGTTAACGGTCAAGATGTTCCACTGAAAACTAAACTTTCAAGTGGTGACCAAGTTGAAATCATATTAAATGATAAAACCACCATCTCTCCTTTATGGATTAGGTTTGTAAAAAAAGAGAAAGTCCGAGAAAAGATTAGACACTTCTTCAGATCAAAAAGAAGAAGAGAATTTGAAAAACTTGGTAAAGATATTTTAAAATATTTAGCCAAATTAAAAAACATAAATGAAACTGACAATCTTTATACAAAAATACTAAGTCATACTGATTTCAAATATCAAAATAAACTTTTTGAAAATGTCGGTCGTGGATTTTTATCTCGCAAAGATCTAAATGATTTATTTAAAGATTTAGAAAATAGTTTTGTTAAAAAGTTATTTACCAAAGATCCTAATCCTAGAATAAATGTAAGTAAGTATGAAAATGGAATTGCTGTAAATTATGCTACATGCTGTTCTCCAATAAATGGAGATAATATTATTTCTGTAATGTCCTATGGAAGAGGTTTGGTGGTTCACAACACAATATGTGATAGTTTAGGCTATTATCATAAAGACAACTTTTATAGGTCTAACTGGGGTAATGGCAACTCAAACAAAGATTTTAGTACAAGAATAGAAATCATCATAAAAAACCAGCCTGGGGCTTTATTTAGTATTACCTCTATCTTTGATAAACACTATATTAATATAGAAAATATAAGAATTGCTGAAAGATCTAAAAAAAATTATACCTTTCTCATAGATATAAAAATTGAAGACTCTGAAAAACTAAAATTTCTCTTGGCTGAAATGAAAACTCTTAGTCAAGTTGAAAAGGTAAAAAGACAGTCATTAACATACTAATGAAACTAGGTGTAAATATAGATCACATTGCCACTCTTAGAAATGCTAGAGGTCAAGATAATCCGAGTATTTTAAGAGCTTTAAAGGTTTGCGAAAAAGTTAAAGTTGATACTTTAACCGTTCATTTAAGAGAAGATAGAAGACATATTAACGATAGTGATCTGAAATTACTAAAAAAACACTCGAGATTGCCAATTAATTTAGAAATGGCCTTAACTGATGAAATGATTTTAATTTCAAAAAAAATTAAACCAAAATTTATTTGTTTAGTCCCTGAGAAACGTAATGAAATCACTACTGAAGGTGGGCTAAACCTAGAAAAAATTTCAAAAAATAAATTAAAATCACTTTTATCGATCTGCCATTCTAATGGCATTGAGCTTAGTGCTTTTATCAATCCTAATAAAAAAGCAATTGATTTAGCAAAAAAATTACAATTTCAAACAGTTGAACTTCACACAGGATCTCTAGATAAAATTAAAATTAATAATAAAGATAAAGAGAAAATCAACAGCATGATTAATTATGCATATAGTATTGATTTAAAAGTTAATATTGGTCATGGTTTAAATTTCTCAAATATTAAGTTTATTAAAAATAGAAAAAAAATAGATACTGTTCATATTGGACACTTTATTATTTCGGAGTCTATTTTTTTATCACTTCATGAGACAATAAAAAAATTTCAAAGAATTATTTAACATGATTATAGGACATGGTATTGATTTATTAGAAATAAAGAGAGTTTCAGATATCTATCAAAAATTTAATGATACATTCGTGTATAAATATTTTGCTTTAGATAAAATCGATAAAATAACACCAAAAATATTATCAAATAATTTTGCTATAAAAGAAGCATTTTCAAAGTCATTGGGACTAGGGTTTAGAGCACCATGCTTTCCAAAAGACATCTCTGTCCAAAGAGACAAAATGGGTAAACCTGAAATTTTTCCAAAAAATGAGTTAAATGAATATATGAAAGAAAAATTTGGCAATTTTCTTATTCATGTTAGCTTATCTGATACAAAAAAATATTCGATTGCGTCGGTTATAATTGAAAAAACTTAAATCATCATTTGTAAATAATATCAAAGCTTTACTATGGGCTTTATTGATTGCTGGAGTTATTAGAACTTTTGCGATTGAGCCTTTTAAAATACCCTCAGGTTCAATGAAACCAAACTTATTAGTCGGTGATTTTTTATTTGTTTCCAAATGGGATTATGGTTATTCAAGATATTCATTTCCTTTTGGATTAGCTCCATTTTCAGGAAAAATTATGGAAAAGAACCCAAGTAGAGGAGACATCATCGTTTTTAAATTGCCCGGCCAAGAAAACATTAACTACGTAAAAAGATTGGTAGGTTTGCCCGGCGAAATAATTAAAGTTGAAGATGGCTTAATTTATTTAAAGAAAGTAGGCTCAGATAATTTTGAGGTTATTGAACAAAGTGATGATGGTTTATTTTTTGATGATCAATACCAAGCCAACATTAATCAACTTGTTGAAAGTGACTACAAAATTTTGAATTTAACCGATAGTGGACCTCTTGATTACACCCCAGAGTATAAAATACCAAAAAATAAATTTTTCTTCATGGGTGATAATCGTGATAATTCCTCAGATAGTCGTGTTATGAGCGGAGTAGGTTTTGTTCCAAAAGAAAATATCATTGGAAAAGTATGGTTTATCTGGTTTTCAGTTGACACAAATTTTAGCCTAAGTAGATTTTGGACCCTGCCATTACACATAAGATATGATAGGTTATTTAATACCGTCAAATAGATTTGAATAAGACAGATATTTTTAAAATTATTAAAAGCATAAAAGGCTATCAGACTAGCCTAAAACACGATAGCTACGACAAACGTCAAAAAAATTCAAATAAGCCATTTCAGAAATATGAATTTTTAGGTGATCGTGTACTTGGACTAGTGATTTCAGAGTACTTGATAAATAATTTTTCTAAAAGCTCTTTAGATGAAATTTCTAGAAGATTTATACATCTCGTAAATACAAGTATGCTCGCCAAAATTTTTAAAAAACATGATCTAATAGAAATTTTTAAACACCAGTTAGATCCTAAAACCAGTAAAAGCTCAATTTATGCCGATGCATTAGAGTCATTAATTGGTTTTATATACATCAATAAAGATCTCAATTTTACAAAACAATTTATTTATTTACTTTGGAATGATGAGCTAAATACTCTTCCTCTCAAAGATCCAAAAACTTATATTCAAGAGTATAGCCAAAAGAAAAATAAAATGATTCCTCAATATAAATTAATTAATGAACTTGGAACAAAGCATAGACCAAAATTTTTGGTTGAATTAAAAATAGATGAATTGATTGTTGAAGGCGAGGGTATTTCAAAGCAAAAAGCAGAAATAGCTGCTGCTAAAAAAATGATTAAACTGATTGACTCAAAATAGTTTTGCTTTGTTTAAAACTTCCGCGATTATAACTAAAGTTGATAACTACAAAGAAAATCATTTATTGATTTCTGTGTTCTCAAGTGAATATGGAAAGAAAAGTTTAATTGTCTTTGGTGGTAAATCGAAAAAAAAAAATACTGATTTTGTCAAAGGTCTAATATCAGAAATTGAATTTAATAAAGAAAATTCTTGTTTAAATTCTAGTTTAATTCAATCATACAATTGGTTTTTATTTGATAAATATAGACTGAAGGTTATCGATTATATCTGCTTCTTAATCAATAAACTTCTTTTCTTAGAAGATAGACAGTCTGAAATATTGAATACTTATCAGAGACTGCTTATTTCAATGAATAATAATTCTAATTATTTGATCGATTTAATTCAGTTAGAATTAGAAATTTTAAAATCTTCAGGATATCAGCCCGACTTAAGCGACAGTGTTATCAAAAAAGTTCTTGGTGATGGTTTTTCAATAAACGGAAATTCTTATGATGAGTTATTAAATTTTCTAAAAAATAATCAGGATTCACAAAAAGTCTTCTCTAATTTCATGGAAAAAGTGATATCGCGAGTATTGAATAATTTAAATATTAATTTACCTTTTAATCGCAGTGAGATTATTCAAAAAAATTAAAAAAGTATATATTGCCTCCGATCATGCTGGATACGCTTTAAAGCAAGTTATCGTTAAAGAATTTCTTTTCAAAAAGGGAATTAATTTTCAAGATTTAGGGACGAATTCTGAAAAATCTGTTGATTACCCTAAATTTGCAAAAAAATTATCCCAAAAGATCAATAAAACCTCAATGGGCATACTGATCTGTGGGTCTGGTATAGGAGTAAGCATAAGTGCAAATAGGCATAAACATATTCGTGCTTCCTTGTGTCATAATGTTAACTCTGCAAAAATGACCAGAAAACACAATGACTCTAATGTAATTTGTTTACAAGGAAGACCTTTTGTAAAAAAGAAAATTTTTGCTATGCTCAATGCCTATTTCGATACAGAATTTGAAGAAGGAAGACATACAAGGAGAGTAGAACAGTTATGACACTAAATGCACAATTTTTTTCTAGTAGCCTAGAACAAACTGATAAAGATTTATTTAACTCAATTTCCCAAGAGCTTAGCCGACAACAAAACCAAATTGAACTTATAGCATCAGAGAATATCGTATCGAAAGCTGTTCTTGAAGCTCAGGGTTCAATTATGACAAATAAGTATGCCGAAGGTTATAGTGCTAAAAGGTACTATGGTGGTTGTGAATTTGTAGATATAGCTGAAAACCTAGCTATCGAAAGGTTAAAAGAATTATACGGTTGCGCCTATGCAAATGTTCAACCTCATTCTGGTGCACAAGCCAATCAGGCAGTTTTTTTAGCTCTTATTAAACCTGGAGATACTATTCTTGGAATGTCATTAGATGCTGGTGGTCATTTAACTCACGGTTCGCGCCCAAACCAATCTGGTAAATATTTTAATGCGGTCCAATATGGTATTGATCCAACTACTTCCCTCATTGATTATGATGAAGTAGAAAAGCTAGCATTAGAACATAAGCCTAGTTTGATTATTGCAGGTGGATCTGCTTATCCAAGAAATATTGATTTCAAACGTTTTAGAGATATAGCTGACAAAGTTGAAGCTTATCTATTAGTAGATATGGCCCATTACTCAGGATTAGTTGCGGCCAAAGAATATCCTGATCCAGTTCCACACGCTCATGTCGTAACCTCTACAACTCATAAAACTATTAGAGGTCCACGAGGTGGGATGATTTTATCTAACGATTTAGATCTTGGTAAAAAATTTAACAGTTCAGTTTTCCCTGGCCTTCAAGGTGGCCCTCTTATGCACGTTATTGCAGCTAAGGCTGTTGCTTTTGGTGAGGCTCTTCAACCTGAGTTCAAACAATATATTCAGCAAGTTAAAAAGAACGCTTCTGTTTTAGGTGAAGTTTTGATGGCTAATGGTATCGATATTGTCACTGGCGGTACAGACTCTCATATGGTTTTGGTTGATCTAAGATCAAAAAATGTGACTGGAAAAGATGCTGAAGAAAGCCTAGAGAGAGCAGGAATGACTTGTAATAAAAATGGTGTAGCCAATGACCCAAATCCTCCAACAATTACCTCAGGAATAAGACTAGGATCTCCTGCTGCTACAACAAGAGGTTTTAAAGAGGATGAATTCAGATTTATTGGTGAAAAGATATCTACAGTTATTAACACTCTATCTTCTTCAAACTCGGATATTTCAATGATTGAAACTTCTATTAAAAAAGAAGTAGAAGATTTGTGCTCTAAATATCCAATATATAACCATTAATATTCATGAAATGCCCCTTCTGTAAAGAGAAAGAGACTTCGGTTTTAGACTCTCGCCCTACAGAAGACGGGGGCGTAATTAGAAGAAGAAGAATTTGTGGATGTGAGCGCAAAGAAAGATTCACCACCTTTGAAAGAGTTCAGTTTAGAGAATTTCTCGTTGTAAAAAAAAATGGTGAAAAATCTATTTTTGATAGAGATAAAATTACTAAATCAGTTGATTTGGCACTTAGAAAAAGACCTGTTGATATAGATACTAAAGAAAAACTTATTTCAAAGATAGTTCGAGATCTTGAGGGTATGGGTGAAAATGAAATAAGTACAAACGTCATTGGTGAAATGGTGATGCAGGGTCTTTATACTTTAGATAAAGTTGCATATGTGCGATTTGCATCTGTTTATAGAGATTTTAGAGAGACAAAAGATTTTGAACAGTTCTTAGGTTCACTTAACAAAGAATAGTTTGCTTTCTAAATTAGATCTTACTTATCTCGACTCAGTAAATAACTTATCAATAAAAAATCTTGGTTTGACAGGTGTCAATCCTTCTGTTGCTTGCCTCATTGTTGATTATAAAAATAATTCTCGCGGAGTAGTTTTAAGTTATGGAGTTACTTCTAAATCTGGAAGACCTCATGCAGAAATTAATGCTTTGGATAAAATTTCAAACTCTCAAATTAATAATCAAACTACTTTGTATGTAAGTTTAGAACCTTGCTTTAAAGAAAATAGCTGTTGTGCAAAAAAAATCATAAGCAAAGGAATAAAAAGAGTAGTGATATCATCGTTAGATCCCAATCCTCAAATTTATGGAAAAGGAATGAGCTTTCTTAAATCTAAGGGGGTAAAAGTTTTATTGGCAGGGCCTCGTCAAAATAAATTTAAAATAATAAATAAATATTTTTATAATTTCCAAAAAAACCACACCCCATTTATAACTTTGAAACTTGCAGTATCTAAAAATTACTACTCAAAAAATTTAATATCAAAAAATATTACTCAAAAAGAAACTCAACATTATATGCATAAATTAAGATTAAAACATGAAGCTATCATTGTTGGATTTAATACATATAAAGAAGATAATCCAAAACTTAATTGCAGATTAAATGGAATTAGCAAAAAAATAAGACCGTTTGTTTTAACCAATGATCTTAGAACAAAAACTAAATTTCCTCAAATTATGTTTAATGGAAGAAATTTTGATAATTTTTTTTCAATTCTGAATAAACACAATATTCGAAGTGTTTTAATTGAAGGCGGCTTACAAACATTTGAAAATTTTCTCAAATTTGGGGTTTTTGATGAAGTTGTTATTTGCCAGTCATCAGAAATAATAAAAAAATCAAAAAAAAGATACAAGTTAGATAAAAAATTGATAAAAAGCAGTTGTAAAAAAATTGACTCCCAAGAGTACTATACGGATAAAATAGAGATTTATAAAAATGTTTAGTGGAATTATTCAGGCTTACGGAAAAATTTCTAAGTTTTCCAAATCAAAGGATTTTTTAAGTATAGAAATCCAGTCAAATCTTAAAGGATACAGTATTGGCTCTTCAATTTGTTGCTCTGGTATTTGCTTAACTGTAACTTCTTTTTCTAAAAATAAATTTACAGCAGATATTTCTAAAGAAACTTTAGAAAAAACTAATGCAAAGTATTGGAAAAAAGGAACTTTACTTAATCTGGAAAACTCTTTGAAAATAGGAGATGAGGTATCAGGTCACTTTGTTTTCGGACATGTTGATACAACTGGTAGGTTAGTCGACATAAAACAATTTGGTAAGAGTTGGTCATTATCAATAGAATTCCCAAACTCAATAAAAAAATATATTGCCCAAAAAGGATCAATCTCACTGAATGGTATTTCACTTACTATAAACAAAGTGGAATCAAATATATTTCATTGCATGATAATCCCTCACACTTTTAAGAATACCGATATCCACAAATATAAGAAAAATGAAATTTTAAATCTTGAAGTTGATATGTTGGCAAGATACGCTCATTTTTCTAATTTAAGGAGCTAAACCATTGTCAGATTTTTCATCAATTGAGGAAATTATTCAAGATGCCCGTGATGGGAAAATGTACATCTTAGTAGATAGCGAAGATAGAGAAAATGAGGGTGATATAATTATACCTGCCTCTCTATGTAAGCCAGATCATATAAATTTTATGGCTACCCACGGTAGAGGTTTGATTTGTCTCTCTATTTCTGAGTCCAGAGCGAGTGAGCTAAAACTTCCTTTAATGAATCCTGATAATTGGAAAAAGAAAACCACAGCTTTCACAGTTTCCATTGAGTCGAGCAAAAATATAACGACAGGAATATCGGCGCATGATCGTGCTGAGACCGTGAGAGCGGCCATTAATCCTGATTTCAAACCTGGGGACATTATAAGTCCGGGTCATATTTTTCCTCTTATTGCTTGGGATGGGGGCGTGCTTACAAGAGCAGGCCACACAGAAGCCGCAGTGGATATATCCCGATTAGCTGGCTTGAATGACTCAGCAGTAATTTGTGAAATTATGAATGACGATGGCACCATGGCAAGAGTTCCTGATTTAATTCCTTATGCCAAAAAACATTCATTAAAAATTGGTACGATACAAGACCTGATCGCTTATAGAATTAAAAATGATATTTTAATTAAAAAAATTCCAGAAAAAAATCACCAGATTAAAAACATCTATTCGGATGCTTTCGAGTTAAACATATTCGAAAATACTATTGATGGTCTTCACCACGCTACCTTACATATTGGTGACCTACAAAGTCAGAGTTCTGTTTTAACAAGAGTTCATCCAGTGCAAGGCTTTGATGATATTATTATGAATTATAATAATCCCAAAACTAAAGATCTACATGCTTCTATAGATAAAATTAAATCTCACGGTTCTGGAATTGTTGTCTTAATTAACAATCCTATACTTGGAGATCTGGGTCAATTGTCTCAGGATGAAAAAGTAAAATATTATGGTTTGGGTGCTCAAATATTAAAAAATTTCTCGATCACAAATATTTCAGTACTATCAAATTCTTTTTCTAATGAACTTGACTTAGGAATTTATGGATTAAATGTTAGTGGAGTCGAAAAATTATCATGAATCAAAAAAAACCAACTGTCTATATTGTAGTTGCAGATTATTATAAAGACATTACTGGCTCTCTTACAAACGCAGCTGTTAAACACCTAAAAAAAAATAAATTTAATTATGAAATCATCAAAGTTCCTGGTGTTTACGAAATACCTCAATTCATTAATTGGAAATTAAATTCAAAAAAAACTAATTTATTTATAGCACTTGGTTGCGTCATTAAAGGAGACACCTATCATTTTGAGGTAATCTCTGATGCAGTTGGGCAATCCTTATTAGATATTTCATTATCAAATCCAAAAACAATCATTACAAATGGTATTATTAATGCATACACAGGGGCTCAGGCTAAAAAAAGATCGAAAGCAGATTCTAAAAATAAAGGTTTTGAAGCTGCTAGCGCCATGGTCAGAATGATTGAATGCTTAACTTAAATAGAAATACCCGTCTCTTTTTTTTTCAATATATTTTCCAAAGAGACTACTCCACCGATTTTGAATTGGATGAATTTATTGCTAAAAATATAAAAAAAAGACCCTTTAATAAGAGAAAATTAAAATCCCTTTATGATAGCTTTGAGATCAATAATCAGATGATCAAAAATCTCTTATCTCCAGAGGTTCTTAAAAAAACTAATAAAATCAGCATATTTCTTATCTATGCTTTTTTTTCTGAATTTTTACTTGATAAGGGTAAAAAAAATATCCTTATGGGAGAATATATTAAGCTTTCTAAGGATTTTTTGACCAATGATGAGGTTAAATATTTCAATTTTCTTTTAGATGATATCGCTCAAAAAGCACCTTGAAAAAAAAATTAAAATAGAATAACAACTTACCATGTCTCAGATACACTATTTACAATTAGTGCTATTTGCTGCGGCTGCAGCAATTGCTTTTGGTTTAATTACCACATACAAAATTCTAAATTTACCTAAAGGTAACAAAAAAATGATTGAAATAGCTAGCGCAGTTCAAGAGGGTGCTAAAGCTTATCTAAATCGTCAATATACAACAATCGCAATGGTCGGTGCTGTAATATTTATTGCCTTTTTTATTATTCCTTTCGAGCACACATATGATGTTCCTGTTGGTTTTTTAATTGGTGCCATTTTATCTGGTCTTGCAGGATATATCGGTATGAATGTCTCTGTAAGAGCTAACGTTATCACTGCTCAAGCGTCTAGTGTTTCCTTAAAGAAAGGTCTCTCTGTAGCTTTTAATGCTGGTTCTGTTACTGGATTATTGGTAGTAGGCTTGGCTCTTGCTGGTATAGCTGGTTATTTCTTTTACTTATTCTATGGCCTCGAAAGAGAAGGTAGAGAATTAATCGAGCCCCTAGTTGCTTTAGGTTTTGGTTCTTCGTTAATATCAATTTTCGCGAGACTTGGTGGTGGTATCTTTACTAAAGGTGCTGATGTTGGTGCAGATCTAGTTGGCAAAGTAGAAAAAGATATTCCAGAAGATGATCCAAGAAATCCAGCTGTTATCGCAGATAACGTTGGAGATAATGTTGGTGACTGTGCAGGTATGGCAGCAGATTTATTTGAGACATATGTTGTATCTATTGTTGCTACCATGGTCTTGGCAATTATTTTTCAGGGAACCGTCACCGATATTACAATTTATCCATTGTTAATCGCTGGCTCTAGTATTATTGCCTCTATTATTGGTTCACAATTTGTTTCTGTTTCAGGACCTAAATCTTCAATTATGGGAGCGCTCTATAAAGGATTTTTTGCAACACTTATTATATCAATCATTTTATTTGCTGTGCTTACTTCATATTTCATAGGTTTCGATCAATGGGTGGTAATCGGTCAAAATTACTACACTGGAATGGACTTATTCCTATGTGCGGTTTACGGCCTAATCATTACCCTTGCATTGGTATTTATAACTGAATATTACACCAGTACTGAATACAGACCTGTAAGAAGTGTTGCAAAGGCTTCTCAAACTGGTCATGCAACAAATATTATTCAAGGTTTAGCGATGGGTATGGAGTCTACCGCTGTACCTGTTCTTATCATTGTTGCAGGTATTGGAATTACCTACGCCACTGCTGGATTATTCGGTATTGCTATTGCGGTTACTGCGATGCTTGCTTTAGCAGGAATGGTTACTGCTTTAGATGCTTATGGACCAGTGACTGATAATGCGGGCGGAATCGCTGAGATGGCCGGTCTTCCGAAAAAAGTTAGAACTGTTACCGATGCCCTAGATGCTGTTGGAAACACAACTAAAGCGGTTACAAAAGGGTATGCAATTGGATCTGCTGGATTAGGAGCTTTAGTTTTATTCGCAGCTTACACAGAAGATTTAAAATACTTTGGTGAACTAACTGGCAACGATGCTTTTAATGTATCTTTCGATCTTTCTGAACCTTACGTTATTATTGGTCTACTTCTAGGCGGACTACTTCCATTTTTGTTTAGTGCTTTAAGTATGACTGCTGTAGGTAGAGCCGCTGGATCAGTTGTTTTAGAAGTGCGTCAACAGTTTAAAGAAAAAAAAGGTATTATGACCGGCAAGGAAAAGCCTGATTATGGCAGATGTGTTGACATTTTGACAAAGTCCGCAATTAAAGAGATGATTATTCCTTCTCTTTTACCAGTACTTTCTCCTGTTGTGGTTTTCTTTGGTGTATATTGGCTTACAGGTAGTGTAAATACTGCCTTCCAGACATTAGGCGCTTTGCTTATTGGTGTGATCATCACAGGTTTCTTTGTAGCCATATCAATGACTGCGGGTGGTGGAGCTTGGGATAATGCCAAAAAATATATTGAAGATGGAAACTTAGGTGGAAAAGGTAGTGAAACTCATAAGGCGTCAGTTACGGGCGATACTGTCGGAGACCCTTATAAAGATACTGCAGGACCAGCTGTTAACCCAATGATCAAAATAACAAATATTGTATCTATTTTGTTACTTTCGATCGTTGTCCATTTAAATATAATTTAATTTAAATTTATTTCTTCAACAGACCTTAAAACATTTTCGTCAAATCGAAGTTTTAGGGTCTTGTTGTAGATTGATTTTTTAAAGGTAGCGTTACCTTGTTCTTTCTCCATACGATAAATCCACAGATTATCAGAGTCCTCGGTGACAAGTGGTGATCCAATAATGTTGATCACATCCTCTTTTGAATAGTTATTATTTTGATAATTTTGCAAAATCTCATTTACACTATTCTCAGAAATACCCGAAAAATGTAGGTCTTTAGAACAAGAGATGAAAGTAGAACTGAACAATAGAAATATGAGTAATATGAATTTTTTTGATATATTCATTATTAAGACAAATAAGGTATAAGGGTATTTAAAGCAATACTAAATAATCTATGAATAAATATGTAATCAATCTTGACCTTCATGGGGGTGATTTTGCACCAGGTTCAGTTTTAGAGGGAGCAACTATTGCTCTTTCAAAAAATCCTTCAATACACTTTAAATTACATTCTACTAAAGAATTTCAGGTACAATATTCAAGAAAATTCTCTAGTCTTTTTCAAAAATCTGATTGGGTACAATCAGAAAATTATATTTCTCCAGATTTGAAGCCAAGCGAGGCGCTAAAAAAAGATAATCGAAAAAGTTCAATGTCGAATGCAATTGCTGAGCTTAAGGATAATGATAATGAAATTACAATTTCTGCTGGCAATACTGGCGCTATGATGGCTTATGCAACAGTCTATCTTAGAACAATTGAAAATATATCTAGACCAGCTATAGCATCTTTATTTCCCTCAAAAAAACATCCAGTTTGTTTTTTAGATTTGGGTGCAAACTCAGAATGCACAGCTGAAAATTTATTAGATTTTGCAATTATGGGCAGTACTTATTATCAGGTTTTGTATCCTGATGTTGAATGTAAAGTAGCTCTGTTGAACATCGGATCAGAGGAAATGAAAGGAAATCACCTGATCCAACAATCCCACGACCTTTTAAAAAATGAAAAGAGAATAAATTACCAAGGGTTTGTTGAGGCAAATGAAATTACAGATACTTCTAATCATGTCATTGTTACTGATGGATTTTCTGGAAATATAGCGCTTAAAACAGCTGAGGGAGTGTCCAAGTTTATCACTGACTCGCTAAAAAAAAGTCTCACCTCGTCTCTATACTCAAAGATTTTATCTTTTCTTTTAAAAAATAAATTTCAAGATTTCAAAAAATCTATAGACCCCAGAAATTTTAATGGTGGTATTTTTATTGGGGTTAATGGCATTGTAATAAAAAGTCATGGAAATGCAGATGGCCATGCTTTTGCAAATGCAATTGAATTTGGTTTAAAATGTTTAAAATCTGATTTATTAAATAAAATCAAATCAAATGTCTCAAGTTAAAATTACTAGAGAAAATATTGCAGCACAGCTTTCTGAAGAATTTGGCATTGCATATACTACTGCTTACAAAAAAATTGATTTAATTTTAAATCTTTGGGCTAGTTCTCTTATTACTTCTGATTTAAATATAAGTTCTTTAGGCTCATTTAAGATTAATCAAAAAAATAGTCGTCTCGGTAGAAATCCAAAAACCAAAGAAGAGCATGTTATTAAATCACGTAAAGTGATAAGTTTTAAAAAATCTAAAAATTTAGAAATATGAATAAAAATTTTTATAATATTGATGAGATAGCCCAAATTTTAAATGAACAAAAACATACTATACGTTTTTGGGAATCCAGAATTTCAAAACTAAAAGTTTTAAGAACTCACTCAGGTCATCGTCTTTATAATTACGAAAATCTATTATTATTAAAGAAGATTAAAGAGTTAGTAGATGTACAAAAATTAACACTTGATGGAGTTAACGAATATTTCTCTAATTCAAAGGTTAAAAAAAATACATTAAATGATAGTGTTATAACTGAATTGAGAGATTTGTTAGGTCTTTTAAAGAAATCCAATTAAACGGGGGTTAGCTCAGTCTGGTAGAGTGCACGTCTGGGGGGCGTGAGGTCGCTGGTTCAAGTCCAGTACCCCCGACCAAAAGTCCTAAAAATGTTTATTTTCAATAATTTAAGTTGATATATTAAGTTTTCTTAAATTTGTATATTTTTCACTATATTTCTTGATTTTTTAATCATTTTACTTATATTCCCCCTATCGTGAAAACAACAACACTAAAAAAATCTGAATTTAAAAAAGAATGGCATGTGCTAGATGCCACCGATATCTCAGTTGGAAGACTTGCATCCCGAGTAAGTTTGATTCTAAAAGGCAAAAATAAACCTCAATTTTCACCCAACCTACCTGTAGGTGATGGAGTTATTATTGTTAACACAGATAAAGTTAAATTTTCTGGTAATAAAAATTCAGACAAAAAGTATTATAAACACACCGGCCACCCTGGCGGTATCAAAGAAATTACCCCGGATAAACTTAAAGAAAAAAATAAATCTGAAGATATCATCAAAAAAGCAATCAAAGGCATGTTGCCCAACTCGCCTTTATTCAGAGATTTAATGAAAAATAATTTAAAACTGTATAAGGACTCAAACCATCCACATGAATCACAAAATCCAAAACCTATTGATTTTAAATCACAAAATAGAAAGAATTTAATTAATGTCTAATCAAGTATACAGCACAGGAAGAAGAAAAGAATCTATCGCAAAAGTTTGGGTATCAAACGGAACAGGTAACATTACAATCAATAAAAAGAAAATTGAAGACTACTTTCCAGATAAAGCTTTAAGAATGATTATTAATCAACCTCTTGAAGTGGCAAAGAAGTCTGACTCTGTTGATTTAAAAATAACAGTATTAGGCGGAGGTCTATCCGGTCAAGCGGGTGCAATTAAACACGGTCTTAGCAGGGCTCTTACACTCATTGACCCTAATACTAAAGACCCTTTGAAAAAGAATGGCTTTTTAACTAGAGACTCAAGAACAGTTGAACGCAAAAAATATGGTAGAGCAAAAGCCAGACGTAGTTTCCAGTTTTCTAAAAGATAATTTTTTATCTACCTTTCTGCTGATTTTTTTCTCACTTTTCACTCTATCCTGTGAACGGTCGTTTCAAAATTTTGATAAAAATCTTCTTGAGAAAAAA
>Ga0255762_10000941_pt1 | contig 25793 bp, 30 predicted proteins | sample 101ome_16_FD_179962 | JGI IMG/M metagenome (GOLD analysis project Ga0255762, IMG submission 179962) | Coastal salt marsh microbial communities from the Groves Creek Marsh, Skidaway Island, Georgia - 101401AT metaG (version 2) | ecosystem: Environmental > Aquatic > Marine > Intertidal zone >...
AAGGTGAAGAAGTAGACTTTGGTTATCTAACTAGAGAGAAGCAGGTAACTATAGTTGTAGAAAGCGGCACATACGAAGAAGATTTGCCCATAAAATTGCCCATAAACACTTCAATAATAGGAGATGAACTACGCAGAACACTTGTTAAGCCTAAACCTAGAACATCGCAAAGTGAGCACACGACTGTTTATTTTTATAGAGACGATTCTATAGATGGAAATACATTAACAGCCGGTGGTGCAGTCCTTAACGATCAATCTGGAAACCCTAAAGGAAAAATAGGATATCATTATCTAAATGATCCTACGGCGCTTAAAAACATTGGTGCTGCTGTTGTTAATGCAGGCGGTTTTGTAACAGCAGCAAACATAACACTAGAAAACAAAGACTATCTGATTGAAGAAACTATTCATTTTTTAAATACCGAACATAGTAGTGTAACATATGACGAAACTATATATAGACAAAATTACAGTAAATTAATTGATGCATTAGTATCTGACCTTGAAACTGGCAATGATAAAAAGTCAATAGAAATACAAGATTTATTTGTAACCGAAACTGACCCTAGTACTAAGATAGCTATCGAAGCAGCAAACGATAACATCTATCTAATGTTAAATTTAATGTTTGGTACTGTGTCCCCTGAAGTGCAACCTGTTGCACCTAGTGGTGATATTGCAGGTACATATAGTAATTATCTAGCTGGCAGCGCTACAGTAACAAACATTGTTGATCCTAATTTAAGTTTTGGTATAGCTGAAGACGGTACTGACACAATTGTACAAAATCTTATTGCTAAAATTAATTTTGTTTTTGACGGTAGTTACAATGCGCCAAAGGACAACAGAAATCTCGATGTGTTCTTACTAAACGATGGATCAACTATAGAAAATATTACTGTGCAAGAACACGGCGGGTTTGTAGGGGTAATTGACCCAGATGGTCAAATTATTACTAAGTCGCCAGTAATTGCAAACTCGTCTAGTATAAGTCGAAGCACAAATGCTAAAGTGTTTGCTGGTGGCATTTTTATAGATGGATATGCAGGAAATATTCCTCTATCAATAATTGCAAATTCAGGCACGTCGTCTGCTGATACAGGATCAACTCCGCTATCTGCATTTATTATAGAGGTTGAAAGTGCAGCAGGAACAGGACTTAGATTAAGACAACCACAAGTACCTAGCGTTTTTTACGTAAGCGGTGTCAGATATCAAGTGAATGCGTTTAGTAACTATGATCAAGGATTAGGTAAGGCCATATTTTATATAGATGCCCAGAGTAATAGTGCTAATGGATATAACGGATCGACCCCGCAAGACGCTTACTTACAGATGGGCGGTTCTAGATCTGTAATAGTTGATAACTTCTCACAAGTTAATGATTTAGGCTACGGCATTATTACTGCAAACGGTGCAGAAGCTAATGCAGTTAATACAGATGCTACTTATACTAGAGCAGGTTTTTATGCTGATTCAGGCGGATCAGTAAAAGTGCAAAATTCTGCTATACGCTTTGGTAGCTTTGGTTTAGTAGCCGAAGGCTCTGATCCAAACGTCATTCCGGACGATGTAACACTTTTAGATACTATGGTGCAACCTGCAAAAGTAAACGGTACTTTTACCGCAGCAAGCGGCACCGCAGTAATTGAAATTTATGATCTTGCTACTCCTCCAAAGCTAGGTAGTATACTAAAAATTCCAACATACCCTAATGCTAGTGATAGTACAAATACAAATCCAGAAACACAAAACTTAGAGTATAAAATTCGAAGTGTTGTTGATACCGGTTCTACTAGGGCTGGAACTAGTGGTACTGTGCCTGTATATAGCGTAACATTTACCGCAGATGAAAATGTTACAAACAACTTTTTTAGTACCTTACAAACTGACATAGTAGATAATCAAATTGTAGAATTACGCGACAGCACCCAATTTATTTTTGATAATGTAGCTGATCAAAATATAAACACTCGTCCTAATACAACATTAACTTTTGCCGAGTCTAATGATATTTCGTATGGCCTAACAAACATAGATACTTCTGACAATTACGGTAATGCACTACAGTCAGACGAATTAAAACTTACATTTAATGATCCGTTTGATTATATAGAATTAGTTCCTAGTATTCAATATGTAACAGAAGCTGGATCGCCATCCGGTACAGCAGGTTTAACATTAGGCGATACTAGTTTAGCAATAGAACCTTTGACTACATCAGACGAAGCACGTATTGTAGGAACAGTATTTGTATGGGCCGGCAGAACTCATCGAATTACTGCCTACACAAATATACCAGCAGTAAATCCAAATTATGCAAGAATAGACTTTACAGAAGACGGCGCTGATATTAGCGGAATAGGCGGAACAGGTCTTGCTGACTCGATTAATACAGAGTCACCTGGTATACTATATGCTGGCTTGAAAGCAGCCAGCGGGGCAGAAATTATCGAAAAAACTAGTATTGTGCGAGCATCAAATACCAGCTTTGACAATGTAGGCAAAGGCAGTTTTAATGCAAGTAATTTTCCTAATAGCATATTAGGTGATCCTATTGAAACTAGTGAATCATTATCTTTTACAAATTCTCCAAGTGCCACAAATGCTGAAGTTTGGCAAAAAGGTAAAGGTAAGGTATTCTGGTCAAGTTCAGATCAATATGGAACATTCCGTGTAGGTAAAAACTTTAATATAGATCAAGCTACTGGCGCTACAACTATTACAGGCGGTATTGGTATTGCTGATGCGACTAGTCTTGGTTTCCAATCAGGTACTACAGTGAGTGAATTTTCAACTGATAACTCACTAAGCGGCCGTGACTCTAATGTAGTGCCAACAGAAAAAGCAATTGCTGAATACATAGATAGACGATTAGGGTTTGACGAAAACGGCTTAACCGCAGGCATAAGTTTGATTGGTCCCGGAGTTCTTAGCTTAAGCGGACAATCAGGTGAATCATCAACCGCCATGAAAAACAATTTAGATATGGGTTCTTTCTATATAGATAACTTAACAGTACCAGGAAGTCCTACAGATGACCTAGCTGTGAATGTTGGTTACTTAAATACTAGATTAGACGCTCAAGACGAATTATCTGAATTAGATGATACAAGCATAAGTGTTAATCTTGCTGCTAATGATTTATTAATTTATAACGGTACTAATTGGGTAGATGGCACACTAGCAGGTGATATATCAGTAAGTGTAACTGGAAATGATATCACAGCATCAATAAGTCCGGGCGTAATTGTAAATGCAGATGTATCAGGCACTGCAAATATAGACCCTAACAAATTAGACTTAGCATCCTTCTTAGCAACTACTAGTGCAAAAGGCATTGCCCAGTTTGATTCTACAAACTTTGATGTTACAAATGGTGAAGTATCAATAAAACTGAATGGTATTTCGTTTGATGAATTACCAGATATAGCACAAGATACAGTATACGGTAGAACTGCTAGTGGAACTGGCGATCCTTCTGCTATTCCAGTGTCAACTCTATTAAGTAACGCAAGTGTGTTGTTAGCAACAGATTTTGCATCTGACATTTCAAGCACTGCCGGCACAACTTTACTTACAAAAATAAATGCAAGTACTTATGGAACTAGTCAGCTTACAAGTTCTACCCAAAATAATGCAGTAGTAAAAAGAACTGCAACTGGCGAAATCGATGCTACAGCTTACCAAATAGATGGTAACCAAATTCTTGATACTAGCGGCTCTGATACTATTGTTAAAACTCCAGGCGGCGGCGTACTTATTCAAGGTGAAGGCGCAAGTAACCCGGTATTAGAAACAACAGGTGGAATTAAGGTAGGCGATATTGCAAATGTCAATAACAGCACATTCCAAGATGCTAGTAGCTACAGCACAAGTACAAGCAAACTAGCAGCTACTTGGATTTACACAAACTTCTTAGAAGCTGCTACTGAGAAAGGCGCAAGCGGCACTGGTATTGGCTTAGGAACCGGCGGCGGCTTTGCTCAATCTGCTTCTGATGTGATTATCAACGTTACTAACGGTGTTGTTCGTACTGAAGTGAATGACTCAGGTTTAGAAGTTACAGGGTCATTAACAACTACTGCTATTACCACAGGCAATAGTAGCACAGCCGGTACTATTACAGGCAACTGGAGCTTAACAACTGGGTCAAGATTCGAAGCTACATATGCTGATATTGCAGAATACTACGAAGCTGACCATATATATGAGGTTGGTACTGTACTAGTATTCGGTGGCGAAAAAGAAGTTACAGGGTCAACTGAATACAAATCTACCCGAGTAGCAGGTGTAGTGTCTAACACAGCAGCGTTTACAATGAATCAAGACTGCGAAGGTAACGCTACTTGTGTTGCTCTTGTAGGACGTGTGCCTGTAAAAGTAATAGGCAAAGTAAACAAAGGCGATATGTTAGTTTCCAGCGCTGTTCCGGGATATGCGATTGTAGATAATGATCCGAAACTAGGCAGCGTTATAGGTAAAGCAATTAGCGAAAAACTAGATGACGACAAAGGTACTGTTGAAGTGCTGGTTGGAAAATAAAATAAATACATAAAAGAGAAGCAGTATGACCAATAGATATCCTTTAATAGTAGACACATTTGATTCTAATAAAATTAAAGAACTACCTTCAGGTGATAATTTAAACTTGACAGGTAGTGACATTGTTGGAGTTGAAAATGTAACAGCATCAGGTGCAATTTCAGCTGGCAGTATTACTATTGATAGTATAACTATCAATGGCGCCGAAGTTCAATCAATTGCTACTTCAGGTGATTATAACGATTTAATCAACAAACCTACAGGTTTAAGTGCTTTTACCAATGATGCAAATTTCATTACTACTGGGTCAAATATTAGTAGTCTTAACAATGACTCTAACTTTATATCTAGCGTAAATTGGCCACAAATTAATAACAAACCTACTACTATAGCAGGTTTTGGAATAGTAGATGCTCTCAGTGTAGGAGCAAACATAAGTACACTAGTCAATGATAGCGGGTATTTAAAAGCAAGTGATCTACAAAATGGTGTGATTACAGTTGACGTTAACAATACCGGTGACCTTAAAGGTTCAGTTTTTGGTGACGACAGTACGCCATTAGTAGACAGTGTGTTGAGTGCTATTAATCTTAATAACACTATTCGTGGTGATGTTATTCCTGTGCAAGATAGCCAATGGGATTTAGGCAGTTCGTCGCAAAAATTTGCAGATGCACATTTATCTGGTACTGTTACTGCTAATGCATTTGTAGGCGACGGCAGTGGATTAACTGGAATAACTAGCAGTGGTGTGTTACAAACTGCCGGTAATATAGGCTTAGGCTCTGTAGATTTAGCTGTAGACACTTTTACAGTTTTAGGAACAACAGGACAAATAAATGTAGAAGCATCTGCATTTGCACTAAGTTTTAGTTTAGCTCCAGTCATATCTAACGATTTAAAAGGAAGTGTATTTGCAGACGATTCAACACTGCTTGTAGATGGTGTAAATGGAAGTATTCCTGCAAGTGTTATAGATGGCACTATTGCGCAACCGCATACTAAGTTCATATTTACACAATCACAACCACCTAACACGCCTAATAGCGAATATATAGGTAAAACTGTAGGCACATGGTACGAATGCACATTTGCAAATGCTGCTAACACATTTGGCTTATCGCCAGATAGTGCAGACCGGGACCCTACATTAACTGGTATTACATTTAATGTAGATAGATTCTCAGGTTTTGAACAAAACAGTACATATGAATTTCATATTTCACCTGAATTATACGAAAGAACAACTACAGAAGGTATTAGAATACATGGTTGGAATGTAAGCACTGGTGCATTTAGCAGTATGAGTGTATATAGTCCCGGCACAGGTAGTTTTAATGTAAATGGACTAAGCTGTAACGATCATATTATTGTAACATTCGAAGATGCCGATCCTGCAAATAATTGGATTAGATACTCACTAGACAGTGACCAAGGTGCAAGTTACTGGATAGGTCAGGCAATTATGCATATAAAGAAAATAGGATAATATTATGGCCATGCAAAATATTAATATAGGTAATGTAGCAAACGACGGCACTGGTGATAGTTTACGAGAAGCTTTTGCTAAAGTAAATACCAACTTTACCGAGTTAGACAGCAGATTCGCTTTTACGAATACCGTCGAAAATTTAGGTAATGGTCAAGGATTATTTTATACTAAAGAAAATAATGTTTTATATTTCAAATCTATCGTTGCTGGTGATAATATAACTTTAAGTGCTAGTAACAACGAAATAACTATTAGTAGCGCAGAAACGTTTACTATTCAAAGTGATACAGATAGTACCAATATTAGCGGTGTAAGCAAGTTTTTCGGTATAAAAGGATCATCGAACATTGATACAAACATAACTAATAATGATGTGAATATATCAATTGATCCTAATGGTTTATTGGCTTTAGATCCAGCTCCAACTTTGAGTGCTGATTTAAATATTAATAACCATAACATAACAAGTGCTAATACTGTGACAGCAACAACTTTTATAGGTAACCTTGTTGGCACAGTAAACGGGTTACCTGTTACAGACTATAGTTCAAACTTAGATTTAGGTGCTATGGTATCAAACATTACTTCAATAGGTGATTATATTATTGCTACTACGTCTATAGATTATGGTTCTTTTATAACTCCTGCTTCGATATCTAGTAACTTTGGTAGTATCTGATCCTAATAAATACTATAGGAGAAGATAATGCACATTGATCAAATATGGAATGAGCCTTCAGGCACTACAATAGGAAATGTTGTAGAAAACACGATTGTATCTTTGCAATTACCTATATCAGAGCCTACTGCTGAAATAAAAGTTATTAGTGGAAAATTGCCAAAAGGCACACGTCTAGTGGGCCAACAAATAGTTGGCACTCCGACCGAGGTTGCTTATGAGACCAAATACAGATTTGTTTTACGTGCTAGTTTTAATAACAATATATATGATCGTACATTTAATATTGTTGTAGATGGATCTGACATACCTGTTTGGAAAACTCCCGAAGATCTTTTACCTGCAGGCAACAATAATACCTATTATGTTTTAGATAATTCTGTTGTAGACTTTCAATTAGTAGTTGAAGATCCTGATATTAACGCAGGTCAAATTTTAGAATTTTATATTAAGCCTAGTAGTGGTATATTGCCTCCGGGATTATCTTTGACTAAAGATGGTAAAATACAAGGCATTGTTGATCCGATTTTAGCTATTGAAAAATCTATAACAGGCGGGTATGATATAGGTGCATACGATTTTGAAACAAATGCAGGTTATGATTGGTTTGGCGCTTTGCAAAAAACTTCTGCAGGGTTTGATAGCTATTTTTATGACCTAGTACAATATGATATAGACGGCCCTGCTAAAGCACCAAGGAAACTAAACAGATATTTTCAATTTACAGTTAGTGTTACAGATGGACAATATGTTATAGATAGAACATTTAGAATTTATGTTATAGGCGATGATTTTTTTACCGCCGACGTGACAGCAATGCAGGCAGGCACTGGCACATTTACAGCAGATGTTTCTAAATTAAGAAATCCCATTTGGCTTACTCCTGAAAATTTTGGATACAGAAGAGCAAACAATTATATATCTTTACCGTTGCAAGTAATAAACAATGATACCTTAGGCGGATTTGTATGGTATAGACTAGAAGATGTTAATAACGACGGCAGTGATAGCATACTTCCGCCTGGGCTAGGATTAGATTTTAGAAATGGTTATATAGTAGGACGCAGTCCTTATCAGCCATATTTAACAAAAGAATACAAATTTACTATTTCTGCAATAAGAGTAAATTACGACGACGAAAGTGTAGAACTTCAACAAACAACAACTGAAGATACACCATTTAATTCTGCAACTATTAAAATTAGTAAACTTGAAAAAGTAACAGCTTTAGATATTATTAATAAATCATTTACTGTATTAGGCCATACTTACAAAATTTTATCAGCAGATTTATCAAATAGTGAATATGATAAACTCACTTTAACATACGGTACACGATCTTTTATTCCTAAAGGCACTGAAATTAATTTAGGATTTTTTGTTTTATCCGAAGTAGAAGAAGCTAAAGCTACTAAAACTTTTAAAGTAAACTTGTTAGGTGAGACAAATAGTAGTATTACTTGGCAGACTGATTCTAACTTAGGATCAGTTAGCGCAAATTACGTAAGTACAAAAAATATAAAAGCAATATCAACAACAGGAAGTAATGTTTTCTACACAGTACAGTCTGGTAGTTTGCCTCCGGGCTTACAACTAAACTTAGAAGGAGAATTAATTGGCACAGTAAAAAGCTATGGTTCTATTGATGCCCAAGGCTTGACTGTTTTTGATAGCGGGGACACTCAATTCGACGGCAATACAACACGCTTAGATAGAAAGTTTGAATTTACTGTAGCAGCTAAAGATTATTATGGATTAAGCTTGAATACTAGAACATTTTCTATTGTTGTAGACGATCCTAATAATAAGCAATACAGTAATATTTTTATGAAACCACTATTGCAAAAAACATTAAGACAAGAATATAGAAATATTATAAATGATCCTAGTATTTTTAAACCAGAATGGCTGTATAGGCCAGACGATAAAAACTTTGGTATTCAAGACGACCCTAAAATCCTAGTATATAGTGGTATAGAAACTAAAGATATTAACCATTATGTAGCAGCATCAAATCTATATGCAAAGAGAAAAACTTATAAAATCGGAAATTTGAAAACTGCAATTGCTATGGAGTTAGGTACACAAAATCCTGTATACGAAGTAGTCTATCTTGACCTTATAGACGATAATATACCTAAAAAAGGCAGGGCACGTAAAATATATACAGATAACAGTACAGTACCTTTATTAATAAACAGCAGTCATTTTAGCGAAGAGGTAGAATATTATGATAGTAAACCGTATACTATATCTGTTGTAACAAGAGAAACCGGTACTGAAATAATAGAATATTATGTGTATTTGCCTATAGAAACTAGAGACAACGGCTCATTAATTTGGTCATTAGATAATAACAATTTGTTTATTGAAAGTCAATTAGGAAATATTTTAGATGTAGATTTAATAGATGCAGGTGCAAATACTGCATATAAAATTAGACCTAACACTCCAAATGTTGTCACGGTTGACTTAGATCTGTACACTATAGATAGTGTATACAAAAATAAAAGATCTGTATCAAGTATAAAAAATTTACGGGAAGAAATTTTCAAAATAGGCGAAACTGAAAAAGATTTCTTACCTTTGTGGATGCAAACACCTCAAAGTTCAATTGCAGAAATTGGATATGTGCCATCACTAGTTTTATGTTATTGTAAGCCGGGCACTAGTGAAAAAATAAAAGAACTGATAGAAAATAATAATATTAATTTTAAACAATTTGAATTAGATGTAGATAGATTAATTATTGATAATAGCGAATCTAGATCGGATGAACAATATATTGTTTTACAAAACAAAGAATATGTTGTATAAATATGCAATTCCTATTTAGATAAAATAAATACATTATAAAAGGAAACAATGATGGCAAGTAATATAACAGCTGATACAATCGACTCGGCTTTTCCGGTCGCAGGTCAAGATAATAACAGTCAAGGATTTAGAGATAATTTTACTCTAATAAAAAATAGTCTTGTTGCTGCTAAGAGCGAAATCGAAACTTTGCAAGATGATACTTCTAAACTGAATGTAGACAACAATTTTAATGGTGTAAAACTAGAAAATTATAAACAAACAAAAGTAACCGAAGTCATTGATTCTTTAGGAGAATTGACTGCAAACACAGATATAAGTTGGGAAGCAGGCTCATACCAACAATTGCAAGTAGCCGCTGACATCCAATTAACACTTGCGGATTGGCCTGCAACATCCCAACTAGCTTCGTTAAAATTACAGTTAGTAGGTGACGGAACTGAGCGTGTTATTACGTGGGCAATTGAAGCTGGCGGAACACTGAAAACTGATGCAAACTGGCCAAGTAACTTTACCGTAACATCAGCTACTGATCCAGTTTTTGTAGAATTTTGGACAATACAAGGCGGAGTAACTGTTTTTGGTCGTTACTTAGGACAATATACTGCATGACCAATCCATTTGTAGATGGCTTAGAGCAACTTTCAGATCAAGATATTTTATATAAAATAGACGATCTTACAAAAAAATATTTTATGACTAATAATAATGATGTTAAAAATTTAATTACATCACAAATAGATTTTTTTAAAATGACTTTAGAAGATCGCCAGATTAATAAACGAAAAAACTCTGGCGATTCTTCACTTGACAATCTAATCAATGTAGATTAAAATAAAATATGCTTATGAAAACTGACAACCTCGGTGTACCTCGTTTCACCAATCAAAATCTTATCGATATGATTTATAGTGGCAATGCTGACAAATGCCATATTGTATTATGCGAACCAAGTAACGACATAGACAAATTTAACAGTGCTATGGAAGCTCAAGGTTTCGATAAGCTACAAAAGTATATTCCTTTAGATGTAGATAAAACACAGTTTGATGCAGTGTGTCAATCAGAATGGTTGATGCCTGATACATATAAACAACTAGACGTAGCTCGGTGGCTTTACGATGCACAGTATCTTAGGCATTATGATGAAAAAAGAATAGATAGAATAGATGACGAATTGTACGAATATGAAAAATATGGTATGATTGATCTATTAAGGTATCTAATTTATCTTGTAGACTTTATGCGAGAAAATAACATTGTATGGGGCGTAGGAAGAGGTAGCTCCGTAGCTAGTTATGTGCTATATTTAATAGGTATACACAAAGTAGACAGTTTTAAATATAATTTAGACTACAAAGAATTTCTAAGATAAGTAAAATATATACGGAGTATAAAATGGGTAAGAAATATATTAGTACAAAAACTTACAGACAGATTGCACCTTGTGCGTATCGTCAATGGCGTGCAGACAGTCATTGCAATCAAGTGCACGGTTATGCATTTTCATTTCATTTTGAATTTGAAACTGATGATTTAGATGCTCGCAACTGGGTTGTTGATTTCGGCGGGTTACGTCCGTTAAAAGACAAACTTGAAGAATGGTTTGATCATACACTGCTAGTTGCACAAGATGATCCGCAGCGTGAACAGTTGCTAAAACTAGGCGAGCTAGGTCTTGCTAAAATTACAGAAGTAGAGAAAACTGGTTGTGAAGGTATTGCAGAATTCTTATACGAATACATTAATACTATTTTCCTGCCAAGTTGGGAACCAGGCGAGCGTGTTTGGTGCTCAAAAGTAGAAGTACGTGAAACTGATGCTAACATGAGTATGCGTGTTGGTCATAGAGAAGACAACGAGTTTGACTAGGAGAATTAAATGGTTAAAAAAGATGTAGGTAGAAAACAGCATCGCACTATGCGTGGTAAGTTGATTGACATGGATCAATTACGAGCAAAAAATGAACTTACACCTGCTGTAGGCAATATGAAGGTGAATGCACGGGGTGACGAAATCGGCCCCGGTGGAAAAATTATTCGCACTCGCGAGCAAGTTCTTGCTGAATATTATAAAAATAACGATGCAGTAATTTCTGATCCAGGCCGAAGAGAAGAATAACAATGATTTATTTTAGAGAAAACTTAGAAGGCGGATATGTAAATAACGGCTTCAACATTTACAAGAACGACCCTAGCAGCAAAGGCTTCAAGTTTCGACTTGGTAGATTCTTAGCAATGGTTCGCTGGAGCCGGATAACAAAACGCTGGCACTTCGAAACTAGCTGGATTGAAACTTTACGAAAGTAAGGATAATAATAATGAAAAAATTTAAATCAAAAGTAAAAGCCATTGGTGACAAAGTTCTTGTTTCAGATATGGACTTTGGTGAACAAAAGACTAAAGGTGGATTAATTATTTCAAGTGATGACGGCCAAACACGCGGCGTCCATGCACGGTGGGGTAAAGTGTTTGACAAAGGCCCACGCAATAAAGATGATTATGAAATTGGCCATTGGGTATTGATAGAGCACGGCCGTTGGACAAGAGGCGTGGATTTTGAAACTAACGAATTTACAGGCACCATTCGCATGGTTGAAAACTCTGCTATACTTGGTTATAGCGATACAAAACCAGACGATGTAATGTTCGGTAATGAGTATAACGACGGAGACCATATGACCGTTGATCCTTCTAGCTTTATAAAAACATGACCGGACAACGTCGCTGGCTTAAAGTATGGGCACGAACTGTAGGAATGCCAATAGGCATTAATGACGATGACAAACCAGAATTCTTGCCCATATCACAAAAAGACGTAAAACGTGCTTTAGCCTTTAGGACATTTTGGATAGTTTTACATATTTTAACTTGTTTTGCTATAATTGCAGGCAATGGAAGAACTTTGGGATTTTGGTAATGCGTATTTTTAATAATAAAAAACCTAAATTAAAAAATAAAAGAGTAAGAGAAGAAAAAGACTTTGATCCTTATGAGCGTAAAAACGGCGATAAAATGACTGAAGTAGAAAAAATGGATAAAGGTTTTAACGGCTCGACTTATTCTATAAATGGTTTAGACATTGACTTTTAACTTTTATTATAATATAATAAACAATCTAAACACAGAGGTATAAAATGTCTAATATTGTTGATCTTAACAAATACAAAGATTTTGTAAATGCTGTTACAAGCGATGAATCAAAGTCTATTCTACAAATGTATAATCGTATGGTTGAAATGGAAACAACCGAAAGCAAAACTGTTGTTAATAGCGCACGGCTCTTAACCGGAGCAATTGGTCTTGCTAGTGAAGGCGGCGAGTTTGCTGAGATTGTAAAGAAAATGATTTTTCAAGGAAAGTCTTGCGACGAGGATACAATTTTTCATATGAAGCGTGAGCTTGGTGACATTATGTGGTACTGGATAAATGCTGTAAACGCAATCGGCGAAGATCCAAACGAAGTTATTGCCGAAAACGTTCGCAAGTTAGAAGCACGATATCCAGGCGGAAAATTTGATGCTTTTTACAGCGAAAATCGAAAAGAGGGCGACTTGTAGAATAAATGACCAACTACAAAATCAAAGATAAATTTGATAAGTCGTCTGCGGTTTGGAACAAATTCATACATAATAGTGCTAACAAATTAAAAAAAAACAACTATAAACTTTTTTTAAAAGCAAATGATAAACTAGCTGTAAAAGAATGGATTGTAGAAGATCTCAATATTGGGGGTGATTATATATTGCCCCCGATGTATGTACATGAGAATTTTGAAGAGGTAGTAGAACACACAGCACATTCTCGTTATTGGCTGAAGTGTAATCTATTTTCAGGACTTAATGCTAAAGTTATTGATGGTAATTATATTATAGGTCGCAGTACAGAAACTACAGATAAAACAGGTTTTGAAAATCTAAAAACTAGTATTATCAATATGTGTAAGCGAGATAGCTTTAGTATGTATCACTATGACAAAGGCGGCATTCCTTTGTTTTTTTCAGAGAAAGAATTGATAGATATTGTAGACTATAAGCACTTTTTTGTGTACGGTGAACATTTTTTTACACAAACAGTTTACAATATCGAAAAAGGTACAGAGCATATAGAAGAATGCATGGTATGGACTGATGGGTCTCTCGTTGGTGCACAATTAGTAAATTCAGCTACACGGAATTTTGTTGTTCCTAAAAACTGGAAAGAACAAATAGGTGTTGCAAGTAAAATTGCTAAACACTTTGATTTCATAAGGATTGATGTTTTGTCAAATGAAAAAAGCGAAGAATTTTACATTGCAGAAATTGATACATTACCTCGTAGAGGTAATTATAAAGCAAAAGCTATACACGACATTATAGAACCGATTCTTTTAAAGAGATTTGATATTTCATAAATGGAACGAATTAAACTTTTTTTTGCTTGGTATAAACTCTTGCTTTCTAAGAAATATCATGCTATAACTAGTATACAAGATGCGTGGTATAACTCTGCGTATTACACACTCGATGGAAAATATAAAGAATCATATGTTCAAAAACAGAAAAGAATACACTGAATGGGCTCTTGACCTGCTTGACAAGTATGGTGTAAAAGAGCCCAACACTTATACTGCTGATGAACTCAAGCACTATAATCCAAACATTCCTGAATCGTTTATTGATGATTATACAGGAAGCTCAAACAACTACGACACTTATAAAGTTGATATCAAAAAGGTGTGAATAATGAAAGAACTTTGGGTAGAGAAGTACAGGCCGAAAACTGTAGACGGTTATGTGTTTCGTGACGAAGCACAACGCAATCAAGTAAACACTTGGATTAAAGAGCAAAGCATTCCGCATTTGCTGTTTAGCGGCAGTGCAGGTATTGGTAAAACTACACTTGCTAAATTGCTGTTTAACGAGCTTGATATAAATCCACTTGATATTCTTGAGATTAACGCAAGTCGCACAAACTCTGTAGATGATGTTCGTGACAAGATCGTAAACTTTGTACAAATGATTCCGTTTGGTGATTTCAAAATTGTACTGCTAGATGAGGCTGACTATTTGTCTCCAAACGCACAAGCAGCGCTTCGTGGTGTAATGGAAGAATATCACAGCACTGCACGTTTTATTCTAACATGTAACTATCCAAACAAAATTATTCCTGCTATTCATTCACGTTGTCAGGGCTTTCACATTGCTAAGATTGATCAAACAGAGTTTACTGCTCGTATTGCTGAGATTTTAATTACAGAAGGCGTTACGCCAGACTTAGACACTCTTGATACATTTGTAAAAGCAACATATCCTGACTTGCGCAAGTGTATTAACATGGTTCAGCAAAATGTCGTAGACGGTGCTCTTGTAATGCCACAGCAAGGCGACAGTGGAGAAACTGATTGGAAACTTGACATGGTCGAGTTGTTCAAAACAGGTAAGATCCAAGAAGCTCGTAAACTGCTATGTGGATCAGTACGAGCAGAAGAAATGGAAGAAATTTATCGTTGGCTATACGATAATATTGAACTGTTCGGAAATGAACAGCAACAGGATCAAGCAGTGCTAATTATTAAGCAGGGCTTAGTTGATCATACCCTTGTAGTAGATCCTGAAATTAATTTGGCTGCTACTCTTATTAGATTAGCAAGATTAGGAGAATAAAATGCGAGGACATCTTGAAGTATTTGTAGGGCCAATGTATGCAGGTAAAACTAGTAAGCTACTTCAGCGTGTTCTCTGGCTTAACCATCAGCACAAAAAAGTTCTTGTAGTAAAACCTAGTAAAGACAATAGATACAGCGAAGATAAGATTGTAACACACAATCAATTAAGCTATCCTTGCATTAGTGTTACAAGTCTTAAAGATGTTAATGAAAACTATAACATTCAAGCTTATAACTTTAATACTGTCTGCCTAGATGAAATTCAATTTATGGATAATGCTCAAATGTACGATAATGTAGAACTTTGGTTATCTAGGGGTGTTAATGTTATAGGCGCTGGATTAGATCAAGACAGCAGAGGTGTACCATTTGAAAGTGCATGCACACTTATGGGGCTAGCTGATACTGTTGAAAAGATAGTTGCGGTTTGCAATACATGCGGCAAAACTGCTACAAAAACATATCGTCTCGAAGCATCGGGTGATCGTGTACAAGTAGGTAGTATGGGAATGTATGAACCACGATGCGTAGAACATTGGGAACCAAAATGAAGTATAGAATTTTATTAGTCGCATTAGAAGCAGAGCTGCCTTACAAGCAAGCGCCTAAAAACTGTAAAGTTATCTACACAGGAGTAGGTAAAGTAAATGCTGCCTTCGCAGCTACTCAAGCAATAGCAGAAGCCCATTCATTAGGCTTCCATCCTGAAGTTTATAATTATGGTACTGTAGGCACATGCAATCATGACTTGCAAGGACTACATCGCATTACAAAATTTGTTCAACGTGACATGAACGCAGAGCCCCAAGCGCCGCGAGGAGTAACACCGTTTGAAGCTGGTTTACCTTACTTAGATTTTTCATTGGATATGACTCATAGCTTAACTTTAGGCACTGGTGATCAATTTGTACATAAGCAAGAAACATGGTTAACTGATAATAATATAGATATTGTTGATATGGAAGCATATGCTATTGCAAGTATTTGTAAAAAAATGAATGTAAACTTTACTTGTTATAAGTATATTACAGATTATGTCGGTACACCGCATCAAGCAGATGTTTGGCAATCACGTATAGCAGACGGTGTTGATGAATTTTTGAAAGTTATGAATGACATACATAGTTAACGATAATTGTATCCGTTGTAAGCATATGGACTGTGTAGAAGTATGTCCTGTTGACTGTTTTTACGAAGGTGAAAATATGCTAGTAATTAATCCAGACGAATGCATTGACTGCGGCGTTTGTGAACCTGAATGTCCTGCTGATGCTATTCAAGCTGACTCTGCAGAAGGTGTCGAGCACTGGGTAGAATTTAATCAAAAGTGGAGTGAGCAGTGGCCTAACATCACTGTTATGCGTAAAGACGATGTGCCTGCAGATGCTGAACAATGGCATGGCGTTGAAGGTAAAATAAAATATTTTTCAGAACAACCAGGAAAAGGCGATTAATGAATATAAAATTAGTTAGTTATTCACAACCAGCAGAAGAGTTTAAAAACGAAGGTATTAACGATGTGCAAGACCTCATTGCTTTTTGTGCAAGAGTTAGCAATCCTTCTAATCAAATTAATACAGAAACATCAAAAAAATTAATTAAGTATCTAATTACACATAAACATTGGTCACCGCTTGAAATGACTAGTGCTTGTCTAGAAATTAATACAACACGGGACATTGCTAGACAGATTCTGCGGCACAGGTCATTTAGCTTCCAAGAATTTTCTCAACGCTATGCTAATCCTGCAGAATTCGGTGATCAATTTGTTGTTCGAGAAGCTCGCCTGCAAGATACTAAAAATAGACAAAACTCTATTGATGTAAAAGATGCAGAACTACAAGCTTGGTGGGATGGACAACAAAAATTTGTAATTGACCATGTAGCACGAATATACCAAGAAGCTATTGACCGTGGTATTGCTAAAGAGCAAGCAAGAGCAATATTGCCAGAGGGTAATACAAAATCTAGATTGTATGCAAATGGTACAATAAGAAGTTGGATTCATTACATTGAACTTAGAGCAGCAAATGGCACTCAAAAAGAGCATATGGAAATTGCACAAGTTTGTGCAAAAGTAATTGCACATATATTCCCATTAGCAAACGACTTGCTTGAAAACGTTAGCTAATGCCATTTATAGGTTGGGATAAACAACGAAAAATTAGATGGCATAAAAAATTTGCTTTTTTGCCAACTAAAACAGCTAGTGGGAAAACTATTTGGTTTTCCCACTACTATGTCCGCACTATAGAAATTGTACGAGGTAATTCTGTAACTATAGAATCGATAGGTACAACTTATACATATAATGAATATTTAAAATATATGTTGATCCGTTAATTGTAAACTCTTAATATTTCAGCTACTACTGGATGACGCTCTATATCGTAACGATCAAATTGCACGGTTGATATATGTGATGTGGGTGTTCGCACTAATCTATTTAAGAAAAGCATAAGGCCATTATCTTGAGATCTATCTGCTTGCTCTAAATCACCAGTTATTGCCATTTTACTGTTTTCGCCTATTCTAGTTAAAAACATTTTCATTTGATTGTCTGTTGTATTTTGCATCTCGTCGCCAATTATATAAGAATTTTTAAATGTTCGCCCACGCATAAATGCCAGGGGAGCTATCTCGATTACTTCTTCATACATCATCGATTCTATTTTGGATTTTGGAAAATGTTCTAAAAGTACGTCTCTTACTGGACGTATCCATGGCGCCATTTTTTCTAGAATATCACCTGGTAAATGACCCAGTTCTTCGTCTGTTTCTACAACTGGTCGAGTTACTATAATTTTATCTACTTTTTTTTCTTTAAATGCCTTTATTGCTGCCTTTACTGCTAGTAATGTTTTTCCTGTGCCTGCTGGCCCAGTACCAACTACAATGTGTTGATTAAAATCTAGTAACCTCCTTATGTATTCATCTTGTTTTATGTTTCTAGGTTGTAATTGTATTATATCCTTAGCGTAGCTGTTTTGTTTTTCAACTTTCCGCTTTGCACCCATTTAGCGTCTCCTCTGCTTGAGCTTTATCTCCCTACAAAATATTTATGTACATCTACAAATTGAAATATACTGCTTTTGCAAGATAAATACTTTATAAGGAATATATACAATGTACACTGTAGAAAATTTACTAGATAACTTATCAGACATTTATAATCAAAATACCAGTTTCTCAATTTTAAAAGATTTTGAAAGAGTTTTAGACGAGTTTTTTGATATATATGTGTTTGACAATTGGGAACACGGAGAAATTGTAAAAGGACCAATCATATCCAAATATTGGGTTACTTGCTATTTCATGTGGGACGACGATAAGCGTCCTGATCTTAGTGTGTTAGAAAGATTCAAATCTAATAATTGTATGAGCAAGACCGGTACTAGTTATTTTATAGAGCCTATCCGTATTTTAAAACCTGAAGATATTAGGCCAGGCACTAAAAAAGGCAAACTCAAACGTAAAAAGGTTTTTGTTATTGGAATTAAAGTGCCAAAGACTTTATTAAAAAACGTTTATGCTGGTCAAGATATCTTTAAGAAAGCAGAAGCAGAAGCAGCTGAACAAGGTTTGGCTCCTAATGCGCCGGCTGAAGACATGGGACTAGGACAGCCCCCGGTTACTGATGCTGCAATGGGCGCACCGTCTGTACCAGGAGTAATATAATGGGCTTACTAGCAAACGATTTGCAAGATTTAGTTAAAAAAACCTTCGAAGTCGATACATATGCAAGTAAGATGGGCGAGGATAAAAACATAATAACCCTAAGCTTCAGCGTTAAACATGAGTCGCCTGCTAAAGATCTTGTTAAATTTTTAGAATCCGGATATGATTTTATATTAGATGCTGCGGTTTCTAGTGGCGAGCAGGATGATGGGAGATATAGAGTTTTTGTAGAAATGGAACGTAATAAACATTCAATAGACAATATAGAAATTTTATTAAGAGACATTTCTAAGCTAACAAGAATAAATGAATGGAAATTTAGATATTATAAAAATTTCAAAACCTATGACGCAACAAAAGATACACTTGCGCAAATTATCCCTACCGATCCTAACCGCTACGGCATTGACCGAAAAGTTGCTGAAAGTTACAATGCTGAAAGCTTTTTTAGCAAAAGTCACGTAGATACTATTATTCTAGACGAAAACCAAATAATTTTGAAAAAACTATATTCAGATCCTATCGCACTTAAAATAATTGACTTTAATTCACATAGAGAGATATTTGAAAATCTAACTGAGAGTTATAACTATAACGATTTTGCAGAAGTAATATACTTTGTAAAATATCTAGGTGACTACGATATAACAAAATACGGTAATAAAATAATTATAGAAAACGATGGATATTGTTTGGTTACAGAAAGGCTTTAAATGTTCAAAGCACAATTAATTTTAATACTAGTGATAGCACTTATACCCATAGGTATAGGCGGATACTGGTACGTAAATAGTTTACAACGGGCTTTGGAAATTTCAAGGGCTAATGAAGCAAAGTTACAGCAAGCCGTTGCTACAAACGAAGAAACAATAAAAGTTTTACAACGTGATTTTCAAGCAGCAACACAAGAATTACAAAAAGTAAATGATGAGTTTGCTGCTATACGTAAACAAAATCAAAATTTAATAGGAAAACTAGAAAGGCACGATTTAGGTTTATTAGGCGAAGCAAAACCAGTATTAGTCGAACGTATTATTAATAGAGCAACTGATAAAGCTAATAGATGTATAGAGATTCTAAGTGGCGCTGATTTAACTGAAGATGAGTTAAATGCAGCAACGCCTAATGGTTTTAATAGTGAATGTCCATGGCTATGGACCCCTCCTGTAACCGAAGGAGAGGAAACAAATGATTAAAAAAATTATTATATCTGCAATTGCTATTATTGCTTTAACTAGTTGTAGTTTACCAAATGTAACACCTGTTGAAGTTACAAGTGCACCTACAGAAAGACTAAAATTAACATTGCCAAACATCGATCCAGTTACACAAAAAGAAGTTAAATGGATTCTAATAACCGAAGAAAACTACGAGCAAGTATTTAATGATTTAAAAGAAACAGGTGAACCAGTAGTATTTTTTGCTCTTACTGATACAGGTTATGCAAATATATCAATAAACTATCAAAATGCAAGACAAATTATTCAGCAACAGCAGGCTATTATAGCTGCATACGAAAATTATTATGTAAATGTAGACAATTTAGAAGTTAAATAACAATACACATATTAATGGGAGAGGGATATGGGTAAAACATTAGAAGCTAATTCTATCTATAATCAGTTTGATGAAGATGGTGACGGAGTAGTAACTGACGAAGAAATGCGTAAGGCAGAGCGTATGATACAAATTGAAAATGATGATAAAAAACAAGATGCGCAACGTAATATGGCTTGGTTTGCACTAGGCGGTATGCTCCTGTATCCTTTTTCGATTATACTTACTAGTGCATTAGGCTTTGACACTGCTGGTCAACTATTAAAGGATATTGCTCCTACATATTTTGTATCTGTTGCTGCTATTGTAGCTGCGTTCTATGCAAAAGAAGGTGTTGAAAACTTCGGTAAGAAAAAAGACTCTGAATAAGTATATGCATGGACCATTATGCAACATTAGGTATACATAAGTCAGCTTCAACTGATGATATCAAGGCTGCGTTTAAAAAACTAGCCTTGCAATATCATCCTGATAAAGGCGGCGATAGTAAACATTTTGCGAAAATTACAGAAGCATATGATGTTTTAAGTAACGCTGACAAGAGACATGAATATGACAACCCAACAGATTTTAACTTTACAACAGATGATATTTTTAGTCAGTGGGTAAACAAACAACGCTACCATCGAAATCAAAATATAAAAATTACATATAGTATTGATTTCATAGACCAATTTACAGGAAAAACAACTAGTATAAGTTACAAATTACCTAACGGCAATACAAAAGAGGTAGTAATTAAAATACCTAAAGGCATAACACACGGCCAGCAATTAACATTTTCAAAACTAGGCGACGATACAAATCCCTATATTAAGCCAGGCTCTTTAATACTAGATATAAAAGTAAAAAATGATACAAACTGGTCAAGGGACGGAAATGACATAAGAACTAGTATAGATATCAACGTGTTTGATTTAATTCTAGGCACAACTATTCACGTAAATTTACCAACTGAACAAAAATTTAAATTAAATATTAAGCCAGGAACAAAGCCAAATACTGTACTAAATATACCAGAATATGGAGTACCTCATTTGAGCACAGGATTGTCAGGCAATGTTCTTATAAAACTCAACGCCGTTATACCAGAAATAACCGATAACCAAATCCTTAATCAAATTGAAAAAATTCGAGACACAATAGGATGAAAAAAAACTTTACAATTGTAAGCTAAGGCCTTACAATTAGTTATTAATGAAAGAGTGAAACTTACTATATGATTAACACTACTGAAGAAGTACAATTAGCTTTTGATAAAGCGCTACGTGATGCAAATAAGCTTAAGCATGAATATATAACGCTTGAACATTTGGCTTTTGCAATGTTATGCGTAGAAGAATTTTCAAAATCAATTGAAAATATTGGTATAAATGTTGACGAATGCAAAACAAATCTAGAAAACTATCTAGTTAACGAATGCGAAGATATTGTTGTTGAATCAATAGCAAAAGTAAAGCGTACTCGAGCTGTGGAAAGAGTAATGCAACGTTCGTTTGCCCAGTCTTTGTTTTCTGCTAGAGATAAAGTAGGATTGTCAGATATTCTTCTTAGTTTACTTCACGAAAAAAATTGTTTTGCTGTATATTTTTTACTGCAATCAGGTATTACTAAAGAAAAAATTGCGGAACATCTGTTTGGTGACTTACTTGACGGAGAATTTAATTTCGACGGTAGTGCTTTAGAAAAATACGCAGATAATTTAACTGAACTTGCAAAAGAAAACAAAATTGATCCAGTAATTGGTCGAAGCGAAGAGCTAGAAAGTATTTCGTTAGCATTAGGTAGAAGAACAAAAAATAATGTACTATTAGTAGGTGATCCAGGAGTAGGTAAAACAGCTATTGCAGAAGGCTTGGCACATAAAATAAACAATAAAGAAGTGCCAGAGTTTTTGTATGATTACGAAGTGTATAGTCTACGTATTCCATCTTTGCTTGCAGGCACAAGATACCGTGGTGAATTCGAAGAGCGTATGGAGCATCTTTTAGAAGAATTAGATCAAAAAGAAAAACTAGTTCTTTACATTGACGAGGCTCATATGATTAACGGTGCTGGTGCAGGTAACAGTGAAAACCCAAATGATCTTGCAAATATTTTAAAACCAGCACTCGCTAAAGGTAAAATTAAAATTATTGCAAGTACAACATGGGAAGAGTATAGAAAGTATTTTGAGAAAGATTCTGCGCTTATGCGGAGATTCCAGCGCTTAACGGTTGACGAACCAGACGAGTCAACAACCTATGATATATTGCTAGGAATTAAAAAATACTATGAAGACTTTCATCAAGTAAAAATTAGAAAAACTGCACTTCAAACTGCAATTAAACTTACAGTGAAATATCAACAAAATAAAAAGTTGCCCGATAAAGCTATTGATATTTTAGATCAAGCATGTGCTAGATTTAAGTTATCTGAGACTTATGAAAAGAAACTAGTACGGCCAGCTAATATAGAATTTGAAATGGCAAAAATTATGAAAATGCCATTAGAAACTGTTCAAGAAAAAGAAACAGACACTCTTGCTAATCTAGAATCAAACATTAAAACTAAAGTTTACGGTCAAGATTCTGCCGTAGAAACTATCGTAGATAGAATTTGCGTAGCAAGAGCTGGATTAAAAGCCAAAAATAAACCCATCGGTAGCTTTGTATTTATGGGTCCAACTGGTACTGGTAAAACTGAAACTGCTAAACAATTGTCAGAAAATTTAGGCGTTCCGCTTATTAGATTTGATATGAGCGAATTTCAAGAATCTCATAGTGTGTCTAAACTTATCGGATCACCTCCGGGCTATGTTGGTTATAATGAAGGCAGTGGCAAGCTTATAAACAAACTAGAAGAAAATCCTAACTGTGTTTTGCTTTTAGATGAAATCGAAAAAGCGCATCCTGATGTATCACAAATTCTTCTACAAATTATGGATAACGGAAAGGTTACCGGAAGTAACGGTAAAGAAGTTGATGTATCAAATTGTGTCTTAATCCTTACAACAAACTTAGGTGCAGTTGATACTGAAAAAAATACTATAGGCTTTGGTGATCCAAAAAACAAAGTTTACAAAAAAGATGCTTTTAAGAAATACTTCCAGCCTGAATTTAGAAATAGGATTGACAAAGTAATAGTATTTAACTATCTTGAAAAACCTGTTATTAAAAATATTGTAGATAAATTTATTACAGAAGTCAAATCTTTTGTTGAATCTAAAAGCATTAATATAGTTGTAGACGACTCGGCAATTGAATACCTAATTGATAATGGATACGATAGAGAAATGGGAGCACGTCCTTTAAGTCGGGTAATTGACGAAAAAATTAAAACACCGCTTAGTAAACAAATGTTATTTGGTAAACTAAAAAATGGCGGCACTGTGTATGTTTCTGCATTAGAAGATATAAGATTAGAATTCGAGGCAGCAAATGCTTTATAAAGATTCCTTCAAACTTTTTTACAATAAATTTACATATAAGCTAGAAATAATTACACCAGCAGCTTTTCTTTTTAGAAACAAAGATTTGCAAACTGTAAAAAATACAATTGACGAGTTTTTAAACAACAAATTTCTTTTAGACCGTGAAGATTTAGAAGAATGGCCTAGCGAGCTTTCTTATTCTTCTAAATACTTTTATCGCAGGTTCCGCCCTTCAGAAGACGATATATTACAATGTCAAAAGTTACATAATTATTTAAGCACTATTGACATTGATGCTAAAGTAAGAGTAGAAATAAATAATCTTTCAATTTATTCTAATCAACACCAAGATTTAATTAATCTAGGTGAAAAATTAAATTGTAAATGGAAAACTTTTTATCGTCCTAATAAAAAAATAGCTGGCAATTTAAAACCTAATACAATTTATCATAGTTTTGCTGACAAATACAAATACAAAGTAACAATAGGCAGAGTGTATGACGAGTCGTTAGGTTCATTTATGGAGACAAATAACAATAATTTTGTAAAATTAGGTCCAAGTTGTTTAGATGCAATAAAAAATAAAAAATGCGGTACATATAATAGCTATTATTTTTATGTAAGGGATGACAAAATTTTAAACATGATTTCTATGTTTGGATTTGAAATAAAACGTATAGAGGAACTACTTCCTAAATCAGATAAATAACACTATGCCAGGAAATAGTGTTACAATTTTATCATCTCAAGTCCACGCAGGGGACAGCACAGTACAAACAGTTACTAGTGACAAAGTTCAAGGTGACGGTTACTACGGTCGTTCTGATGGTTTTCATACTGTGCAAATTAATCTTACTGATTTCTCAGGAGATATTACTCTTGAAGGTAGTTTAGCTTTAACTCCTACAGATGAAGATTGGTTTACAATAGAACTTTCTTCAACTAGCACTGTTGCTGGTACTGTAGATACTACAGGTGCTGTTAGTACAGGTTCAACAGTAACAGTTTCTAGTCTTTCTTACGCCGACGAAACGTCAAATAATAATTTTAATTTTGTAGGAAATTTTGTTTGGATTCGTGCTCAAGTTGCAGATTGGACTAATGGCAGTATTGGTAGTATTTTAATGAATCATTAAGGATAGAGCATGGCGCAGAAGAATATTAACTTAGGCTCAGCAGACTACGCAGGCGACGGTGAAAATATACGTTCTGCATTTGCAAAAATTCAAGATAACTTTACAGAAAACTATACAAGTATAACAAGTATAAACGGCAACATTGTTACAATTAATAACGATGTATCTGCACTACAAACAACAACATCAGGTCATACACAGGACATTACTAATTTACAAACACAGGTAACTGCACTTGGCGGTGGCTCTGGTGGCAGTATTGATGCAGATTTAAACGGTAGTGTATTTGGTGATGATAGCACATTACTTATAGATGGAACTAATTCAACAATTATTGCAGATGTATTAACTGGAGCACTTCCCGCAATAGACGGTAGCCAACTTTTAAGTGTTAATGCACAATTTTTAGACTCTCAGCCAGGAGCATTTTATTTAGATTATAACAATCTTGTCAATACACCTGCTGTAAGTGCTTTACCAGAGGGTTCTACTCATTCAATTGATATTGTTGCTAGTGATAGCACATTACTTGTTGACAGTGTAAATGGCACACTAAACGCAACTGCACTTACAGGTGCTTTACCAGCAATAGATGGTAGTGCGTTGACTGGTATTACAACCACAGAAACAGATCCAGTAGTAGGTGCTATTACAGGAATTGTAAAAGCCGATGGTGCAGGTAATATATCAGCGGCAGTGGCTGGAACTGATTATCTTACAACAGTAGCATTTGCTGACTTAACATTAACACCGACTACAATAGCAGGTTATGGTATTACTGATGCATTTGATGGTGACTATAACAATTTAACAAATCAGCAACAGTTCC
>Ga0255762_10000957_pt1 | contig 25583 bp, 29 predicted proteins | sample 101ome_16_FD_179962 | JGI IMG/M metagenome (GOLD analysis project Ga0255762, IMG submission 179962) | Coastal salt marsh microbial communities from the Groves Creek Marsh, Skidaway Island, Georgia - 101401AT metaG (version 2) | ecosystem: Environmental > Aquatic > Marine > Intertidal zone >...
ACCACGACCCCTTTTTAATATTAGGACCAGAAATTATCATCGGCACCCTTATACTATGATCATATAAACTCTGTTTACCAATTAAACCATGTTGTCCTACAGCTAATCCGTGATCAGAGGTAAATATGATATATGTATTATCTATTAAATCTCTTTTTTTCAAATGATCAATAATTTTTCCTACTTGCTCATCCAAATGAGAAATTATAGCATAATATTCCTGAATGTGTTTTTTAGTTGCAAACTCATTTCTTGGATAAGGCGCTAATGATTCATCTCTAACACCAGGCATGCTTCCAATTTCATTAAAATATGGATGATTTTCCATGTAATTCGGGGGCAGCTTAATGCTATCTAAAGGATATAAGTCTAGAAATTTTTTTGGAGCTTGTCTTGGATCGTGAGGGGCATTAAATGCTAGATACATGAAAAATGGTGACCGATTATTTACTGCGTCATCTATTAAATCATTTGCATCATCAGCTAAAACTTCACTCCAATGTTTTCCTCCTTGCCAAAAACCCCCGTGAATAGAATCATCAGGATTCCAGGTTTTGTCAAATTCATCAACAGGCCTTCCATATCCAATTGGCATGTATTCAGAAAGATTTTCAACATTTCCTGACTCTTTTTGCCATTTCCTTAATCCTTGTGCAAATAAACCCCTATTATCATCAGGCATCCCTGGTCTTTTATTTATTATGCTATCAAATATTTTTTCAATAGGCAGCTGAACATGCCATTTCCCTGACATGTATGTATTGTATCCGTTCTGTTTAAATAATCTAGGCCAAGTATTCTTAATTAATTCCGATTTATCTTTTGACTCTTCAACTTCTCTTTTGGCGTTCCAAACAGACTTGCCTGAAATTATCATAGATCTTGATGCAACACATATTGCACCATGCCATGCCCCCATGTTATATGCATGTGAAAAAACAGCACCATTGTTTGCAAGATCATCTAAATGTGGTGTTTTAACTTCATTATTGCCAATTAATCCAACTGTGTCAAACCTTTGATCATCAGTATATATAAACACAAAATTTGGTTTCTTTTTAGTTGAATCACATCCTAAAACAAATAGTGCTATTAAAGCATAAAAAAAAGTTTTCCTAAAATTTGATATCATAATTTTAACAATATAATTATAAATCATAATTCATTATATTAATTTAAAGATTAATGAAGTTTTTAAAATACATAGGATTGATAATCTTGGTTTTTTGCATTAGCTGTGAAAAAACAAAAAGACAAGATCCTAATGTTATAATTATCTTACTAGATGATCTGGGTTTTGGAGATTTTCAAAGTTTCAATCCTAATGGGAAAATAAATACATCAAATATTAATAACATATCAAATGATGGATTAATCTTAACTAATGCTCATGTAACATCCTCAGTTTGTACACCCTCAAGATACAGCCTTTTAACAGGCAGATACAATTGGAGAAGTAAATTAAAAAATGGAGTATTAACTGGCATTTCTGGTCCATTGATTGAAAAGGGTAGGTCTACACTAGCTGATCTTTTTAAGAAAAATGATTATCAAACTGGTTTTATTGGTAAATGGCATCTTGGATGGAAATGGGGCAAAATTGACAACGATATAGATTTTGGTTCAGGTTGGAATAAAAGTGATTTTGAAAATATAGACTTTAGTATTCCCATTGAAAATGGACCAAACTCAAACGGATTTGATTATTCTTTTGGGTTTTCAGGTTCTCTTGATATGGCTCCATATGTTTATGTTGAAAATTCATACCCAACTATGATCCCTACTAAAACAACTGTAGATAGAGGTGACTACACATGGTGGAGAGAAGGGCCAACTTCTAATGATTTTATTCATTTGGAAACAACCCCATTGCTATTTGAAAAATCAATAAACTTTATAAAATCGAGGGATAAGGAAAAATCATTTTTTTTGTACCTAGCACTACCATCTCCCCACACTCCGATATTACCTACTAAACAATGGATTAATAAAAGCCAATTAAATCCTTATGCTGATTTTGTTTTACAAATTGACAACTTAATTGGAAGATTAAATTCTTTTTTAATTGATGAACATATTGATGAAAATACTATTCTAATAATAAGCAGTGATAATGGATGCTCGCCAGAAGCAAATTTTAAACTTTTAGGTGAAAAAGGTCACGATCCAAGTTATATTTTTCGTGGACATAAGGCAGATATTTTTGAAGGTGGAACAAGAGTTCCTTTAATAGTTAAATGGCCAAAAAAAATTCAGAAAAATTCTATTTCAAATGAACTTGTAAGTTTGGTAGATTTTTATTCAACTTTTGCAGAAATTCTTGGACTTAATATAGATGAGAATGAAGGTGAAGATAGTTTCTCTTTTGTTCCCATTTTTGAAAATTCAAATTCCTTGAGTTCTAGAAATTCACTTGTCACATCATCTATCAATGGAACTTTTGCAATTCAAAAAAATCAATTTAAGCTAATTACTTCCCCAGATTCAGGGGGGTGGAGTCAGCCTGTACCAAGAAATAACAATGATAACATAAGTGCTGATTTTCAGCTTTATAATTTAGAATTAGATCCAGGTGAAGAAAATAACTTGTATTCAAAAAATAATATAATTGCAAACGAATTAAAAGATGAATTAAAAAAAATAATTCTTGATGGCAGAAGTACTGTTGGAAAGAAATTAAAAAATGAAAATATTGAGAATTGGAAACAAATTAATTGGATAAATAAGTAAATTAGAAAACATGAAAGAAATAACAAAACCATATCTTAAAAAGAAAATCAACCAATTAAATAAAAAAATTCATAGAGCTGAAGTTCAAGAGGATGGCAATAGAGTTTGGTGGAGAAAAATGAAACTAGAAAAGCTTAAACAGAAATTAAATAAGATGAAATGAGAAAAAAACTTTCATCAATAGAAATTTCTGAAAATCTAAAATCATTAGATTTAAATTGGATAATTGAGGGTAACAAACTCATAAATAGTTATGAATTCAAGTCATTTGAATCTGCTATAGAATTTATTAATCTTGTTGCCAAAAAATGTGACGAATTAGATCATCATCCTACTTGGGAAAACACCTATAATAAAATCCGAATTGAATTAAACACTCACGATATTAATGGGATTTCAAGTTTAGATTTTGATCTTGCAAACTACATGAACAAAACATTTAAAAAAATTAAAGATGGTAAATAAAAAGATTAAAACATTTATTATTAGTCTATGTTTGTTTCCAATCATTGCATTCTCTCAAATTCATGGAACACAACATGATCAATTAATTCTAAGAGGGGCAACACTTATTAACAGCACTGGTGCTCCACCAATAGGTCCTGTTGATATCGTAATTGAAAAAAATAAGATTACTAACGTACAAGTTGTCGGTTATCCTGGTGTGGAAATAAATGAAAATAGACGACCTAAACTTTCAAAAAATGGAGTTGAGATTGATTGTGAGGGTTCGTATGTTTTGCCTGGCTTTGTTGACATGCATGGTCATATCGGTGGTAGAGCTCAAGGTGCTGATCCAGATTATGTTTTCAAGCTATGGATGGCTCATGGTATTACAACAATTCGACAACCAAGTGGAATGGGCACTGAAAGAATTTTAGATTTAAAAAAGAAGAGCTTAAAAAATGAAATTATTGCTCCTAGAATTTTTGCCTACACAGGATTTAATTCGAGGGTTAAATCCCCTGAAGAAGCAAGAGAATGGGTAAGAGAAAATGCAAAAAAAGGAGCTGATGGAATTAAATTTTTTGGAGCTCCACCAGAAATTATGCAGGCTGCATTGGAAGAAAATAAAAAACTAGGACTTGGCTCTGCATGTCATCACGCACAATTAGATGTTGTAAAATGGAATGTATTAAATTCTGCAAGAGCAGGACTTACAACAATGGAACATTGGTATGGATTGCCAGAAGCTTTATTTGAAGATAGAGTAATTCAAAATTACCCACCTGATTACAACTATAACAACGAGCAGAATAGATTTGAAGAAGCTGGAAAACTGTGGAAACAAGCTGCAAAGCCATATTCAGAACATTGGAATGATGTTATGAATGAGTTAATATCTTTAGACTTTACAATTGATCCTACTCTTAATATTTATGAGGCTTCAAGAGATTTACACAGAGCTAGACGCGCAGAGTGGCATGATGATTATACTTTGCCTAGTCTTTGGGCATTCTATGCGCCAAGTAGGATTTCTCATGGTTCATATTGGCATTTTTGGGGAACTGAGCAAGAAGTTGCTTGGAAAGAAAATTATAAACTTTGGATGACATTCCTTAATGAATTTAAAAATAGAGGTGGTCGAGTTACAGCAGGCTCAGATAGTGGATTTATTTATCAGTTATATGGATTCGCTTTTGTTAGGGAATTGGAATTATTGCGAGAGGCTGGATTTCATCCTCTTGAAGTAATTCAATCAGCGACGTTAAACGGAGCTGAAGCTTTAGGCATTAGTAATTCTACAGGCTCTATTGAGGTTGGAAAACTTGCAGATATAATTGTAGTTGATGAAAATCCTTTAGCAAATCTTAAAGTTTTGTACGGGACAGGAGCTATAAAACTTGATGAGAATAATGAAGCTGTTAGAGTGGGCGGAGTTAAATACACTATTAAGGATGGAGTAGTTTATGATGCAAAAAAACTTTTAAAAGAAGTTAAAAATAAGGTTGATTTAGCTAAGAAAGAAGCTGGATATAAAATAAAGCAACCTGGTGTAAATTGAAATATTTAATACTTTTTCTTGTTAGTATTTTTTCATTCTCACAAACCCACAAATTAGAGATTGAAATACCTAATGTAGATGAAGATGGCATAGTATATATCGCCATATATGACAATCCTAGAGATTTTGATTCTGGAAACAATTCTCCTGAAATAATGGCTTTAAACATAATAGAGCCTATTAACGTAGGCTTATATAATAAAACTGTTGATCTAAAAAAAGGAACATATGCTGTAAAAGTTTTAATTGACACAAATGGAAATGCAGATATTGATTTAAATTTTTTTGGACTTCCTAAAGAACAATTTGGATTTTCAAATAATGTTTTAGGGCTTTTTGGAGCTCCAAAGTTTGATAAAGCATCCTTTGAACTTAATATGGACAAAAAAATTATTATTAATTTAAGATAAATGAAAAAGCGACTATACCTACTATTATCCTTACTTGTAATTTCTTGTAGCAGTGTTGACGATGATGATGTAATTGATATAGATATTGATTTGTTCTCAACTGAGGCTCGTGTTGTAGGATATTTTCCTTACTACAGATTTTCTTTGAATGATAAAATTCAATATTGTAAGGTCACACACTTAAATATTGCTTTTGCTAATCCAGAAACTGACGGCACAATTGTTCTTCCAGGAAATTCTGGGGATTTACTTAAAAATGTAATGGATACAGCTAGGTCGCAAAACTCAAATATTAAAATATATATATCATTAGCAGGCGGAGGTTTTTCAGATGAAATCGCAAACACATGGAAAAGCTTTCTTGCGAGCCCTCAGGATAGACCGATTTTAATTGATAAAATAGTGTCATATGTGTTGGATAATGGTTTTGATGGAGTAGATGTTGATCTAGAATGGAGTCATGTAACTACTGGTTACAGTGACTTTGTGATAGAACTTAGGGATGCGCTCAAAGCTCAGTCGAAAGGCATAACTGCAGCTTATCCATCAGAAACAAAATACGATAATTTAAATGCAGCAGCTCTAAATGCATTGGACTTCATAAACATAATGTCTTATGATTATACTGGCCCTTGGAATGCATCAGCACCAGGTCAACACAGCTCATACAACCATGCACAACGAGGTGTCAATTTTTGGAAAAACACGATAGGAATTAACCCTTCCAAACTTACTCTAGGAGTTCCTTTTTATGGTTATGATTTTCAAAATTCCACAACTGTTAAATCTTTTACATATGGCTCAATGGTTGCTTCTGATGTTTCTAACTCAGAAAAAGATAACGTTGGAAATAAGTACTATAATGGTAGACCTACAATTGCTAATAAAGTTAAATTAGCAGCTCAAAATTTGAGTGGAATAATGATATGGGAGCTTGGACAAGATTCATTTTCAGAATATTCTTTATTAGAAACTATACACAAAACTTATACAGATCTTGGAGTTGAAACGACTAGTCTTTGCGGAAATTAAAGCATCTTCATATAAATGTTTTATTTTTACTTAAAATTTTAAAATGGGTCAAATGGAATTCCTTGATATTCAGTTTTTAGAAAATTCTGTTAAGAGTTATCTAATTTTTGGTTCAATACTTCTTTTAGGATTAGTTTTTAAATCCTTAATTAGTTCTTACTTAAGAAAGGTTATTTATAAAATCGTTGGCGACAAATCCAATGAAGATGGAAAATCGGAATTTGATAATTTACTTAAAAAGCCTTTAAATTATTTTTTATTAATTATCATATTATACTTTGCATTTGATGCATTATCATTCCCTAGTTCTTGGGGCCTTGCTGGGTCTGATGAATTCGGATTTAAGATGGTCATTGATAAAGGGGTTGCTTTTCTATTTATTGCAACTATTTTTTGGACTCTACTTAGGGTTATAGATTACATAGGTTTAAGATTAAAGCATAAAGCAGAAAAAACTGAAAGTAAAGTAGACGATCAACTTATTCCTTTTGCTATAGAAATAGGTAAAGTACTTGTTGTAATCTTTGGACTGCTGATTATTCTAGGTAATGTATTTGATATTGATGTAACTGCATTGGCTGCAGGTTTAGGTGTTGGTGGTGTAGCGGTAGCTCTAGCTTCAAAGGAAAGTTTAGAGAATCTTTTAGGTTCTTTCACAATTTTCTTTGATAAGCCCTTCCAAGTTGGCGATGCAATAACGCTTGGAAACATAACTGGAGTAGTTGAAAAAGTAGGATTTAGAAGCACAAGAGTTAGAACTTTTGATAAAAGCCTTGTTACTATACCCAATAAAAATCTTGTAAATGCTGAGTTAGATAATCTTGGGCTTCGTCCTGTAAGAAGAATAAAATTCAATATAGGATTACTATACAGCACGTCAGTTGATCAAATCAAAAATATCGTAGATGATATTCAGAAATTATTAGATGAACATCCTGACACAAACCATGAAGGTAAAGTTAGGTTTCTTGAATTTGGTGACAGTTCACTAAATATTATGGTTTTATACTTTACTAATGGACCAGATTGGGAAGTAATGATTAATACTCAACAGGAAATTAATTTCAAAATTATTGAAATTGTTAAAAAACATGGAAGTGATTTTGCATTTCCAACAAGATCATTATACTTTGAAAATCAACCTAAATCATAGCAATTGAAAAAAGGGAAAAATTTATTCCTAATTGTTTCAATTTCTGGCATTTTAATTTTTAGTGCTGGATTATGTGTGTTTGGAGAATCCATTATTAGAAAGTATAACAATGATGATTGGTTTTTGATTGGGACTTTATCCCTTATTTTAATTAATGCTGGAATTTGTCTTATGATTAACTCCAAAAATTATCGTTAAATTTTTTCGTAATTATCGTATAGATATAAAGGTAGCGCCAAAGAAAACCCAACTAAAAACATACTAATAACATACTTGGTTATATTTAGTTTGTCTTTAACAGATTTATAAATTAGAAAAATCAAGAATGTAGTTGCAGCTACTGTCAAATCCATAGAAATCATTCCTATAGGATGAGTTGAGAAAATATCTGAAAAGAATCCTTCCATACTTCCTTCATTGAGAATTAAGAAATTTATTAGATGGTAATATGGTAACACAATACCAAGTATGCACAAGAGTAAAAATAATTTTTTCATGATTTATATTTATATTTAAAGTAAAACAACAACATGAAAAAAACAATTTTACTTCTATTTTTTGCGTTAACTCTTGGATGTAATAAATATCCACCAATTACTGAAGAAATGGTGATTGAAAAAGTTTATGATCTTTTCAGGGCAATAGAATCAGAGAATGAAGACAGATCAAAATTTTTCGATGTAGTCACTGATGATTTTTTAATTTATGAAATTGGACAGGAGATAAATAAGGATGATTTTTTAGAATTTGTTGAATCTTTCAATGTAGTTGAGGATGATTGGGAATTAAGTGATTTTAAAGTCAGTTTAGATTATAATTCAGCTCACGTATATTTTAAAAATAAAGGAAGATTTATAGTTAATACACCGGATGGAAAAGCTTTACTAAATTATAGTTGGCTAGAAAGTGCTTATCTAGTTAGAGATGGAAATGATTTAAAAATTAAATTTTACTTTTCTGATGCTGTTGAACAAACATCTGAACCAATTGAGTAAACTTAAAGTTCTTGTCGTTGGAGTTGGTAACATGGGTAGTGCTCATGCAAAAGCATATCATGAAATTGATGAATATGATCTGGTTGGATTAGTTGCTAGATCATCTAAAAGACGTACGCCTTTAGCTAAGGAATTAGGTGGAATCCCAGAATTTGATGATTTTGATATTGCTTTATCATCTTGTAAACCTGATTTGGTTTCTATAAATACATATACAGAAAGCCATAAGGACTATGCTATTAAAAGTTTAAATAGCGGAGCTCATATTTTTATAGAAAAACCACTTGCTGAAAATCTCGAAGATGCATATGAAATCATAAATCTGGCAAAAAAGAAGAATAAAAAAATTGTTGTAGGATACATATTGAGATATCACCCTGCATGGAAAAAATTTATTGAGATATCTCAAACTTTAGGATCTCCATTAGTCATGAGAATGAATCTTAATCAACAGAGTTGTGGATCTCAGTGGGAAATACATAAAAATCTTATGAATTCTACTAGCCCTATTGTTGATTGTGGTGTGCATTATGTAGATATAATGTGTCAAATGACTAAATCAAAACCCAAATATGTAAATGCTGTGGGGGCTAGGCTTTCTGAAGAAATTGACAATTCAATGTATAACTATGGACATCTACAAGTGGTATTTGAAGATGGCTCCATTGGCTGGTATGAATCAGGATGGGGACCAATGATTAGTGAAACAGCTTTTTTTGTAAAAGATGTTTTTGGCCCTAAAGGATCTGTAAGCATAGTTGAACCTAAAAACAGTGATGAAATAACAAGTTCAGATATTGATAGTCATACAAAAACTAACCAGTTGCTTGTACATTTTCAAGATAGAGACTCAGAAGGAAATTTTTCAAAAAAAGATGAATACATCAGCACTAGTGATGAACCTGATCATGATCAGCTATGTAAGTTAGAACAAGAATTTTTACTTGAGGCAATAAAAAAAGACCTTGACTTAAGCCAAGGTCTTGAAGATGTTGTAAATAGTATGAAAATTGTTTTAGCTGCAGACAAATCTGTAAGAACAGGCAAACAAATTTCAATTGATTCTATTCAGTAAATACTTTATTGTATTCACAATTTAAAATTTAATTGGATTCGGCAACCCATTTTACTACTCTTTCAATCTTACCGTCTTTAAGCCAAAATCTTTCAAAAACACTTTCATTAACAACAGTACCATCTTTTCCATATTTAATTTCACTAAAAGGAACCGAAACAATAGTATATTCACTTCCTTCCGATTTTATTGGAACTGCATTATATACCGATCTAACTATTGAATCATAGGGATCATGTAATGTCTGAAGAAAGTCACCAAATGGATTAGCTAATGTTATCCATTCTCCACCCTTTTCAGGTCTAAAATAGCAAGTATCAGCCATTTTCTCCATTACTAAATCAAAATTTCCTTCTGCATATGCATAAATCACATCAAGAGTAGTTTGCATGTCGTCGTTTGATCCAAGAGTAAACCCGTTTCCAATATTATCACCCCGCAGTTGTTGTCCGGCTACTTTATCAACCTCAACAGTTTTTGATTCACACGACAAAGCAACTATGGCTATGATTGTAAGTAAAATATAATTTTTCATGATTAATTACTGAATGCTGCGTAATCAGTATTTGGGAATAAAGGCGTTAATCCTCTTTCTCCACCTACACATAAAGCCATTACTTGTTGTGCCATTTTACTTTCATCATCATTAAATCTCCAGTCTAAGTATTTTTGATAATGGTCGTATGAAGCCCAATCTCCATAAATATAATAAGTATATGTAGTATCATTGAAAAATGCTTCTAAAGATAAGCTCCCTTCATAATCTCTTGTTGCTTGAAGTCCATCAGGGGTATTTAGAAGATCAATCATAGCTTGTTTTTTACCAGGCTTAACTTTTAATGTTACTAAAACAGGATTTTTAGGACCGACTGCCTGCATCATTCCACCATAGTCAAAAAAGTCTCCTTGAGCGATTACTTTCCCTTCATCATCAAAATTAAAGTACCAATATCCGCTTAGATTAATATCTTTCCCTGTGATCGAATTTTTACCCGTCCAAGTCCCATAAGTTCTAACACTACCATCTGGCTTTAAGGTTAAAGTATCAACCCCTGGTAACCAAGCCTGAGCATTATATTTGATATCCTCAAAATTATCTTGATAACCTTTTAATATTGCAGAATACGTTTCATAACCAACTGGTTCTGAAGATCCATACATGGGAGTGTAAACCTTAATATCTTTACTTACCAAAGCAAGCTGTTCATCTAATTTTTCCTCACCGTGAAGTTCAAAAAGTTTTTTAGCTGTTGCTAGATTTTTTGCATAGTCAGGATTACTATCGCACGAAACAAAAAGTATCCCTACAAATAATAGAATTAATTTTTTCATAATTTGATTAGTTATTTATTGAATTGCAATTTATTTAAAAAAAATGATAAGAGGTAATTTGAGATTTATTTATACAAAAAATTAATGATTTAATAACAAATCACAATAATCATTAAGATTAATGGCAACTTTTATTGAATTTTTTAAGCCTCCAATAATTGTAGGGTAAAGGAACGATAAAACCAGCTAATAGCATGATTGGTACAGCCCACCAAGTTAACATTGCCCCGCCAGTTAATAAAATATCAGTAATATTCATAGCTAATTCCATAGCAATCATGCTGATAAAACTCATGCCAATAGCGACTTTAAAGGCTTCTTTGAGAGTCATTTGTTTAGCAAGAATAAATGTTTCAAGAATAATACTTGTAATAAGTCCATTAACAATTGCCAAAGCCATCACAGATGAAACAGTCCACGAGTGTTCAATATTTTGAAAGTAAAATATGGTTCCAAAATCACCAATTGAACATCCTAATAAACACCATAGTGTATTATTTGAAGCTCTTCTCCATGTATGCTTACAATTCCAATTCAAAATTTAAATTTTGAGCAAATTTAATTTAATTTTTTTTCAATATATATGATCGAAACACAAGAAATTAGCATTACAAGTGAAGGTGCAGTTGGTACGATTGGATCTGAAATACTAAAGTGAAAATAAACAGCTGCTGTCATAAATAAAGCCATTCCTAAAGCAGCAGGCACGATAAGTTTTTTAAACTTCAAGCCTAGTAAAAGCATTAAAGCTAAAACTACCTTAAAAACACCTACTACAACCATTGTTGTTTGACTTAGACCATAAGCTTTAAATTCTTCAATCATATTTTTTGCATCACCACCTCTATATACTGTTTCTAAATCAAGCCTGTAAGTCCAGGCACTCAAGACAGTAATAGCTACTAATACAATTAATATTCTTAATAAAGATTTCATTTTTATTTTCCGTTTTGAATCGGATCAGAATCAGGCATTAACTTATTTAATATAGTATATACAGGACAAAACTTTGTAACTGGACTAATGACTTGTAATGCACCAACTGCTACTACAATCCATAGAAAATTGATATCAGATGTTAAATAAGCTAGACCTACGCCAGAAAGATAAAGTAATCCAACGATAGCATCGTGAGCTCTAATTTTTGAGATATTTTGAGATTTCATATTATTAATTGTTAATTGTTGTTATTTAAATTTAAAATTTATTTTTTAATTCTCTTAGAAAATCTATTAATGATTAGATTATTAATAATCTTATTTTTCTCATTATAGAATAGTGTATAGATCATTGCATCACCAATTTTACTTGTAGTTGTAATAAATGGTAATAATTTCATTAAAGGGAAAAATGGCCACATTAGTACATAAAAGAAGTTGTATAACGGAGTTCTAGATTTAATGCCTTTTTCTGGGATAATCACTCCTGCTCTAAACATATAGGTATCTTTAAAGCCTTTATTTAAAATATAATTCTCTGCCTTACCTTTAACTCTTGCCCATTCAATTGGACTTTTTTCTTTTGAATCTGTTCCTTCTCCAGTTACATAATTAAAAACAGCTTTTTTATTTCCTTGATAAACTAAATCCGTAAGAATTTTAGTCATTTCATATGTGACTTTATAATAAAGTTTTGAAGGGGCCCCAACAGCAGACATTCCCATACAATGAAAACATCCATCATAATCATCAAATTCTTTTTTATATTTTTCTAACTCAAGAAAATCTTCACAAAGTAATTCTTTTACTTTAGGATGATTAATATTTAATGATGTTCTGTTAATTAATAATATTTCTTTAATTCTATTATCTTCCATACACTGGAATAAAACTCCTTTACCAACCATGCCAGTACTTCCAGTTATGATTACTCTCATATTTTTCTTAAATTAATGCAACAATTTAAATCAAAAAAAATGAAAAAACTATTATTACTATTGGTTGTCATTTTCATGTCATGTGATCAACCAGTTAAAGAAACACAAACTGAATTAGATTTTCCGTATGAGCCTACATATCCTGCTGATAATTGGAAAATTGGTAGTCAAGAGTCTGTTTTGCTAGTTCAAAATTTACACAAAGCAATTGTAAGTGGTGACATTGACACTGCATACTCTTATATGTCTGAAGATGTTACTGTTTGGCATGGTGACGGTTCTACTACAAATAATCTTCAAGAATTTAAAGATATGTATGATGAATCATTGAGAGCCGGAATATTTAGTAACTATAGCGTTACTGTTAATATTCCTGTAATTTCAGAAAGTGGTGAAGAATGGGTTTTGGTTTGGGATAGAACTGATGCTGGTGAAGATACTTTTGACTATATGGAGGCTTTTAGAGTTCAGGATGGAAAAGTAGTTGCCATGAATCAATTCTCAAAACCAGTAATGGATACTGATGATGATGATAGTGACAATGATTAAATTATAATTTAAAGCCCTTTTCGAAGGGCTTTTTTAATACTTTAAATTAGAAACATATTCAATTACTCTATCCACCCAAAGCGCATACATTTTACCGCTAGGATGTAATCCATCATTTGCAATTAGGCTTGAATCATATAGAGCTTGTCTTGAAATATCTGTGATATTGAAAAATTTTATTCCTCTTGATTCAGATTCACTTTTTACTATTGAATTGAATTGATTTATTTGATTAGAGACTTGAGTTCTATTAAATGCTGATCCAAATGGAGTTGCCCCCCAATCAGGAATTGACAACACAAAAAGTCTCTCTTTATTACCATTTAACAACGCAATAGATTTATCTATTATTTTAATAAAATCATCTTTAAATTCTTGTTGACTTTTTCCTTGAAATTGATTATTTACACCAATTAAAATTGATATCAATCCATAGGGGGGTTCTAAATTAGAATTGTTCATCTCAGCTAGCAATTGTGAGGATGTATCGCCTGTCTTAGCAATAAACTCAACATTATCAATTTTTGAGGTTGTTTTATTTAATTCTTTTAATAGCTGAACAGGCCAACGATCATCATAATTAACTCCTTCTCCAATTGTATAACTATCACCTAAGGCTAAATACGTTCCAGCATTTTTACCGTTAATATTTCGGGCAAACACAGCTTCAACTGACTTATTGCTATCTATTGTGATTTGAATTGGATTACTGTTTGAATTAATGTCTCCCTTCCATTCTTTAAATGACCAATCTGTTTCGGGTATTGCATTTAGTTCAAGTACAGTTCCACTAGAGTAAGGTCTAGATCCACCAGACTGAACAGTGGATTGAGATACAGAGCCTGATCCAGTAACAAACAGTTTAAAATCATATTCAATCTTTTGAAAATTAGCAGTTAAATAAACATCCTTGTCCATTTCCAGATTTAAAGGATTGTTATTTGATAAGTAATCGCCTGACCAATTATTAAATTCAAACTCCGGGTTTGAAGAAGCGATTAATGATATTTCTTCATTTAATTGATATTCTCCATAGGATTGAGAAACCACACCACCGTTAACAGGCTTTACATCAACAATTAATTTTTGAATAGTTGGTTCTTGACTGCACCCTAACACAAATAATAAAAGAAAAAGAAATTTTTTCACATTAAATATTGAACAAGTTTGATGCCATTGATTTTTAATATAATTTTATAAAATGAAATATTTTTTAATTCTCTTTTTTATTTCTTTTTCTGTCTTTTCTCAAAGTGATTCTTCATACTATGGTGAAAAAATAACCTCAACTGATTTACAGAAACTTTCTAATATTTATTTTAATAATACATCAGTTCAAACAAAACTAGAGGGAGAAATTATATCTACTTGCCCAAAGAAAGGGTGTTGGATTGAAATGAAAATAGATGATAAAGATGTTTTTGTGAAATTCAAAGACTATGGATTTTTTGTTCCAAAATCTGGTATGGAAGGTAAAAAAGCGATTATTCAAGGTTTAGCTTCTATTGATACAGTAAGTGTTAAAGATTTAAAACACTATGCTGAAGATGCAGGGATAAGCAAAAGTGAAATAGAAAAAATCACATCTCCAGAAATCAAAATTTCTTTTGTAGCAGAAGGAGTTATCATAAAAGATGAGTAACAAGCATTTTGCTGGTATAATTTTTTTTTATAAATTGAAATTTCCAAAAAATTTTATGAGACTAACCAAAAGAGATATTGCGCTTACTAAGATAGATGTCCCTAGTCCTGTCCATTCAATATACTTTAGAGGTAAAAGATATTCTTATAAACAATATCTTAAAATCAGAACCCAATCCAAACAGCAATCATAGTTGTAGAGTTTTTATTTTATATTTATATACATGAAAATTAAACTTTTCATTGCACTACTATTTTTATTCAGTTGTAATACACAAAAGATTAATAATTTTTCTTTTAATAACAAAGACGGTTTTTCCATTCAAAAATTAGACAAAGAGGATTTGAATTTTTCAAGAGAAGAAAATTTTAACAAAACTTTAGCTGGAAAAGTTTCTGGATTACAAATTTTGGATTCATCAAGCTCAACATTCGAGCTAAATGAAATAATGATCAGAGGTGAAAGAAATATTCTTTATTTAGTCGACGGAATAAAAATGCAACCAAACGAAATTAATACTTCAATAATTCAATCTGTAAAAGTAATTAAAGGGCCTTCAGCTGCTTCATTATATGGTAATGAAGCTGTTAATGGAGTAATATTAATATCAACCAAAAGATAATTATTGATTATTCATAATGAATGCTCTTCCTGAATGTTCAATTCTAAAGGTTTCTATATAACCCCTATCTTGAAGAGTAACATAAGCTGTTTTACCATCAGGCCCTCCAAATGCTATATTTGAAGGCTTCTTTCCTTTCATCTGAATTTCATTTATTATTTTTCCATCAGGACTTAATACAACTACAGTCCCTTTTCCATGTCTAGTTACATACAGATTCCCTTTGATATCACACCTCATTCCATCTAATCCAAAGTCATCAAATTTGTGAAATAATTTTTTGTTTGAAATATTCATTTCAGAATCTAAATCATACACCCAGATATTTCTTTGGATACTTTCATTTACATATAATCTATCCTCAGCTGGACTTATTTCAACACCATTAGTAGTTCCCATATTTTTTTCTAAAACACTAATTTTATTTCCTTCAATCTTCAATAAATTTCCAGTTGAATTTTTCCAATTCGGATCACTTGCAAACAAGACATTATTTTTACTTATAGCAATATCATTTGGTTGATTAATTAATGAATCATGAGCAACAACATTAATTTCTTTTGTATTAATATTTATGCTTAAAATATTATGTTTAGCATAATCAGCTAGGTACATTAACTCAGTACTATCAAATCTAATCCCATTAGCAACACTGCCATTTGGCAGACTATCAATAAATAATGAAAATTTATTTTTAGAATCTACAACCCCTATGGTTCCATTTTTTATTGGATTTACAAAATACAGATTGCCATTGAAATCTACAGCTGGCCCCTCAAGTCCCTTAGTAAATTCACCTACATAAACAAGATCATCAGCATTATATAAACCCTTTTCTTTAGTACAAGAGCTCAGTATTAAAATAATTGAAATAAGTAATATTTTTTTGTACATATAACAGAATATAAATTAAAAAATTTATTTTTAATAATAATGAAACAACTAACTAAAAACACATTTTTGTGTTTTACAGCTCTTTTGTTATGCTTTTTTTTTAGTAGCTGCGAAACAAATCAAACAGCACATAAACTTTTCTTGCCAGAAGGTTTTAGTTATGAAATATATGTTGATAGTATTGGTGAAAAAATAAGACACATGGCTGTTAGTGAAAATGATGTTTTATATGCAAAATTTAGGAGACAGAGCAAAAACGGCGTACTAGTTGGAATTCAAGATCTGGACGGTGATGGCAAGTATGATTCATTGCTAAAGTTTGGAAGTTATCACACTCCACAAAAAGGAAGTTATTCAACTGGAGCTAGAATATATAATGGATATCTTTATTACTCAAATCACTTGAATGTATATAGAGTGAAGCTTGATAATGATAAAATTGTTCCAAGCTATGAGCCAGAAAGAATAGTGATTGATGATCATGAACATGGCTCACATGAACACATTGCAAAACCCATTGCTTTTGACAATAAGGGAAATATATATGTGCCATTTGGTTCTCCGAACAATGCGTGTCAAAATCCAAAGAGAACTCCTCAAACTCCGGGGCAAAACCCTTGTCCAGATTTAATAAAACATGCCGGAGTTTGGAAGTTTGATGCTAATAAATCAAATCAAACTCAAGAAGATGGAGAATTATATGCTACTGGACTTAGAAGTATTGTAGCGATGGATTGGAATTCATATGATAATTCATTGTATGCTGTGGTTCATGGAAGAGACGATTTAGCAAGATTATGGCCAAACCATTTCAACACATGGGAAAGTGCAATCTTGCCCTCAGAAGAATTTGTTAAAATAGAAAAAGGAGATAATTATGGCTGGCCTTTTTGTTACTATGATCAAATAAAAAATAAAAAAGTCTTAGCTCCTGAGTACGGGGGTAATGGAGAAATAATAGGAATATGTAATGATTTTAAAGATCCTTTAATTGGATTCCCAGGTCATTGGGCACCTAATGATCTGGTGTTTTACGAAGGGGAACACTTTCCTGAAAGATATAAAAATGGTGCTTTTATAGCTTTTCATGGATCAACCAACAGGATTCCATATCCTCAATCAGGTTATTTCGTTGCCTTTGTGCCTTTTAATGACGGAAAATTTGGTGAATATGAAGTTTTTGCTGATGGTTTTGCAGGTATAGATCCTATAATTAATACTCGTGATGCTATGTTTAGACCAATGGGTATAGCATTTTCAGATAATGGCACTATGTTTATCAGCGACAGTAGACAAGGCAGGATTTGGAAAATCAAATATGACCTAGATAAAAATGATTTTAATTTAAAACAGCTAAACAAGATGGAAAAAAGAAAATCATTAAGTCACATAAGAACACCTGATAAAATTAAGGATAGGATTGAATTGGAGTCTAATGAACTTGGTCAAAATCTTTACAATAAACATTGTGTCTCATGTCATCAAATTGATGGTCAAGGAGCATCAGGAAGATTCCCAAGTCTGAGTAGTGACTGGGTAAATGGTGATAAGAAAGAACTTATTAAAATCATTTTACAAGGAATTGAAGGGGACATTGAAGTAAACGGTGAAATCTATAATGGCATTATGCCACAATACAACTTCTTGACGGATGATCAGATTGCAGATCTCCTTACTTACATAAGAAAAAGTTTTGGGAATAAATCATCTTCAATTTCAATGGATGAAGTTGAAGTGATTAGAAAATCAATTTTAAATTCAAACTAATGAAAAAAGCTATTTATTTATATTTTCTTTTTATAATAACATTAAGCACGTCTTGTGCTCAAGATTATGACTTAATAATCAAAAATGGTAGAATCATTGATGTTAAAAACAACATTGATCAAATTGGTGATATTGGAATTAAAGATGGGATTATCAAATCTGTTGGTTCAATAATTCCTGAGAATTATGGAAATATAGTTGTTGACGCACAAAATCTTATTGTTACGGCTGGGTTGATTGACATTCATAGTCATAATTTTCATGGCACTGTTCCTAACAGATATTTAAGCAATAGTTTTTCTGCTTTACCACCTGATGGATTTTCTTTCCGATCTGGAATTACCACAATAGTTGATGTGGGTGGTGCTGGTTGGAGAAATTTTGAAGTTTTTAAAAATCAAGTAATTGACAAATCTAATACAAGAGTTTTATCATTTATAAATATCGTTGGGAATGGTATGCAAGGAGGTGCATTTGAACAAGATTTATCTGACATGGATGCAAATTTAACTGTAGAAATGATTAACAAATTTCCCGATTTAATTGTAGGAATTAAACTAGCTCATTTCAATGGATTTAACTGGGAACCAGTTGATGAAGTTACTAAAGCTGGACGTTTGTCTGAAAGACCTGTTATGATTGACTTTGGTGGTAGTAAACCAGAGATGAATTTAGATTCTCTTCTGAATTACAAATTAAGAAAAGGTGACATATTTACTCACGTTTATGCAAATGTTAATGGCAGGACAGCTGTAGTAAAGGATAATGTATTAAACGAATATGTGAAATCAGCACAAAAAAAAGGGATTTTATTTGATGTTGGACATGGTGGAGGTAGTTTTGATTTTTCTCAAGCAATTCCAGCAATTAATCAAGGTTTAAAGCCTAATACAATTAGTACAGACCTTCACACAGGGAGCATGAATGGGGGGATGAAAGACTTATTGAACGTAATGTCAAAATTTTTAAACATGGGACTCAGTATTAATGAAGTTATAGCAGCCACAACTTGGGATGCAGCAAAAGCTATTAAAAGAAATGAATTAGGCAATTTAAGTATTGGTTCTGTTGCTGATATTACAATTTTAAGTTTAAGAAAAGGTGATTTTGGCTTTATTGATACTAAAAACAAAAAAATGAAAGGAACTAAAAAACTTGAATGCGAATTAACAATAAAAGATGGTAACATTGTTTATGACTTGAATGGTTTGGCTAGTTTAAAATGGGAAGAATAACTATGAAAAATATATCAAAAATATTATCCATTATTACTGGAATCTCATTAGTTCTAACAATAGTCTCATTTTTTAAAGATGATTTTATTAGTACTGGCCCCACGCTAATACTATTCCTCATTTTACTGTCAATTAATCTCAATACGACTAAAAAATATAAAGGCTTTTCTTTTACTATACTAATTTTTGCAGCAGTTAGTATTTCAATGTATTATCCAAAATACTTTGTAGAATTAAATGGTTTTGAAATGAAAAAACTAATTGTCCCCCTACTCCAAATTATAATGTTTGGAATGGGTACTGCTATGAGTTTCAAGGACTTTTATGGTGTAATTAAAATGCCAAAAGGTGTGTTTATTGGATTGGTATGCCAATTCTCGATAATGCCTATTTTAGGTTTTACCTTAGCATCTATTTTTAATTTTCCAGCTGAAATTGCTGCAGGCGTAATATTAATTGGTTCTTCGCCGAGTGGACTTGCCTCAAATGTTATGGCTTATTTAGCAAAAGCAAATATAGCATTATCAGTAACTCTAACTGCCTTTGCTACTTTACTGGCACCAATCATGACTCCATTTTTAATGAAATACCTGGCTGGATCATTTGTTCCAATAGATTTCGTTGGGATGATGATTTCAATCCTTAAAATTGTAATTCTTCCTGTTTTTTTAGGCCTTGTATTTAATTATTTCTTTCACGGAAAAGCGAAATGGCTAGATAAATCCATGCCCATAATTTCTATGGCAGGAATTGCAATAATTATTATGATTATCACAGCAGCTGGAAGAGACTCATTGCTTACAATTGGAGGATTTTTGATTCTTGCTGCAATAATTCATAACTTATTAGGATATCTACTTGGCTATTGGGGATGTAGATTGTTTAAAATGAAAGAACAAGACTGTAGAACAATTGCGTTTGAGGTAGGAATGCAAAACGGCGGATTAGCTACTGGCATTGCACTAGAAATGGGTAAAATTTCTACAGTTGGATTGGCACCGGCAATATTTGGTCCATGGATGAATATTTCAGGGTCTTCTTTAGCTACTTGGTGGAGAGATAAATCAATAAAAAAACAATAATGAAAAAAATATTAAATTTAATTCCCGGTCTTTTTTTATTAGCAAGCTTGTCATTTACATACTCACAAAATTTGTCAAAAAAGCAAATGTTAGAACTTACTTCTAATTGGGAAGGAGAAAGATTTATAGATGGAAGGCCAAAAGTTTCAGAATCTATTCTAGAAAGAATGAAAGCTGTTTCAATTGAAGAAGCTTGGGTTGTTTTAAAAAATGAAGGATACCTAAATCAGTTTGAAGGGAATTGGCAGCCCCTGCATGATAACTCTCCTTTTGTAGGCAGAGCCTTAACTGTGCAGTACATGCCAAACAGGCCTGATATTTCAGATCAAATTAAAAAAACTGGGCTTGAGAATGGAGAAGTAGGAAATACTAATTCTTGGCCTATTGACAGATTGGTAAAATATGACGTTTATGTTGCCGATGGTTTTGGAAAGATTATAGACGGAACCTTAATTGGAGATAATCTAGGTAATGCTATATACGCAAAATCAAAAACTGGAGTAGTCTTTAATGCTGCTAGCCGAGATATGGAAGGTCTTTCTCAAATTGAAGGATTTAATGCTTTTGTTAAGGGATGGGATCCGTCTTTTCTTAAAGAAGTAATGCTCTTAAGCATAAATTATCCTATCAGAATTGGTGCTGCCAGTGTTATGCCGGGTGATGTAGTACTTGCTAAAAAAACTGGAGTGATTTTTATTCCTGCACATCTAGCAGAAAAAGTTGTAACTACTTCAGAAGTTGTCAGGCTTCGTGATTTATTCGGAATAACTCGGCTAAAAGAAGGAGTCTATACTCCTGGTCAGATCGACAACAAATGGTCGGATGAAATAGAAAAGGATTTTTCAAAATGGCTTGAAGATCATATGAACGAACTGCCCGTACCTAAAGAACAAATTCAAGAGTTACTTAAAAAAAGAACTTGGTAAACATTAAAATAAATAATATGGAAAACAATAGAAGATCAATTTTAAAGAAATTTACAATCGGATTGGCTGGTTTATTTGGAGTTTCAAACTTATCAGCTACTGAAAAAAAATCAGAAAAAATTACTGGAAATTTAATTACTGATCAAAATTATCCTTTATTCTCTAGTGCTGTAAAACACGGAAATACACTATACATTGCTGGCAAAGGAGCTCATTTTGAAGGAGACATTAAAGCTCATACAGATCATGTTCTTAAAGAAATTGAAAAAGAACTTTTAAAAAATGGTTCTTCTATGGAAAAGGTTTTAAAAGTAAATGTATACTTAGCAGACTTGGCAGATTATAAAGCAATGAATGAAGTATACAGAGGAAGATTTGGAAAAAACCCCCCTGTAAGGACAACTGTAGCTACTTATGGAGGAGTTCCTGGAAATTCATTAGTTGAAATAGATTGCATTGCAGCATTAGATTAAAATATTAATTATGAATTCAAGAAGAAAAGCACTAAAATCTTTAATCACATTGCCTCTAGCTGGCGGAATAGTATCTAGCAATGAATTATTAGCTAATGAAAATCAAATAGTAATCGATAGTTTAAAAAAAGATTACTTTAAAGAGCTAGGAATTCGAACATTCATTAATGCTGCAGGTACTTATACTTCTATGACAGGCTCACTAATGCCTAAAGAAGTTATCGATGCTATAAGCTATGGTTCTCTAGAATATGTAAATCTAGATGAGCTACAAGATAAAGTTGGTGAAAGAATTGCACAGCTTTTAAATTGTGAATATGCCACAGTTTCTTCTGGGTGTTTTGGTGCAATGAGTATTGCTATGGCTGGAGTGATGAGCGGAAAAGATCCTAAAAAAATAAAACAACTTCCTGATGTTACTGGATTAAAACATGAAGTTATTCTTCAAGAATCACACAGTATAGGTTATTCTCAAGCTCTCACAAATGTTGGAGCTAAGCTTGTTAAAGTAAAGACTTCCGATGAACTTGAGAAAGCTATAAATGAAAAAACTGCTATGCTTTGGTTTTTGAATGCTAATACTGATAATGGGGAAATTAAATGGGAAGAGTTTGTAAGTCTTGGTAAAAAACACAACATTCCGACTTTTATAGATTGTGCTGCTGATGTTCCACCTGTTGACAATCTATTTAAATTTACTAGGATAGGATTTGATATGGTAGCCTTTTCAGGTGGTAAAGGTCTTCGTGGTCCTCAAAGCGCTGGATTATTACTTGGCAAAAAAGAATATATAGAAGCAGCTAGATTACACACTCCACCCAGAGGAGAAACCATAGGCAGAGGCATGAAGGTTAATAAAGAAGAAGTGTTAGGAATGTTGGCCGCGTTAGAACTTTATTTGGCCAGAGATCATAAAGCAGAGTGGGAAATGTGGGAAAAACAAATCAATTTAATTAGTAACTCTGTAAAATCAATTGATGGGGTTCAAACCATTATTCATGTACCTCCACATGCTAATCATGTGCCTAGTCTTAAAATTAGATGGGACGAAAATACAGTTAAAATAAGTCCTAATAAAGTAAGAGAAAAATTAAGAAATGGTACTCCTTCAATTGAAACAGTTGGAAATAAAAATGAAATTGGAATTACAACTTGGATGATGGTTCCTGGACAAGAAAAAATCGTTGCTAAAAAAATTCAAAAAATATTAAAAACTTATAAAGCTTAAATCCTATGAAAAAAATATACTTATTTATTATACTAATGTCTTTATACAGTTGTAATACACAAACAAAATCTAATAAATCTAATGATCCTGAATTAAAACTTGAAGAATTGGGTATCACATTATCAACACCTTCAAGCCCAGTTGCTAACTATGTGAATACAGTTCTCACTGGTAATTTATTGTATATTTCTGGCAAAGGACCCTTACAAGACAATGGAGAGTACATTAAGGGTAAAGTTGGAGAGGATTTAACAATTGAAGAGGGGTACTACGCTGCTAGAGTTACAGCAATAAATTTAATTTCAACACTTAAAGCTTCTCTTGGTGATTTAAGCAAAGTCAAAAGAATAATTAGAGTAACTGGTATGGTTAATTCTTCTTCAGATTTTACAGAGCATCCTAGTGTTGTAAATGGTTGTTCTGATTTGTTAGTAGAAGTTTTTGGAGAAAGAGGGAAGCATACAAGAGCTGCTGTTGGAATGAACTCTCTTCCTTCAAATATTGCAGTTGAAATCGATATGATTGTTGAAGTTGAGCTCTAAATACTATTTAATGAAATCTTAGCTCTATGTGATATTTCTTTCCAATTTCTAGATGATATAATTTCCTTTGGAGCTATCCAACTTCCTGCAACTGCTTTGACAAAACTCTTATTTAAATATGAATTCATGTTTAATTCATTAATCCCTCCGGATGGAATAAATGATAAATTGTTGTCCAAAGCTTTTTGATTTAATAACTCTAATTTTTTAATTCCACCTGAGGATTCGGCAGGAAAAAACTTTAATAAATTATAACCATATCTTTTAGCCAATCTGATTTCTTCCAAATTACTAACACCGGGGATAAAGAAAATTTTTTTTTGAATGGATTCTTCTAATATTTTCGGATTACAATCTGGAGCAAAACAAAATTTTGAAGAAAGATTACTTGCAAAATCAACATCTTCTTTTGATTTTACGGTCCCAAGCCCTAAATTAATTTTTGGAAAACTTTTCTTTATTATTTCAGCAGCTTTTTTTGAATTAGGGGTTCTTAGAGCAACTTCAATGTTTATTATTCCAGAATCAACCAAGCATGAAGCAAGATCATATGCATCTTTGTCATTTTGTATTTCAACTAAAACAATAATTTTTGATATAAATAATTCAGAATAATTCATTTAAAAAAATTTAGTATTTCTGATTCAGTTGATAAATTATGGTCTCCTTCAATAGAATGAGTATTAGCAAAAGTCTTTGAAGAAAAATCTGCAATTTTTTTCATTTCCCAATTATTTAAATATCCATGAATAACAGCTGCTAAAAAAGAATCTCCTCCTCCAATACAATCCTTAATTTCAATTGAAACCTTTTCTCCTTCATAAAATTGATTATCATGAAAAATAAGCGATCCAAACAAATTATTATCTTCTCCTATACTATTTCTAATATTAAATGATATAAGCTCAAATTTTGAAAACTTATTTAAAAATTGAATAGCTCTTTTAGATTCTATTATAACATCATCTATTGTTTTTGTTTCATTAAGATCAAATCCAAAAACGTCCCGAGCAGTTCCACAATTACAAAATAAAAAATCTATACTATCTAAAATTTCTTTATTAAAAGAACTAGCTCTTTCTAACGACCATAATTTAGATCTATAATTTACATCATAAGCAATTTTAATTTTTCTTTCTTTTGCTGACCTGATTAACCTAATGATGTTCTTTTCACATACACTGGAAAGTGCGGGTGAGATACCAGAAATAATTAAAACTTCTTTATTTTTCAAAGCCTTACTAATTATTTTCTCATCTAATTCAAACTTTGAAAAACCAGAATTTTTCCTGTCATATTTAATGATTAAATTTTTTTTTGAATTTAAATTTTTAGCAAAATATTTTCCTATTTTTTTGTGATCTGAGTAAATATTTTTTACACATAAATTATTTTTTTTCAAATAATTCAAAATTTCTTCTCCATCACTATTATTGGATAATGTTGAGAGATAACTACATTCATGTCCCCAAGTTGATAAGCTCAATACCGAATTCAATTCAGCTCCTCCGATGTGTTTTTTAGAATATTCATGGTTAAATTTAATTGACGAATCATCTGAAAATCTGATTAAAATTTCGCCATAACTTAAAATTTTTGACATTATTCTAAAATTATATTAAATCAATGTAAATTTTTACCAATAAGAATGATTTCAGTTTGCCTACCATTTACATATCTAAATCCTTTTTGCTCAAACATTCCAGCTTCCTCTAACATTATTCTAACTTCTTTATCCCATTCTTCAATAAAAGTTTTATTGTTTAATTCAATAGCATATGATGTGTTATAATTCATTTCAAAATCACCTTTAAATGGTACGCCTGACTGAGAATCCCACATTCCTAGTGTTGTTCCTGCAGAATGGCCAAAAGTACCCAATGGATGAGTGTATATTTGAGGATTTAGTCCCTCTGATTTTGCTTGTTCAAGTGACTCTTTTAGAATCTGATTTCCAGTTTTTTTATAGGCAAAGTTATCAGTAAAAATATCTTGTAATCTGTTTGCTTCTTTTA
>Ga0255762_10000958_pt1 | contig 25576 bp, 25 predicted proteins | sample 101ome_16_FD_179962 | JGI IMG/M metagenome (GOLD analysis project Ga0255762, IMG submission 179962) | Coastal salt marsh microbial communities from the Groves Creek Marsh, Skidaway Island, Georgia - 101401AT metaG (version 2) | ecosystem: Environmental > Aquatic > Marine > Intertidal zone >...
GATCCATCGTACTCAGACCAAATAATTAATTTTACTTTTCCGCATATTGGCAATGTTGGTACTAATACTGAGGACAACGAGTCTCTTAAACCATGGGTTAAAGGAGTAATATTCAATACTGAAATTACTGATCCATCTAACTATAGATCGTTAAAAAAATTAGATTTATGGTTAAAACAAAAAAAAATAGTTGGAGTTATAGGTATAGACACTAGGGCTCTTACTGGTTTGATTAGAGATAAAGGTGCTCCTAAAGCCACAATTAGTCACTCATTAAAATCAGATTTTAATCATAATAAATTGCAACAAAAGGCTATTGCTTGGAGTGGATTGGAAGGATTAGATTTAGCCTCTAAAGTTACATGCCAAAAAACTTTTAAGTGGTATTCAGAGAAAACTTGGAAAAAAGACATTGGATATAAAAAAAATAAAAAAAAGAAATACAACATTGTTGCGATAGATTATGGGATTAAGCTAAATATCTTGAGATGCTTTTCTGACTTAGATTGCCAAGTTCAAGTCGTGCCAGCTAAAACAGATTTAAAAAAAATCTTATCACTCAAACCTGACGGTGTTTTTTTATCTAATGGTCCTGGTGATCCTGCAGCAACTGGAAAGTATGCTGTACCGACTATAAAAGGAATAATTGATAAAAAAATTCCTGTTTTTGGAATTTGTTTAGGGCATCAACTCTTATCATTAGCTTTAGGTGCAAAAACTTCTAAAATGAAATTGGGTCATAGAGGAGCCAATCACCCTGTTAAAAATCTTGAGAATGGTCGAGTTGAAATTACAAGTCAAAATCACGGATTTATGGTTGACTTAAACTCAATCAATAAAGATATCAAAGTTACACATAAATCACTTTTCGATGGGTGTATTGAAGGCATTGAACATAAAACAAAAAACGCATTCTCAGTTCAGTATCATCCTGAAGCCAATCCTGGACCACAGGATAGTAAATATTTATTTGAAAAATTTATAAAGAAAATAAAAAATGCCAAAAAGAAAAGACATTAAAAAAATTTTATTAATTGGAGCTGGTCCCATAGTTATAGGTCAAGCTTGTGAATTTGATTATTCTGGAACACAAGCATGTAAAGCGCTTAGAGATGAAGGATTTAAAGTAATTCTTATTAATTCCAATCCAGCAACAATCATGACAGATCCTAATGTTGCAGATAAAACATATATCGAACCGATTAATTCGGAAGTAATTGAGAAAATAATTATAAAAGAAAAACCTTGCGCCATTTTACCAACCATGGGTGGACAAACAGCTTTGAATGCTGCGATTGATTTAGAAAAAAAAGGCATCTTAAAAAAATACAAAGTTGAATTAATTGGAGCTGATACTAAAGCAATTTCTAAAGCTGAAGATAGAGATAAATTTAGAAAAGCGATGAAAGAAATAGGATTAGATCTACCTCAATCAGAAATTTTAAATGACTATAAAAATGCCACTAAAGTTTTAAAAAAAATTGGATTGCCAGCTATTATTAGACCTTCTTTCACGCTGGGAGGCACCGGGGGCGGAATCGCAAAAACAAAAAGTGAGTATTTTGAAATAGTCAAAAGAGGTTTACACGAGTCCCCGAAGCACCAGGTACTGGTGGAAGAATGTTTAACTGGGTGGAAAGAATTTGAAATGGAGGTTGTAAGAGATAACAAAGATAACTGCATTATCATTTGTTCTATAGAAAACGTCGATCCAATGGGTACGCATACGGGGGACTCGGTTACTGTTGCTCCAGCTTTAACTTTAACTGATAAAGAATATCAAATAATGAGAAATGCCTCGATTGAGTGCTTAAGAAAAATAGGAGTAGAGACAGGCGGATCTAATGTTCAATTTGCAATAAATCCTAAAAACGGAAGAATGGTTATTATTGAGATGAATCCCAGAGTATCCAGATCTTCTGCGCTAGCATCAAAAGCAACTGGGTTTCCAATTGCCAAGGTTGCTGCAAAATTAGCTGTTGGTTACACGCTCGATGAATTACAAAATGAAATTACTAAAAGCACCCCAGCCTCTTTTGAACCAACAATAGACTATGTCGTTACAAAAATACCGAGATTTACTTTTGAAAAATTTAAAAAAGCAAAACCAATTTTAGGAACTGCGATGAAATCAGTAGGTGAAGCAATGGCAATTGGAAGAAGCTTTAAAGAGTCATTTCAGAAAGCGCTTATATCTTTAGAAATAGGTTTAAAAGGACTGGATAATATTAAAAATATTTCAACTAAAGAATTAAAAATAAAATTATCAGAAAATATTCCAAATAAAATGTTGTTTGTCGCTGAAGCTTTTAGAAAGAATATGAAACTTAAAGAAATTTATAAATTAACTTTTATTGATCCTTGGTTTCTCGAACAAATTCAAGATTTGGTTAAAGTAGAAAATGAAATTATAAAAAATAATTTACCTGAAAATTTTGAAGAAATTGCAGCTATTAAGTCTCTTGGTTTCTCAGATGAAAGGCTAGCATTACTTGCAAAAAAAGATGTGCTAGAGGTAGAAAATTTAAGAAAAAAATACAATGTTTTTCCTTCCTTTAGAAAAGTCGATACCTGTGCCGCAGAATTTAGATCGACAACACCCTATATGTATTCCACTTATCAAAATTCAAAATCACACGATGTTAATGAGGCAAATCCTTCGAAAAGGAAAAAAATAATAATTTTAGGTGGGGGTCCAAATAGAATTGGGCAAGGAATAGAATTTGATTATTGCTGCTGCCAAGCTTGCTTTGCCTTGAAAGAAATAGGCGTTGAAACAATTATGATAAACTGTAATCCAGAAACAGTTTCAACAGATTATGACACTAGTGATAGACTTTATTTCGAACCACTTATCGAAGAGTTTGTGTTAAATATTATTAATGAGGAGTCCTCTAATGGAGAATTATTAGGAGTGATTACTCAATTTGGAGGGCAAACACCTATTAAACTTGCTAAACTCCTCGATCAAAGAAATATTAAAATATTAGGTACTCAATTTGATGCAATAGATATTGCTGAGGATAGAGAAAGATTTAAAGATATTTTAATTAAGGGTAATTTTAAACAAGCTGAAAATGGCATCGCTAAGAATAAAGAGGAAGCTCTAGAAGTTTCAAAAAAAATTGGTTTTCCCATTGTAATTAGACCTTCTTATGTACTTGGAGGAAGAGCAATGGAAATTATTCACGATGAAATACAATTACAATCCTATATCCAAGAGGCGGTTGTAGTTTCAGGATCTAATCCGGTATTAATAGATAAGTTTTTAAATGATGCCATTGAAGTAGATGTTGACGCTTTAAGTGACGGAGAGGAAGTTTTTGTTGCTGGTATTATGGAGCATATTGAAGAGGCAGGAATTCACTCGGGTGACTCAGCTTGCTCAATTCCTCCCTACTCACTCAAACAAGATATAATTGAAAAAATTAAATTACAAACTATAGAATTAGCCAAAAGACTTAATGTCGTTGGTTTAATAAATCTGCAGTTTGCTGTCAAAGAAAATGAAATTTATATTTTAGAAGTCAATCCCAGAGCGAGTAGGACTGTACCATTTGTATCTAAGGCAATTGGATTGCCTATCGCTAAACTTGCCTCTTTAGTAATGTATGGAAAAAAACTTAAAGAATTTAATCTAGAAAATAAGTATTCCAACATCTTTGCAGTAAAAGAAGCTGTTTTTCCTTTCAATAAATTTCCAGAAGTAGACATTTTATTAGGACCAGAAATGAAATCTACGGGTGAAGTTATGGGAATTGATAAAGATTTTGGTATGGCTTTTGCCAAAAGTCAGTTGGGAGCATACAATTTGCTACCCCAAAAAGGTGTTGCCTTTGTTTCAGTCAAAAGAGGAGATAAAGATAAAGCGTTAAGGATCGTTGAAAATTTAATCAAATTAAATTTTAAAATATTAGCAACTGATGGGACTGCTGAATATTTAAGATCCAAAAATATTAAATGCAAAACAATAAGTAAATTAAGTAACATTAAACCAAGTATCATGGACTATTTGAATAATAAAAAAATTGATTTGGTGATTAATACTTCGGAAGGAAAAAAATCAGTATCAGACTCTTTTAAGATTAGAAGAGCTGCATTAGTAAACAAAATCCCTTATTTCACCACCTATGCTTCAGCAAAAGCTGGTGTGGATTCAATTAAATCTCTTAGGGATAATAAAATTTCAGTATTACCGCTGCAAGAATTTAATTAATCGAACAAGCCATATCCTGTCCGCAACATAAAGGAGATTTGATTTTCCCATGTCCTTCTGGACATTCAGAAATTTGAATCTTTTGTCCATTGAGATCCAAAATACCATCTCGTAGTGGTTTATTGCATTTACCACAAGTCGCGTTAACTGACATGCCACATTTTTTACATTCGTAAGTAGCCATAATTTATTCTAACTGATTTTAGGTTATTTTACTACTGGCCAATCGGTTTTGAAGGTAACATAATTGATTTGAATACATCGTCTTTCCTTCTTAATTTCTTTTTTTTCCATTCCGTGCCAGGTGTTAGGACCACTCGTAAAAAAATATCCGTAATTATCTCGGTAAGGTACTGTTTTAACTTTCTTAAGATCTTTGTCATAAAAATCTGTTCCAAGCTCTTCGGACTCATTGTACCTATTAACAAAGATCAGTGATGAAACTAATTTTTCTTTTATATCACAATGGGGTTTGAGCCAAAAACCTTGTCGATCACATATAACTTCGACTCTAACATAGGATTTTGATAAATCTTTATTGATTAAGTTTCCAATAAATGAAGAGACTTCTTTTGAAGTCAATTCTTCGATTAGTTTTTTCAAATTAGGAAAGACAGAAATATTTTCTTTCGTTAAAAAACATCTATACTTTTTAGCTTTACCACCAGATGTAATCCCTTTTCTAAAATCTCCGGTTCCTCCATCCAAAGCTCTAGTGCCATCGTAATTCAAATCATCAGCCAGCGGGTTGTCTATTTCAGCATTATAAATCTCCTTGATTGCAGACTCTGATAAAGGCTTGTTTAATTCCCAATGTTTAAAAGGGCTGTCGTACGACTTTAAATTATTTTGTAATGAATTAAATAATTCCATTTTCGGTGAGCTTTTTATTAATTAATGGTAAAATCCTTTTAACTTCATTCAAAGGATTATAACTCCATTCTTCAATATTGTCTTCCAAATCTTTTATAAAGTTTAATTCTTTAAATTTTTTGAAAAATTTATTAAATCTCTTACTTGGTCTCATTGCTGACATTTGCGCAATATAAACCGGTTTTCCTGTCATTGCTGCCTCTGATATCATAGAGGTAGAGTCGCAGGTAACAACGATGGTATCTGCTAAACCCAAAGCAGACAGATAAGCCCGCTTATCTATTTTACGAAATACTTTGTGGCTATGAGAAAATACATGATAAACTTTTTGAATAACTTCTTCTGGCGTTCGGTATGATGGTATAAAAATAATTTTATATTTATCAGAAGTAAAATTTTTTTTAATCTTATGAAAAATATTCTCAAGATTTTTCTCTGAAAAATTATAATATTTGTTAGGTCCGCCAAGGATAACTGCTACTATTTTTTTATTTTCTTTTTCTATCTGAATGTAATTTTTTTCTGACTCTATTTCCTCTTTCGTTAAATAATGAATAGCGCCAATGGTTGAAATAACATTTTCTCCAACCAATTCATCGTGCTCTGGCGCTATAACTAAATCAAAATGTTTAAAATTTACTTTTGGATCTTGGATATGAATAGTAAATATATCATTTTTAAATTTGTTTTTGAGAATTATTGATGGAATAACGCTTTTTCTACCGCATGAAATAATTATTTTAGATTCGCAAACAAATCTTTCTTTTAAAATAAATTCATTGACTGGCGTAAACTTTGGGGGCACTAAATTCCAAAAAGGTTTCAGTTCTACTTTATGGTGTCTAAAGTCTAAATTCATAGATTTAGCGAGTCCTTCTAACTGGCTAATCATTCCATGCATTCCTTGTGACAATAGTAAGGCTTTTATTTTTGCCATTAGTTCCTATATACCTATTAATTAATGAACGATAAATCTAAACATACAAAAGTGTTGATAATTGGATCTGGACCAGCTGGATATACGGCTGCGATTTATGCAGCTAGGGCTATGCTTAAGCCAATATTAATTCATGGTTCTCAACCAGGTGGTCAATTAACTACAACAACAGATGTTGAGAATTATCCTGGCTACGCAAAAGTAATACAGGGCCCTTGGTTAATGGAAGAAATGAAAGGGCAAGCGATTGCGGTAGGCACTGAAATGATTCAGGATCATATCAACAAAATTGATCTTAAAGCTCAACCATTTCAGGCAATTGGAGATAGTGGAATTGTTTATACAGCTGACTCCGTTATTATCTCTACGGGAGCTCAAGCTAGATGGCTAAATTTAAAATCTGAGCAAACATTTAGAGGATTTGGTGTTTCTGCGTGTGCAACATGTGACGGTTTTTTCTTTAAAGATAAAACTGTAGCTGTTGTAGGTGGTGGTAATGCTGCAGTTGAGGAGGCACTGTTCTTAACTAAATTTGCTTCAAAAGTAAAATTAATTCATAGACGAAATGAACTTAGGGCTGAAAAAATGCTTCAAGCGAAATTAAAAGCTAATAAAAAAATTGAAATTATTTGGGATAGTATTGTTGAAGATGTAATCGGAAATACAAATCCAAAAGGTGTAAGTGGTCTTAAAATTAAAAACGTTAAAGATAATAAAATTACTGATTTAACTATAGATGGATTATTTATAGCTATAGGCCATGACCCGGCAACACAACTTTTTAAAGGTCAGTTAGATATGGACAAAGAGGGTTATTTAATTACAAAACCTGACTCAACGGCGACTAATCTACCTGGAGTTTTTGCTGCTGGCGATGTTAAAGATAAAATATTTAGACAAGCTGTTACTGCGGCAGGAATGGGTTGTATGTCAGCTCTTGAAGCAGAAAAATATTTAGCTTCTAAAAATTAATTTAGATCTTCACAAAAAGTTTTAATTTTTTGAATTGCCTTTTTTAAGTTATCCATGGAGGTAGCATAAGAAATTCTAAAAAAACCGTTTAAACCAAAAGCTGATCCTTGCACAACGGCTACACCAGAATTTTCTAATAAAGACTCAACAAATTCTTGATCGCTGGACAATTGTTTGCCATTGCGATCTTTTTTGCCAAGTAGACCTTTGCAACTTGGAAATACATAGAAAGCTCCATCAGGTTTTAGACAGCTAATACCATTAATTTTGTTTAGTTCATTAACAACATAATCCCTTCTCTCTTGAAAAGCTTTCGAACGTTCTTTTATAAAATCTTGCGTACCACTTAACGCTTCAACTGCAGCAGCTTGGCTTATAGATGATGGATTTGTTGTAGATTGAGATTGTATTTTCGCTATTGCTTTAATAATGTCTTTATTTCCTGCAGCGTAACCGATACGCCAACCTGTCATTGCATATGATTTGCTAACGCCGTTCATGGTGATTACTCTATCTTTAAGTTCAGGAATTTGAGCAATTGTAAAAAATTTGTATCCCTCATAAGCTATATGCTCATAGATATCATCACTTAATACGTAAACATGAGGATGTCTTTTTAGAACTTCCGCTAATTGTTTTATTTCTTCCTCGGAATAACATGCTCCAGTGGGATTAGATGGTGAATTTAAGATTAACCATTTTGTTTTTTTAGTTATATTTTTTTCCAATAATTCTGGGGTAAGTTTAAAGTTTAAATTTTCTGGACATTCAACTACTTTGGGCGAGGCATTTGCTAATAAGACTATATCTGGATAGGATACCCAATAAGGTGCAGGAATAATCACCTCATCTCCCTCATTTAAAGTAGCCATCATTAAATTATAAATAACATGTTTTCCACCTGCTCCAACAGTGATCTGATCGAGCGTATAATTTAAATTATTTTCATTTTTAAATTTTTTGACTATTGCTGCTTTTAATGCTGGGGTACCATCTACAGCTGTATATTTAGTATCACCTTCTCTGATTGCTCGAATTGCTGCCTCTTTTATATTCTCAGGTGTATCAAAATCTGGTTCTCCTGCTCCTAACCCAATTACATCTTTGCCCGCAGCTTTCATTTCTCTTGCTTTAGAAGTAACAGCGATAGTAGGTGAAGGTTTTATCCGTTTTAAACTATTGGAAACTATGCTCATTAGATTCTATAATATTTTAATATTAATAACATAAAATGCAAAATACTTATCAAGAAAAATTAGTTGATTTAGAAGTTAACAGCCCAGCTCTTCAAAAAAAACTTGAAGGAGGCATAAAATTCAAAATTAAAAGCGATTTTCAACCAAGTGGTGATCAACCTGAAGCTATTAAAAAAATTTTGTCCAATTTGAATAATAAGAAACATGAGCAAGTTCTGCTTGGTGTAACAGGCTCAGGTAAAACATTTACTATGGCAAAAGTAATAGAAACAGCTAATCGACCTGCTCTAATTTTAGCACCAAATAAAACATTAGCGGCACAGTTATATGGGGAAATGAAAAATTTTTTTCCAGATAATGCTGTAGAATATTTTGTCTCTTATTATGACTATTATACTCCAGAGGCTTACGTGCCAAGATCAGACACCTATATTGAAAAAGAGGCTTCAATTAATGAACAAATCGATAGAATGAGGCACTCTGCCACAAGATCGCTTTTGGAGAGAGATGATGTGATTATTGTGGCTAGTGTATCGTGTATTTATGGATTGGGTTCTGTAGAAGCTTATTCAAAAATGACTATCACCCTTAAAAAAAATTATGAATACGATAGAGAACAAATAATAAGATCTTTTATAAATTTACAATATAAAAGAAATGATCAAAACTTTTTTAGAGGTACTTTTCGGGTACGAGGTGAAAATCTAGAAATTTTTCCATCACACTTAGAAGATAGGGCGTGGAGAATATGCTTAGATTTTAATAAGCTCACGCGTATTGAAGAATTCGATCCTTTAACTGGAAATAAAACTAATGATTTTTCTATTATCAAAATTTATGCCAATAGCCATTATATCACTCCAAAACCTACAATTGATCAAGCGATCAAAGAAATTAAAATTGAACTTGATGAAACATTAAAGAAATTTAAGAATGAAAATAAATTGCTCGAGGAACAAAGGCTAAGAGAAAGAACTAAATTTGATTTAGAAATGATCGAAGCAACAGGCACATGTGCAGGTATTGAAAATTACTCAAGATTTTTATCTGGCAGAAAACCTGGTGAACCACCACCTACTCTTTTTGAATATTTTCCAGATAATACGATAATTTTTGTGGATGAAAGTCATGTTACAGTTCCACAATTAAATGGAATGTATAAAGGTGATCGCACTAGAAAAAAAACTTTGGCTGAATATGGATTTAGACTTCCATCTTGTATGGATAATAGGCCTTTGAAGTTTGAAGAATGGGATTTAATGCGGACACAAACAGTTTTTGTATCAGCGACTCCAGGTCCGTGGGAACTTAAACAAACGCAAAATCAGCATATAGATCAGGTTATTAGACCCACAGGTTTAATTGACCCTCCAGTCGAAATAAGACCAGCAAAATCTCAGGTGGACGACTTAATGCATGAAGCAAAAGAGATAGTAGACAAAGGTTTTAGAATTTTAGCAACAACATTAACAAAAAAAATGGCTGAAGATCTAACAGAGTATCTACATGAAAATGGATTAAAAGTTAGATACATGCACTCTGATATCGATACGCTTGAAAGAATAGAAATTATTAGAGATCTTCGTATGGGAGTATTTGATATTCTTGTAGGAATTAACCTATTGCGAGAGGGACTTGATATTCCTGAGTGTGCGCTAGTTGCTATTTTGGACGCTGATAAAGAAGGTTTCTTAAGATCTGAAACATCATTGATACAAACTATAGGTCGAGCTGCTAGAAATGTAGATGGTAAAGTAATTTTATATGCTGATAAAAAAACTAAAAGTATTGATAAGGCTATTCAAGAAACTGATAGACGAAGAAATAAACAATTAGCTTATAACAAAAAACACGGTATTACAGCATCTACAATTAAAAAAGAAATTACAGACATATTGGAGTCAGTATATGAAAAAGATTATGTGAAAATTAGTGAAGGCTCAAATATAGGTGGAAATTTAAAAAAACATTTAAAAGGATTAAATAAAAAAATGAAAGAGGCAGCAGCAAATTTAGAATTTGAAGAAGCAGCAAAAATTAGAGATGAAATAAGAAAACTTGAAGTAAGTGAACTAGAAATAACTTTAAATCCAAAAATATCAAATTTTAAAAAAGGTAATAAAATTTATCCTCAAGGAAGGTCAACAATGGGAATGCCTGGAACAAAATCTAGAAAATCAATAAAAAAATGGAAGCCAAAAAAATAATCATAACTGGTGGGGCAACACGTATTGGTGCTGCAATTGCAAAGTCTTTAGCTGGTTTGGAAGTGCAATTAGTTATTCACTATTATAAATCGTCTGGACAAGCCAAAAACCTTAAAAAAGAACTAGAGGACTTAGGTGCAAAAGTTTTCTTAATAAAAGCGGACTTAGGAAAATATAATAATTTAAAAAAAATTGTCTCATTCGCTTCAAAAAAAATGAAGGGATTAGATTGCTTAATTAATAATGCCTCAGTCTTTGAAAATGATGATCTCAATAACTTCACTGATAAAAGTTTTAATAAGCATATTAATATTAACTTAAAAGCACCAGCAACTCTTATTCAACAATTTAAAAAATATGTTAAAAATAATCAGGGCACAGTCATTAACATTATTGATCAAAGGGTAGAGAAACTTACTCCGTTCTTTTTTTCCTACACTACAAGTAAAGTAGGCTTATCATCATTAACTAAAACAGCTGCGATGAAATATGCCCCCAACATAAGAATAAATGCTATTTCTCCAGGTCCAACACTTAAAAATATTCGTCAGACTCAATCTCATTTTAAAAAGCAGTGGCAATCAGTTTTGCTTAAGAAAAAAGTAGAAATTAAAAATATTTGTGAGGGTGTAAATTTTTTAATAAAGAATGACAATATAACAGGAGAAATTATAAATATCGACAGTGGTCAAAGACTTGCTTGGAAAACACCAGATATTGTAAATTCTAAAGAATGAAAATTTTAAAATTTAACACTAAACAAAAATTTCATTATAAACGAAAAGTTATAATTAAAAATCTATTGCTAAATATTTCGGTTGGAATTCATGACTTTGAAAAAAATAAAAAACAAAAAGTAAAATTCAATATTATTGTTGAGAGTGATGCCAAAAAAAAACCTGATCCAAGCGTGTCACAAAGTTTTGTTAATTACGAGTTAGTAATTAATGAAATTAAGCAATTAACTAAAAAACATCATTTTGAATTACTTGAGGACCTGGCTGAAAGTATTTTTAACAGCATGTTTAAAAATATTTTAATAAAAAAAATAAAGCTTAAAATTGAAAAGATGGAGATAATTAAGGAAACTGAATCTGTAGGTATTGAAATAACTAAATCAAAAATATGATTAATAATTTGCAACTTGGTAGAAAAGTTTTAAAAGAAAAAATTCCTTTGATCCCTAATAATCCAGGGGTTTATAAAATGCTCAGTGAAAAAAAAGAAGTTCTTTATATTGGTAAAGCAAAGAATCTACCTTCCAGACTAAAAAGTTATATTTCTGATGCTAATATTCCGATTAGAACTGAAAGAATGTTATCCCTGACTAAATTTTTAGAAATTACGACCACAAGTAATGAGAGTGAAGCTCTTCTTTTGGAAGCTAATTTGATAAAAAAACTTAAACCCAGATTCAATATATTGCTCCGAGATGATAAATCCTTTCCTTATATCTACATTGGCAAGAATGATAGATGGCCACAACTAACAAAATTGAGAGGAAAAAAAAATAGAGATGGATACTATTTTGGTCCCTTCTCTTCTGTCGGTTCAGCCAATTGGACCATAAAAATCTTGCAGAAAATTTTTCAGCTTCGAGTATGTGACGACAGTGTTTTTAAAAATAGAGAGAGACCATGTATCTTGTACCAAATTAAAAGGTGTTCTGCTCCTTGCGTAGGTCATATTTCTGAAAAAAATTATAAAAAAACAACTATTGATGCTATTGAATTTATTTCAGGAAAGTCAAAAAGAATCCAAAAAAATTTATCTGAAGAGATGGAGGCTGCTAGTAAAACTTTAGATTATGAAAAAGCCGCAGTCCTAAGAGATAAGATTAAAGCTTTAACTCAAATTCAAACATCGCAAAAAATAAATCAAACAAATCTCCAAGAAGCAGATGTAATAAGTATTTATAAAGAGTCAGGTAAAACTTGTGTCCAAGTTTTCTTTTTTAGAGCCAAACAAAATTGGGGAAATCAGCCTTTTTTTCCAAAACATGACATAGATGATCAACCTGTAGAGATATTAACTTCATTTATCTCTCAATTTTATGAAAATAAAACAGCGCCTAGAATGATTGTGACTAATCTTGATATAAATGAAAAAAATTTGATTCAGGAAATGCTTTCCCAAAAAGAAGGGAGAGAAGTTATTATAAAAAAAGCAAAATCTAAAAATGAAGTCAATTTGTCTAAATTAGCCGAACAAAATGCTAAGCAAACATTAACTCAAAAAATTTATCAGTCAGAAAATAATAACAATCTTCTAAACTTAATCTCAGAAAAATTTAACCTTTCAGAAACTATAAATTTAATCGAAGTTTACGATAATAGTCATATACAAGGCTCAGACTCTGTCGGTGCATTGATTTGTTTTGATAACGACGGATTTGTAAAAAAAAGATATAGAAAATTTAATATTAAAAATGAGTCTATAAAAAATGATGACTATGGGATGATGCGTGAAGTTTTGTATAGAAGATTCTCAAGAATTTTAAAAGAAAACAATAGTGCTCTAACCGCTCCTGATTTAATTTTTATTGATGGTGGTAAAGGACAATACTCAGTTAGTAGAGACATCTTAAATGAGTTAGGATTTCATGACTTGCCTATTATTGCTATTGCAAAAGGTAAAAAGAGAAATGCTGGGGAAGAAAAAATTTACCACAAGGATAAAGAATATATTCTTGAAAAAAATGATCCTCTACTTTTTTTTATCCAAAGACTTAGGGATGAAGCACATCGATTTGCAATAAGTGCTCACAGGTCAAAGAGAAAATCGAATTTATCAAAATCTCTTTTAGATCAAATTTCAGGAATTGGAATGATTAGAAAAAGAGCGTTATTGAATTTTTTTGGTTCAGCCAGAGCGGTCGAGGCTGCCAGTTTAGAAGATCTAAAATCTGTTGACGGTATTGAAGAAAATGTAGCAAAAAAAATATATGATTTTTTCCATGAATAGAATATTTTATTAAAATGAAAACTCCTAATATACTTACTCTTGGTAGAATTATAATTGTTCCGTTTTTTGTTGCTTCTTTTTTTATACCTGGGTTTTTTGGCGATTTAATCCCTTTTTTTCTATTTGTTATAGCAAGTTTTACAGATTTTTTGGATGGTTTGTTGGCAAGACTTTTTAAAGAAGAATCAAAATTGGGTGAACTGCTTGATCCAATTGCTGATAAAATTTTAGTTTGTGCTGCTTTAACATTGTTGGTAATGAACGGCACTATTATAAACTATGAAGTCATTGCAGCAATTATTATTATAATTCGAGAAATAATTATCTCCGGGCTGCGAGAATTTTTAGCTAAAGTAAGTATATCCGTACCAGTAAGTAGGTTGGCAAAGATTAAGGCATTCTTTCAAATGCTAGCTATTTCAATATTACTTACTGGAGAGTCTGGTAATAAATTTTTAAATTTATACGGGTATAATGCCTCTGATGTTGGAATTATTTTGCTTTGGATATCTGCTTTTTTAACTTTATATACAGGTTACGGTTACATGGCAAAGAGCATAGATAAAGCACTAAAAGAAGGTGATTAAATATAATGAGATTAACAGAGATTAATTTAAGAGAAAAAGAATTCCATAACAAATTACACTCCGGTAGTGGTAAAAGAAAGGAAGGTTTTTTTTATAAGGCTTTATCGAATGTTTACGCAGATTTTTATAAAATTTTATCACAACTTTCACCAAACAAAGAAGTTTTAGACTTTGGGTGTGGAACTGGATCATATGTAAAACAAGTTTCTAATTTCAAACCAAAAAAAATTATTGGTATTGATATCTCCGAAAATTCTATTGAAAAAGCAAAAAAAAATAATTCTGAAAATATACAAACAACAGATTTTAAAGTTGGAAATTGTGAAGATACAAAGTTAAATTCTGAACAATTTGATTTGGTCTATGGTTCGGCAATCTTACATCATCTTGAATTTAAGAAATCACTTGATGAAATATATCGATTGCTAAAAGTTGATGGCTCATTAGTATTCATTGAACCTATGGCAACCAATCCATTTATCAATTTTTACAGATTTTTAACTCCTAAATCTAGATCTCATGACGAACATCCTCTGACTAATAAGGATTTGGATTATATTAAATCTAAGTTCAAAGATTGCAAAGTTCAATATTATGGTTTCTTTACTTTGGTTTTTATTTTATTTTATAAATCACCCGAGTCAAAAATATTTAAATTTTTAAAAAAAATTGATCATATTTTTTTAAATAATAATTTTTTTAAAGGTCTAGCTTGGACAGTAATAATTACTGCAAAAAAAAATTAGGCTACTTCTTTTCGTTTCCTAACTAAATTTAAATATGTCTCAGATAAATTCTTTATTAAATCTGTAATTCTAAATTTATAATTATCTATTTGTGAAACTGGAGTTACCTCTGCTGCAGTTCCAGTTAAAAAACATCCCTCAAAATTACTCATTTCCTCAGGTAATATTTTTCTCTCATGAACTTTTACTTTTTTTGAAATAGCTATTTCAATTATACATCTTCTAGTGATACCGTCTAAAAATGAATCGGGTATTGGAGTATGTAGTTCTCCATTTTTATCCTGAAAGAATATATTAGCACCTGTTGCTTCAGCAATATGCCCTTGTTGGTCTAACATTAACGCATCGTTAAAACCTTTACTTTCAGCCTCATGCTTTGAAAGCGTACATATCATATATAAACCTGCAGCCTTGGTATCCCAAGGAATAGAATTGGGATGGGGTCTTCGCCAATTTGCTGTCATTAGTCGGATACCCTCAGCTAATAATTTGGGATCAAAATATTTTCCCCAATCCCATGTTGCTATTGCAGTGTATGTGGTATTTTTTTGTGCTGAAATTGCCATCATCTCACTTCCACGCCATACCACAGGTCGAACATAACCATTTAAAACCTTTTGTGTTTTAACTATTTCTATTGAAGCTTCATTAATTTGATTTTTTGTATAAGGAATTTTAATTCCCATTCTATTTGCAGAGTAAAATAATCTTTCAGTATGCTCATCGAGTTTAAATATGTCACCGTCATAAACTCTTAGTCCCTCAAAAACACAGCTACCATAATGTAAACCATGACTCAAAACATGCAATTTAGCATCTTTCCAGTTAATAATTTCATTATTGAACCAGATTTTTCCATCTCTTTTATCAAAAGGAATTAAAGCCATTTTTTTGTAGTTAAAAAATATATTTCTTAATACAATAAGTCAATATAACTTACCAATATGAAAGATTTTTTATATTTGAAAGACGATCAGATCAGGGAGTTTTTAGAATTATTGCATAATGCTTATAGAAAAACAAACTCTTTACCACAAAATTTTACGTCTGATAAAGTTATGGGAGAAGCTCAAGTAAGAGCATTAAAAAAAATTGAAAAAAGACCTGGTATTAGTTTTAGTGAGCTAATGTTTGAACTTAAAGTAACAAAACAAAGTTTAAATAGAGTTTTAAGATCCTTAATTAAAAATAAATATATCAAACAGATAAAAAGTAAAACAGATACAAGAGTTAAGAAACATTTTTTAGAACATAAAGGACAAAATTTTTACAAAAAAATATTTGATACACAAAAAAAAATAATCATGAACGCTTTAATTTACTCAGATCCTATTTCGGTCATTAATTTTAAAAAAGTTTTAAACATAATCGTCAATGGTAAATAATAAAAAACATATTCTTATAGTGGATGATGATGATGGAATAAGAATGCTTCTTAAAGAATTTTTAGAACAAAATAAGTTTATTGTCTCAACTGCGCCAGATGCCATTGTGGCAGAAAAAATGCTTGAAATAATTAAGTTTAATTTAATTGTTCTTGATATCATGATGCCAATTAAAACTGGATTAGAATTTACTAAAGAATTAAAAAGTAAAAGTTTTAAAACTCCTATCATTTTACTTACTGCCAAAGGTGAGGTTGAAGATAGAATTACTGGACTTGAAACTGGAGTAGATGACTATCTAGCAAAGCCTTTCGAACCAAGAGAATTGGTATTAAGAATTAACAATATTCTAAATAAGATATCAGAGAATGAAAAAAAAGAAAATTTAAAGATTGGTCAAGCATTTGTTAATTTATCTAAAATGTTTATAAAAAAAGATTCTAAAGAAATAAAAATTAGTTTAGCTGAAAAAAATATTTTATCATTGATGAGCAAAGATCCTGGGAAAGTTTTTTCACGTGATGAAATTGGAAAAGTGGCAAAAATTACTCAAGAAAGATCTATTGATGTAATAATTACTAGGTTAAGAAAAAAAATTGAAGCAGATGTCAAAAAACCAAAATATCTTCAAACTATAAGGGGGCAAGGCTATGTTCTTTGGATTGAGTAAAACTATCAAACAGGTCTTACCAAAATCATTATTTTATAGATCTTTACTAATTGTAGCCTTACCAATCATTATTTTACAAATAATAATTTCGGTTGTTTTTTTTGACAGTATATGGATTAAAGCCAATGTAGGTCTTACAAGATCTCTTGTGAGCGAATTAACAACTTTGGTAGATGTTTACAACTCAAAAAATGAACAGCAAAAAATATTTTTTACAGATTTATATAAAAAAAATTATGACATTGTTATTAACGTTAAAAAAAAAGAAGTCTTAAAAAATACATCTGAGAGAAAATATAGTCCGCTAGATAGATCATTGCGAAGGGAATTAAAGTCAAGGTTCGGCAATGGAAACTTTTCTTTCAATACAACAAATTATATTGATATTGTTGAAATAAATATTTCTGCAGAAAATAACAATCTCCAATTTTTTTTACCAAGGGATAGAGTAGCGCCTTCCTCTGTTAGACTGTTTTTATTATGGATAACTATGCCAACAATTTTATTAGTTTTGATTGCTATTATGTTTTTAAAAAACCAAACAAAGCCAATTGTAAATTTAGCAAAAGCAGCAGAGAGGTTTGGTAAAGGTGATTATATAAATGAGATACGTCCAGCTGGCGCATCTGAAATAAGAAAAGCAGCTGTTGAATTTGACAAAATGGTTAAAAGAATTAACAGACACTTAAGTCAAAGGTCTATTATGTTATCTGGCATTAGTCATGATTTAAGAACTCCTTTGACAAGAATTAAATTACATTTAGCAATGATCAAAGATAAAGAAGTAGTTAATAAACTTAATAAAGAGATTGAGGAAATGCAATTTATGTTAAATAACTATTTAGAATTTGCAAAAGACCAATCGTCAGAGGTTGCAACAAAAATTCAATTATTCAAATTAATATATAGTGTTTTACACGATCATCAAAATGCACAAAATATAGAATTAGAATGTCCTCAAAATCATCAATCAATTAATATATCGGGTCGGATAAATGGCATTAAGAGATGTTTTAATAATTTAATTAATAATGCATTTGATCATGGTACAAAATTAAAAATTATTTTAAGTCAAACATCATCAAGAGCTGTAGTAACATTCCATGATAATGGACCAGGAGTAGATCCCATTGAATATAAAAATATTTTAAAACCATTCTATAGACTTGATAAAAGTAGAAATCTATCAAGTAAAAGTGTTGGGCTGGGATTATCAATCGTTGAGGATATTGTTAAATCCCACGGTGGTGATATCCAGTTATCTAAAAGTGATATGGGCGGATTATGTGTGAAGTTATTTTTTCCTCTTTAATCTCTGCTTTAACTTTTTAATCTCTAAATTTTGCTTTTCAACAATTTTTTTTAATATTTGATAGTCATCTTTGGAAACTAGATTCATTTTATTAACAAAAATATCCTTGGCTGCCATTAATCTTGCCTCAAATTCTTTTTTAAAATCTTGTGAAGAAAGTGCAGTCCCTTCTAGAATTTTAGAAAAAATTTGGAAATAGTTTTCAGAATTTTTCATTAATTAATCTTAGTTGATATGAATAATAATTTCAAATATGATTTAAAAATGTTTATCCATGATTTTGATCCAACTATATTTACAATCGGTTTTTTGGAGATTCGTTGGTATTCATTATCATATATTTTTGGGATTATTTTTGGATGGTATCTTGGAAAAAAATATCTAAAAAAAATATTCAATACTAATAATATAATCAATCAAAACTCTAATGACATTTTTGACGATTTAATAACTTATATAATAATTGCAGTAATACTTGGCGGTCGACTTGGATATATAATTTTTTATGATTTAACCTATTATTTAAATTCACCTACCTCTATGTTGAAAATTTGGGAGGGGGGAATGTCATTTCACGGGGCATTAATAGGAATTATAATTACCTGTTATATTTTTTCAAAAAAACATGGGTTAAATTTTTTTCATCTAGCAGATGTAGTTGCTTGTGTTGCACCCATAGGCTTATTTTTTGGAAGAATTGCAAATTTTATAAATTCAGAGCTTTACGGATACCCAACAAAACAATCTTGGGGAGTGGTTTTTCCAACAGTTGATGATCAACCGAGACATCCATCTCAACTTTATGAAGCCTTACTTGAAGGTTTATTATTATTTTTAATTCTCAATATTGTATTTAAGTTTTATAGATACAAAGAAGGTAAATGTTCTTATCTTTTTTTATTTTTTTATGGCTTCTTTAGAATAATCTCTGAGATATTTAGACAACCTGACGAACAAATAGGTTTATTATTTAACAGTTTAAGCATGGGGTCATTGCTAAGTATTTTAATGATAATTTTTAGTTTAATTATATTTAAAAAAACCCGATGAAACTTTTAAGTAAAATATTTTCGAGAACAAAATATTTACCACTTGATAGTTTTTTTTCCAAGATCCTCTACGATGATCAATTAGGTTACTACAATTCAAAAAATCCTTTTGGGAAAAAAGGAGATTATATTACAGCTCCACAGATTTCAAATTTGTTTAATGAAATAGTTGCTATTTGGGTTATTGCTTTTTGGAATCAGATAGGAAGACCAAAAAAATTTAATTTGATTGAATTGGGTGCAGGTGATGCTAGTTTTTTACAAGTAGCTTTAGATGTTTTCAAAAAGTTTAATAAATTCAATAAATCAGTCAATATTTTTATTTACGAAAAAAATCATCAACTAAAAAAAATTCAAGAGAAGAAGTTGAGAAAATTTAAAGTTACATGGTTAAATGATTTAAGAAATTTAGATCAATCCCCTTGTCTTTTTTTTGGAAATGAATTTTTCGACTCTATACCTATAAAACAATTTAGTTATAAAAATAAAAAATTATTAGAAAAATTTGTATTGATAAATAATAAAAAACCTAAAACTATTTTTAAAAAATCTAATCAAAAATATTCAAAATTATTTAAAAAATTAGATTTATTGAAAAATAGCGGGATAATTGAATATCCTCAAATAGGACTTGATTTACTAAGCCAGATAGCAAAAACTATTAAAAAAAATCAAGGCGGGCTATTATTGATAGACTATGGATATACAAAAAATTATTATAAAAATACTATTCAATCTATTTATAAGCACAAAAATAATAAAATTTTTAATAATCTGGGAAAAGCAGATATTACGAGTTTAGTCAACTTTGATTTATTAAAAAAATTTCTTCAATTAAAAAAATTAAAGATAAACAATACAGTGAGTCAAAGTTTTTTTTTGCAAAGAATGGGTATTATTGAAAGAGCTAATATAATCGCAAAAAAACAAAAGTTTTCTGAGCAAGGAAACTTATATTATAGATTAAAAAGAATTTTAGATAAAAAATATATGGGTGAGCTGTTTAAAGTCTTTTTTGCATATAATTATGAGAAAGAAATAAATATTGGATTTCAATGAAGATAAAATCAAAACTTCTATCTAAACAAAATTATATAGATCACAGATTTTTTGGAAAAACCAATGGGTACTCAAAGGGTATTTATAAAAGCTTGAATTGTGGGATAGGTTCAAATGATAATTATAGAACTGTAATACGCAATATAAGTTATGTTGAAAAAACTCTGAACATAAAAAAAAATAATTTAGTTTTAATGAAACAGACTCATAGCAATAAAATCAAATTAGTTTTAGATAAACCAAAGTCTAAACCTATAGCTGACGGCATGATAACAAAAAATAAAACACTGGCATTGGGAGTTTTAACCGCAGATTGTATACCAATTCTTTTTTTTGAAAAACAAAACAAACTTATAGGCTGTGTTCATGCGGGCTGGAGAGGTGCTGTAAATGGTATAATCGAAAATTTTATTAAAAAAATTAAAATAATCACAAAAAATAATTTTCAATTATTTGCTGCAGTTGGACCATGTATCTCGCAAAACAATTATGAGGTTGGTGATGAATTTTATAAAAATTTGATTCAAAAAAACCCAAAAAATAAATTATTTTTTAAAATGAAAAGTCATAGATGGTTCTTTAATTTAAGGAAATATGTTAATATAAAATTGAGTAAATACAAAAATATTAAAATTGAGAATATTAACCTCGACACGTTTTCAAAAAAAAATATATTTTTTAGCTGCAGAAGATCAAAAAAAGACGGCGAAAACGATTATGGTCGCTGCATCTCAGTTATAAAATTTAAATAATTGATATTGTCACCTAAAAATTATATACTATTGTTATCCCATGAAAATCTTATCTGGAACTAGTAATTCAGAACTAAGCAAAAAAATTTGTAAAGAATTAAATCTTGAATTGGTAAAAACTAATATAAGAAGATTTTCCGATGGAGAAATTTATATTGAGATAGAGGAAAATATAAGAGGAAATAGTGTTTTTGTAATACAGTCAACCTCGACTCCGGCTAATGATAACTTAATGGAATTACTATTATGCATTGATGCGTTAAGAAGATCATCAGCAAAAAATATTACAGCGGTTATTCCATATTTTGGTTATGCAAGACAAGATAGAAAGGTTGCACCAAGAACAAGTATATCAGCCAAAGTTGTATCTAATTTGATAACAAATGCTGGCGCAAATAGAATAGTTACTGTGGATCTTCATGCTGGACAGATTCAAGGTTTTTTTGATTTACCAGTTGATAATCTTTTTACTACACCACTTTTTTCAAAATTTATTGCAAAAGAGTTCAATAAAAAAAATATTGTTTGTGTTTCTCCAGATGTCGGTGGAGTGCAAAGAGCTAGAGGTTTAGCAACTAAAATAAAAGCTGATTTAGCAATTATTGATAAAAGAAGACCAGAGGCTGGCAAATCTGAAGTGATGAATATTATTGGGTCTGTAAAAGATCAATCCTGTATAATTGTAGATGATATAATAGACAGTGGCGGCACAATTGTTAACGCTGCAGAGGCATTGATTAAAGCGGGTGCCAAAGAAGTATTTGTTTTTATAACCCACCCAGTTTTAAGTGGTAATGCGGTAGAAAAAATAAATAAGTCCTCGATTAAAAAATTATATATTACTGACTCAATTCAAGTAAATGAAAGTGTAAAAAAGTCTGAAAAAATTAAAATCTTAACTATTGCCCCTTTAATGGCTGAAGCTATGAAAAGGATATCAAATTCGACTTCAGTATCTGATTTATTCAATTAATAACTCTTGTTTTGATATTGGTTATATTGTAAAAATGCGCTCTTAATAATATGCAAACTTTAAAAGCTAATATAAGAAATGAACAGAGTACTGGTAAGTTAAATGCTCTTCGAGGAAGCGGTTTGATTCCTGGAATTATATATGGCGGGAAAGAAACCAATACTAAAATTAGTATCGAAAAAAGTTTGATTAAAAATTTTGTTCGTGATGACTCTTTTTTGTCAACCGTTGTTGAATTAGACATAGATGGAAAAAAGCAAAAAGTAATACCAAGAGATGTTGCTTATCATGTAGTTTCTGATGAACCTATACATATTGATTTCATGCGTTTAGTTTCAGGTTCGAAAGTTATATTAGAAATTCCAGTAGAATTTATAAATCATAATGATAGTCCTGGTTTAAAAAGAGGTGGGGTATTAAACATTGTAAGGAGAAAAGTCGAACTAAGTTGCCCAGCAGACACGATCCCTTCAAAACTTGTAGTGGATCTAGCTGGTTTAGATATTGGCGCGAGTGTAAAAATTTCATCAATTAAATTACCTGAAAATGTAAAACCAACAATTCAAGGTAGAGACTTTGTAATTTCTACTGTAGCGGCTCCAACTATTGTTCAAGAGCCAGAAAAACCTGCAGAAGAAGCAGATGCAGCTGCAACTGGAGAAGCGCCAGCTGAAGGGGAAGCGGCACCAGCAACCGAAGCAACTGCGGGCAAAGATGATAAAGGGAAACCTACTAAAGAAGCTCCTGCTTCACCTGATAAGAAAAGTCAGCCAGAGAAAAAATAAGATTGATGTTTTTATTAGTTGGATTAGGTAATCCTGGACAAGATCACACAAACACTAGACATAATATTGGCTTCAAAATAATTGACTCGCTGAATGAACATTTCAAATTATCAAAGCAAAAACCAAAATTTAAAGGCTTATTAACAACAGGATTGATTAGTGATCAAAAAGTTTATGCCTTAAAGCCATTAACATTTATGAACAATTCTGGTGTAGCAATTCGTGAACTAATTGATTATTTTAAAATTGATCCAAAGAATGTAATAGTTTTTCATGACGACCTTGACATTGATTTAGGTAAGATAAAAGCTAAAATTGGTGGAGGAAGTGCTGGTCACAATGGCATAGAGTCGATAGACAAGTTAATAGGAAAAGACTATTCGAGAGTAAGAATCGGTATTGGCCATCCTAAAGATAAAAGTAAAGTCAGTAAATACGTTTTGGAAGATTTTAAAGAAGAAGAAGAAGAAAAAATTAAAGAGATAGCGGCAAGAGTAGTTAAAGAAATACCTGAGTTGATTAATAAAAAAATTGATCTTTTTTCAAGTAAAGTAAATCAAAATTTAAATGGGATTTAAGTGTGGTATAGTTGGTTTACCTAATGTGGGTAAATCAACTTTATTTAATGCCTTAACTTCAAGTAAAAATGCCGAGGCTGCAAATTTTCCCTTTTGTACTATCGACCCTAACATCGGTATTGTTGATGTACCTGATCCAAGGTTAGATATAATACATAACATTAGTAAATCAGCTAAAAAGATAAACACCAATATAACTTTTGTTGATATTGCCGGTTTAGTAAAAGGGGCCTCAAAAGGAGAAGGTTTAGGTAATAAGTTTTTATCTCATATTAGGGAAGTTGATGCCATCGTGCATTTAATTAGATGTTTTGACTCTGATAATATCCAACATGTTAACTCAAAAATTGATCCCTTGAATGATTTAGATGTTATTGAAACAGAAATTCTTTTATCTGATCTTGAAATTTTAAATAGGCAAATGGAAAAAAATAAAAAGAAGGTTCTATCTGAAAAAGAAATTCAACTCTTAGAATTAACATTAAATAGTTTCAATAAAAATGATGTTAAATCTATTAGAGATAATATATCAGAAGAAGAGTATGCCTTTTTAATACGACTAGGTATTTTAAGTATAAGACCAAAATTAATAGTTTGTAATGTTGATGAAAAATCTGTTGAAGCAGATAATCAATACACAAAGTTAGTTAAAGATAAGTTCAAGGCAGACCAGATAATTAATATTTGTGCAGATATCGAGGATCAAATTGCAGAATTAGAAGATGAAGATAAAGCTAATTTTATGAGAGAAATTGGTTTAAAAAAAACTGGTTTAAATCGATTAATTACTCAAGGATACGAAGTTTTAAACCTACAAACTTTCTTTACTTCTGGTCCAAAAGAGTCAAGAGCATGGACCATCGAAAAAGGGACGAAAGCTCCTCAAGCAGCAGCGGTTATTCATTCAGATTTTGAAAAAAAATTTATCAGAGCTGAGGTAGTAGATTATAATGATTTTGTTAAATTAAATGGATTTGATAAAGCTAAAGAGTCAGGTAAATTAAGAATAGAGGGAAAAGATTACGTTGTTAAAGACGGCGATGTTTTATTTTTCCGAGTCAACGCTTGACCAAAGTTTTCTCATACTAAAAAAGACTAGTGTGCTTAAAATTATTAAATAAATAATAACTTTAAATCCTATTCGATGTCTTGCTTCTAAGTGAGGTTCAGCAGACCACGTTAAGAAATTTACAACATCGCTAGCCATTTGTGCTTCGGTCGCTTGGGTACCATCAGAGTATTCGATCAAGTCATCTTGGAGTGGTTTTGGCATTTTAATTTTATTACCATCCATAAACTTATTGTAATAAACCCCAGCTTCAAGCTCGAAACCAGCAGGTTGGTTATCATAACCCATTAAAACTGAGTAAATATAATCAGCACCACCTTTTCTGGCTTTAACTAGGACGGACATGTCTGGAGGATATGCGCCACCATTAGCTGCTATTGCTGCTTTATCATTTGGATAAGGTGAGGCAAATTTATCTGCTAGACGTCCTGGACGAGTATACATTTCCCCATCATCATTAGGTCCATCGGTAATTTCATAACTAGCAGCTATTGCTTTTGCTTCATCTTCAGTAAACTCTGGACCACCCGACTCTGTTAGGTTTCTATAACTCAAATATTTCATTGAATGACAAGAAGCGCAGACTTCACGATAAACTTGGTAACCTCTTTGTAATGAAGCTCTATCAAATTTTCCAAACAAACCTGCAAAACTCCACTCTCTACTTAAAAGTTTTTCATTACTTTCAGCAGCCAATAATGTTCCTGTGTTGATAAATGATAATAAAATTAATACCAGTGTAATGAATTTAAATTTTTTCATTTTTCTTCACCATGGCTGGATTTGCCGTTCCGGTCAGTACTGGCTCGGAAATGTTCATAGGTATTGGGTCAGTTTTTTCAAAAAAACCTACAAAAGGTATAATAACTATAAAGTGTAAGAAATAATATACTGTTCCAATTCTAGCCAGTAACAAATAAATGCCCTCTGCCGGCATTGCTCCCATGTAGCCTAATAACAGTACATCAAAAACTAAAATCCAAAAAAATTGTTTATATATCGGTCTAAAAACTGCAGATCTAACTTTAGAAGTATCTAACCATGGCAATAAAAATAAAACAAAGATTGCAGAAAACATTAAAATTACACCACCTAATTTATCAGGCACAGATCTTAAAATTGCATAAAATGGTAGAAGGTACCACTCAGGAACAATATGTGCTGGAGTAATTAAGGGGTTAGCCTCTATATAATTATCGGAGTGCCCCAAAACATTAGGTGCGAAAAATACGAATCCTGAAAAAAC
>Ga0255762_10000963_pt1 | contig 25520 bp, 14 predicted proteins | sample 101ome_16_FD_179962 | JGI IMG/M metagenome (GOLD analysis project Ga0255762, IMG submission 179962) | Coastal salt marsh microbial communities from the Groves Creek Marsh, Skidaway Island, Georgia - 101401AT metaG (version 2) | ecosystem: Environmental > Aquatic > Marine > Intertidal zone >...
AAAGATCGCAAGAGGGCACCGATGGGAGCGCCCGCGCACGGGTTGTTTCTACACCGAGTGTTTTATCCAAGCGTCGTCTTGACAAAGCCGGCGGATTGGATTGACGACGACGACGACGACGACGACTATGAACGACAAGAAGGAGAAGAAGAAGAATCAATTGCGATGCGTTGAAGCGAACGAGGCTGTTGTAAATCACACGTGTACACCATACTATTATTACAAACAATAAGAAAGAAGCGCGTCCGTAGTCTAAATCCAATCAACGCGACGGCGTCGGCCTCGCGGAGGCATTCAACTTCTCCGTTTGCTCCCGCGCCGCCTCACCATCCTCCCCCGCGTCCAAGAGCTCCTGCACCCACTCCCCAACAATATTATCCCCCGTCGCCAAGTAATGCGCGTAATGCACGTGTAAACACTTGACTTGATCGTAACTATAATACCCGCCGATGCCCCTGTCTCGCAACGCCTCCACGTACGCCCCGCCGCGTTCCTCGCACCATGCCCTATCCTCATCCGTCAACGTACCCCACCGCAACGCCGCGAACCGAGCGTGTTGCGCGTTAAACACCGCCCTCGCCGCTTCATCCTCGTGTATCCGTTCCTGAAAGCTCCGGATCCGTCCGTTGTGTTCCAACCGGCCGACGCGTCGCAACGCCTCTGGACACGTCAGCCAAAACAAATTCGGCCACGGTAACCGCGTCTCCGCGTCGCACGCCCACTTGGCGGTTGAAAACCCACGCGTCGCCGAGCGTTCCATGTCGTGCTGGATCCTCAGCGGGTAGCACATCAACACTCTCGGCGCACCGGCGGGGGTTGTCGTTCGAACAGCGCCGCCGCCAGCATCGCTGACGACATCAACATCGCGATTCGTCCTCGCCGCAACGCCGACGATGCGCACGTTGGCATCCAACCGTTTCGTCGACGTTTCCCGCTCGATCGTTGTCGCGTCTTCATCCGTGTACGCGGTCAGAGACGGAAGCATCGCGACGGAAGATGGCGTCGGTCTGTGACGAGCCGCGGGACCGTTGTAAATCTGGAGACACACAACGACGCGGCGTCGTCGCGTCGTCGCGTCGACCAGAGGAAGTATGGTCGACCGGGGCGACGGTGACGATATCGCCCGTCGTCCACCGAGGCGTCGTCGCCCCGGGGTGGTCATCTCGCGTGGAATCTTTCGTTCGTCGACGCGGTTGTTGCTGATGGTTTCGTTGACGCTTTCACTCATCCGCGGCGCGACGACGACGAATAGCGAGAGCAGCGATGGGAAAACGGAACGCGTGAAACATACGAGACGAAGGTTTACTTTGTACGAACGAAAATACGCGACGAACGGGGCGCAAAGAAGCCGACGACCGACGGTGTGGAGGGTGACGCCGAGCAGAGGACACTCGGCGGGCGGAACAGATGTGCGCGTCGTCGGGAGCGGATTCGTGCGAACTCGCGAACTCGCGTGTCGGTTCGGCGGCACTGGGACAGTCATCCAGACGCCGGCGACGTATGTAAGCGCGAGTGAGGTACGGTGCACGACGCCGGCGGTTTTGGGAAGCCGAGAGGGGCGGTTTACGGCGCATGTTTCGGTGAGAAACAACGTCGAGTCTGGATGGAGCTCAGAGGTTGGGGACTTCACGACGAGCACGGGTGGATCGGGAGAGAGGTCGTTCGCGGCGTTTGAGTATGATTCGAGCGCGCCGGGGTGTTACGGATGTTTTGAGAGCTCTGTGACGATTGGATCGCGGAGTAGAGAGAGTTGGGAGACGGTGGGAGGCGCGGCGACGGGGCCAGAGGACGGCGGAACGACGGTTCGAATCAGGGCGACGAGCGCGAGCGGCGATGGCTCTCGAGGGACGTTTTATCCGGGTGCGCATCTTCGTTGTGCTTTTAGTTGTCCGAAGATTTTGACGAACGGTACGGGTGTTGGATACGAATGGTCGAGCGGGTGGGCTGCGAGCACCATTCGTTGGATTGGATACGATGAGATTGAGTGCGTCTCGCCACCGTGGCCTGGGATCGGAGTGACTTGTTCGGAAGACGGGTCGCCTTGTGTGTCGACAGTGTGTCGAGTGCGGGTTACGAACGATGGGCGTACTTTCGACGATTTCGTTTCAGCTGGAGGAGACGGGGATGGCGTCGAGCAACCCATGGCAAACGCAGCGTACGTGGCGTTTACGTACGACGTCTCTGGCGCCCCGCCGATAGTGTCTGGAGTCACATCCATCCGAACTCCGTCGACTTATACCGCGCATGCGGCTCGTGGTCCTTTCAAAGGCGGCACAGTCGTCACGATTACGGGGAGCGGGTTCCTCAAAAGTGCTCACTTGGCCTGTCTATTTAGCGACAACGCCGCCGGAACGACTCGCGAGACAGAAGTACCAGCCACTTTTGTGAGTTCTAGTGAAATTCTTTGCGTCTCTCCCAGCCGCATCGTAGACGAGACGTTTGGTTTGGACTCTTTCACTGATGCTCCTTGCTTTGAGTCGGATGTGCGAGTGTCAAACACGGGGACGAATGCCCGTGCGGGCACCTGGAGCGCCGTCAGCGTTGCTTCAAAATTTTTCTATTGCGACTTGTACGTCGCATCAGCCAGACAAAGTGATTCCGGCTCCACCGACGACGGCTCACCCACAAAGCCGTTCGCAACCATTCAAGCAGCTTTAGACGTAGCGCTGCGATCACTAGACGAAGATGCAGCTTCGTCGTTAAATCACGACGTCATTCGGCTCGCGCCAGGCGCTTACGCGGGACGCGGTAACAATGCACTCTTTGCACATCAAGTTACCGCCGAGATTGTGCCCGTGTCGAAAGAACAAGCCGCAACAGTGGTTGATTGCGAAGGAGCGCACCCTCTTTTTGTCGATCAATCCGTCGCTTTGATTTCTTCGAGAGACGAGGAGGTCCAAAAAGGCGTTTCGTTCGACTCCACTGTCGTTCTCGTGAGATGCCACGATCTTCACAACGTAAGGCTTGAGTCTTGCGACGCATACGTGGACAGTGAATCGGGTGATGAGTATCAATCCTGTAGGTTTAGTGAGAGCGCGCACGCGCGCACGCGCGCGCGCAAGAGAGAGAGAGAGAGAGAGAGGCTGAAGATAGCGATCATGTGTAACATTTACAACTTGAACTAGACGATGAAAGTCAAAGAAACTCTCAGCGTGTTTTTCATCGATGCGAAATGTGTCGGAGAACAAAAAGGTGAAGATTATTAATGCAGTTAGTCCACTCCGCGTGAAATATCGCATCATCTTCAAGCGAGGCCATAGTAGTGAGGATCTTCGATGAGGATCCCGGCTCGCATGGATATGTGGCCCCTCCAACTCGTCGGTAAAATGCGAATCCACCGCGCTTGCACGACTGACGCGAAGTTGTTCTTCTGCTCCATGTGGCGATTGAAGTTGGCAAAGAACTCGAATCCGGAATCGACATCGTGCCAGGTACGGCCGTCAGCGCACCATTTAGCTTTATAACGCTGGACCCATTGGTCATAATCGCCCCGACCGCGTGTGATGATTCCCGTGACGTTTCGTACGGCCCCAAGATCCATTTGGTACCATTGATTTCGGTCATTGTACCGCGCAGACCAAGACGCAGGAGAGTCCAAACGACCTTGATTGAGCCTGGTACCGGCTCTGGCATTTTCCCACACGCTCGACGCCGCCACGTGGTCGTAGTCAGGGTCTTCGATGATCTCAGGCACTGGTTTTACCCAGAACTTGGGCTCTTCGATGAGAATCCCGGCTCGCATGGATATGTGATGGCGCCAGTGCAGCGGGAGAATGCGAATATATCGAGCCTCTACAGGTTCCGCCCAGTGGGTCTTGACTGGAGTATACCTGTCAAAGTTGGCGGCGTATTCGACTCCATCTTCAACATCGTGCCACGTGCGTCCGTCTGCACTCCATTTAGCTTTGAATTGAGTGACCCATTGGTCATAATCTTGTCGACCAATCGTGATGACTCCCGTGACGTTTCGTACGGCCCCGAGATCCATCTGGTACCATTGATTTCGGTCATTGTACCGCGCAGACCAAGACGCAGGAGAGTCCAAACGACCTCGACCGTGTTTATAACCAATTCTATCATTTTCCCACACGCTCGACGCCGCCACATGGTTGTAGTCAGGATCCATAATCAGCTCGGGTGGTCGATTGTTGACGAGCATCGCCGTACGCAACGATGGGTAACCATACCAACCAACAGGGATAACTTTTAGATAGCGCGCGGAGATTGACTCGTTGAAGTGAACTTGCACCTCGTCGTGCCAGTTTTTACACCCTTGGAAATGTTTGCCGCCCTCAACGAAGCGCCAAGAGGATCCATCGACGCTCGTCTGAGCTTGGAAGTTTGGGACATATTGATTGTAGTACCATCTACCTCTGAGGACGACGCCAGCGATTTCTTCGATCGCTCCGGCATCCATAGTGTACCACTTCGAACTAGAGCCGGTTTGAGAGCTCCAAGCCTGAACGGATGATAATCGACCCCGGTCGTGCCCCGTACCCGCGCGATCGTTCCCCCAAACTCCAGATTTGGTGCGCGCAGACTCTGCAACGTTCAAGACGACTGGTGAGAGCACGCGCTCATGGTTCGCTTCAATATATCCACATCGCATCGACATGTGGTTGTTCCAAGTTTGCGGATAGATGCGCACAGCGTGCGCTTCAACGGGTTTGGAAAAGTAAATCAAACGCTGCGTCGTCATGTCAACGTTTCCGATGAAGGAAATCCCGCCGTCAACGTCGTACCATTTGACACCGTCCGTAGATACTTTTACTTTAAAGCTTCTCACCCATTGCCCGCCGCGATGATAATACTTATCCCGTCCTTGCATCGCGATTCCTGCAACTTGTACAACTCCTGCGAGCGTCATTTGATACCATTGTCCCACCACATTGTAACGAGACGACCATCCTTGGACCGAGCCGAGCATGCCTCTGTTATGACCGGTACCCAAAGCCTCATTACGATACACCGACGATGCGGATCGAGATCCATCGGGCGGGTTGACCACCTTCGTGTAGTCACCCGTGTACTCGGAGACAGAAATCAAGGGCGTGGATCCACGGTTGGGAATAAGGGCGTACATGACGTACACGTTGTCGTTGTCGCGCCAATCCACCCATGAGCGTCTCTCGTGATCCGCGATGGTCAACGTGATCGTATTCGGCGTGCCACCTTGGCATTCAACGATGAATTGTCGATCCGGTTTGACGTTAGTGTCGACTCGCACAGTTGCCAAGCACTGGTAGTCCGTGGTGTTCAAGTTGTGTTCCAACTTTACGCTAGAGTATGTCTGGAAAACATCGCTCTCTGGTGGCGGAACCTTGATTTCCCCCGCGGCGAAAATGTCTTTCGTCACTTCCGGCGCATTCTTTGTCAAGGCAACGTATGATACCTTTAATGAGTCATCAGTCCAACCGTCGCGCTTATCCGTGCGACCGACGCTCACTTTGAATTGACCAGATTGTGCGTTTGCGCCATAGACATTGCATGTAAACACACCCTCGTCATTCTGGCTTCGAGAGTTCATCAAGATGACGGGAAGTTTCCCGTCGAGAGAAGTCGTATCGAAGGAGTAACGATCCTGAACAGGTTCGAGATATGTTTCCTTCGTCCTCGAGGATGAAACTATGCATTCAGAGTTGCCCACGCCTACAACAGCGCCTTGTCCGCGGACAGAGTTTAGAGTGAACATGTACGCCACTCGAGCGGGTTGCATGTGCGGTTTATTCAGAAACTCGTCAGAGGCCGCGGCGTGTAGTCGAGCCGTACGACCGGACCTTGAGTCAGCCACCCATGAAACTTGACGCACATCATTGTGGACTAAGGTTCCGTAAGCCGTCGCAATCACGTTGAAGCTGTCGGCATTAACACCCGGGTCACCGATCACTTCAGTTTCATACACTCCTTGCGTGTTCGGCTCCACATCACCAGTGGCGGAAGAACCACCCACAGCGATGGAGGCGGTTGGCTGTACTTTCGTACACTCTGTGTCGTCTCTATCCGCCGGATCCCCCGCGGCTCGCTCGTATCCAACCTTGCATGGAACGCAGACGTGATTCGACACGTGTTGGTTCGCCAAACAGATGAGAGAATCGCAGACGGTATCTGTACCCGATGCTGCATCGCCTGCGTCATTGACAGATCCAGCCGGACACACAACGCACGCGTTGTTTGCAACGTGCTCGTTGGCGCGACACAGTTTTGTAGCGCACTTGGTATCGCCACCAGAGGCGTCGTCACCGAGCCCATCTTCTTCCCTCACAGGATTATTCGTTCCCGCCGGACACGCATGGCAAGCATGATTTTGAACGTGCTGGTGCGCGCCACATATGACCTTGTCGCATTCAGTGTCGTCACCAGACGCGTCGTCGCCGGCGTCGTTGGTCGTCCCGGCGGGACAGGCGACGCAGGCGTGTCCTGAAACGTGTTCGTTCGCGAGGCAAGTCTTGGCTGTGCATGTCGTGTCAGCTCCGCTTGAATCATCTCCTGCGTTTCTAGTTGCACCTGGTTGGCAGCTCACGCACTGGTGATTCGAGACGTGCTCGTTGATGGCGCACAAAACCGGCTCGCACGCAGTGTCGTCGCTTGAAGCTGCGTCTCCCGCCGAGCGTACGGTACCTGGCGCGCACGCGACACACTTGTGATCGGAGACGTGCTCGTTTGCTTCGCACAGAACGGCGTCGCACTGCGTGTCGTCACCAGACGCGTCGTCTCCTGCTTCGTTAGCGTGACCGACGGGGCAAGACACACAAGCGTGATTCTGCACAAACTGGTTCGCCGGACACAAGATTGGATCGCACTGGGTGTCATCACTCGAAGCGACGTCATTCGCTTCATTCGTAGTCCCTGGCGGGCAGGCTTGACACGCATGAGCGATGACGTGTTCGTTCGTGTGGCAGTACACCACGTCGCAGTCGGTGTCGTCACCAGACGCAATGTCTCCAGCTTCGTGGTGATGACCCTTTGGACAACTGACGCATTGATGATTTTGCACGTGCATATCCTTACCGCAGACGACTGCATCGCAGCTCGTGTCGTCACCAGACGCGTCGTCACCAGCTTCATTTTCTTTACCTGGCACGCACGCCGTACAAATGTGGTTGACGACGTGTTCGTGTGCGGAACAGAGCGTCGACAGACATGCAGTGTCGTCACCAGACGCGTCGTCGCCGGCGTCGTTGGTCGTCCCGGCGGGGCAGGCGACGCAGGCGTGTCCTGAAACGTGTTCGTTCGCGAGGCAAGTCTTGGCTGTGCATGTCGTGTCAGCTCCACTCGCGTCGTCATTTTCCGCATTGGTAGTGCCCGGTGCACAGCTCACGCACTGGTGATTCGAGACGTGCTCGTTGATGGCGCACAAAACCGGCTCGCACGCAGTGTCGTCGCTTGAAGCTGCGTCTCCCGCCGAGCGTACGGTACCTGGCGCGCACGCGACACACTTGTGATCGGAGACGTGCTCGTTTGCTTCGCACAGAACGGCGTCGCACTGCGTGTCGTCACCAGACGCGTCGTCTCCTGCTTCGTTAGCGTGACCGACGGGGCAAGACACACAAGCGTGATTCTGCACAAACTGGTTCACTGGACACAAGATTGGATCGCACTGGGTGTCATCACCGGAAGCGTCGTCTCCTGGTTCATTTGTCGTAGCAATCGGGCAGGCTTGACACGCGTGATTGACGACGCGCTCGTTGATACCGCAACTTTGCGGGTCGCATTGCGTATCGTCTCCTGAAGCGTCGTCTCCCGCAGCGTTTTCCGATCCAGGACCGCATGGCGTGCAAACGTTGTTTGACACGCGCGTGTGCGCTTGGCAGAGAGTCGGTGTACACGTTGAATCTCCCTGAGACGCGTCGGCACCGGCGTCAGAGGTGGAACCGGGCGGACACGCCTCGCAGTTGTGATTGATGACGCGTTCATTCGAGTTGCAGAGAATGGGAACGCACTCCGTATCCGGTCCTCCCGGCTCCAATCCCTCGGCGCTCTCTGTGCCAGGCGGACACTTGACACACTTATGATTGACCACATGCTCGTTCGCTTTGCACTTGGGGCACTGCGGAGGCTGATACTTGCCGCAATGCGTCTGACACGATCCCCACACAAACTTCTCTTCGCCGTGATAGACGCGGTTGTAAAAGGTTTCGTGACTGCCGTCGCTGTACGACACCGCAAACGCTTGCACGCACTGTTTGTTATCACTCGTGGTGATGGGTGCGGGCGTGTTGCGTTCGCTGCACACAGCCGAAGGTCCCGTCCCAGGCTGAGCGCAACCGCAGTCGTCCGTCGCGTCGTGCTTTTGAGCTTCGCCCTCTTCATATTTCGGGTACAACCAAAACGTAAATTCAACCCCCGTCCGCATCGGTACAGAAATGTGGTACGTACCACAGTACACTTCGTGCATGATGCGCCCTTCCAAGTACTTCAATCCATTGCTCATGTCCTTGGTGACGAGCGTGGCCCCGACGGCTCCCGTCCAACCGCGGGTATCGAACCTCAAAAAGTCGAGCGGAGAACACCCCGTCGTGAGCGTGATATTTCGCAACGGGCCGGGAAGCGAATCCCCGAGCGAGGCAACACTCGTCGGATCCCCTTGTTCTTCTTCTCCATTCAAGTATCCCGCGGAAACGGGCGAAGGGTTAGATTCCACCATCGTTTGGTATCCCGACTCGCTCGTTCGCAAAGCGCGTCCGAGCATCGTCGCCGACAGTCGGTCGCCTCCTTGCATCGTTCGAGAGAGGGCGGCGACGACGCACGCGCACACCGTCAAACCAGTAACGACTCGTCTGACGACGCCGACGACACGACCAGAGGTTCGCGGCGTTTGCACCCGCAGAACGTCGTCGCCGTCGTCCACGCCGTCCACGGCGTCCACGCCGCCGTACCGCGAGCGCAGCGGCGGCGCCGCCGCCGACAAAAGCCTTCGCCCTTCTTCATCCCCGCCGTTCAATCGTCCCATCGTTCGTTCTCTCGATCGATCGATCGCGCGATCGCGCGAAAACCACCACCACCCGGGCTCGAGCGCGAACGGCGACGCGTTCCTCCGCGATTGGTGTTAAGAACGATCCGTCGAGTTCGTCCTTCGTCGTTCTCGATCGAAGACGCGTCGTCGTCGACCGACCGACCGAACGAACGAACGAACGAACGCGCGACCGGTGGTGCGATGCGCGCGAGATTCGTTTCGCCCGAACGCGCGACGACGACGTAGACGTCGACGATGACGATCGTCGAGCGTAACACCCGCGCGTCGGTTTTTGGCCAACTCGCACTCCTTCCCATCCCAGGAAGAAAAATGCCTGGAAGTCTGACTCGTACGCGAGTAAAAATTGCCCTATCTGGGTCTCGATCCCAGGGCTTTGGCGTGCCTATATAGCGTTTCTAGCGCTACAATGTGGGAACAGACATACATACATTAATGAATACATACCCGTCGCTCCCTCACGTGTGTGTTGCGTATCACGATTCCGTTTCATTGGAATCTTCAGGCATATCGTACGTACGCGCGTGCGTAATGTAGATATAAGCACCACACTCTAACCAACTGAGTTAATAGGGCTGGTCCAGACCGCGCGCGGGTTGAGCGCCCGCGCGTAGGGGACGGCGATGATGATCATTAATGATTCGAGAATTCTCGAATCCTGACTCACCGATATGAAAGGGGTAAACCACCGGATTCCCGGTGTGAAGTCTTTTTTAAACATTGCGGGCGTATTCGACGCGACACTCGAACCGGGGCGCATTCAACGCACTCGCGCATCACACTCGTTCGCTCGAATCCGAACCGAATTCCGAATCGAATCGAATCGCCATGGGCGGGGTGTACCGGCTGACGCTGGTCGAGCGAGAGTGCGACACGGCGTGCGGGGTACCGCTCGTGACGGTGACGCGCACGGCGGCGTCGGCGTCGGCGAGCGCGTCGAGCCGAGCGCGAGACGCGATCGACGAAGTGTTGGATGGATTTCGGGCGAACGTGTTGTACAGAAAGTTTGACGTTCGGTCGGGGTCGGATAGATTGCTGGCGTATCTCACGTTTTTCGCGAGCGACGCGCTGAGAAAATACGCGGAGGGATGCCCGGATAAACGAACGGCGGTCAAGGCGGCGAGAGAGCTGGCGTCGGGACGGTTCGCGTGTCCGGGGGAGGCGGATTTCGAGTTTGGGGCGTTGCTGCCGGCGCCCGAGACGCGAGAGGAAGGGGAAAAGTTTCGAGCGTTTGCGAGGGTGTGTAGGGAAGAGATCGCGGTGAGATTGGTGGAGAGGTGTTATGACGACGCCACGGGGGCGCCTGATAAGTTTTGGATGGCGTTCGCAAAGAGAAAGTTTTTGAATAGAAGCGGCGGAAATTTTAGTTGACGAGTGCGTGTTTGTAGTAAAGTAAGTAAGTCGTCGTCGTCGTCGGATCACCGTCGGTGTCCATCCGTCCATCCATCCATCCGAATGTGTGCGTTTGTCATTGTTATTAAATAGCATACAAGTCACAGGGGAAGGTTGAGTGGGTGGTTGATTGTTCGCTCGAGCGTCGAGGAGAAATTCACGCGTCACGCTGTGGGAAAGGAAAATATTTCATCAGCCGGAGCCGTGCCGTCGACGCGATGCGCCTGCTTGACGGCGAGCATTTCCTCTTCGCGCACTTGTCGAATGAATTCCATCTGAGTTTTCAGGCGATCAGCGAGTTGTACGTCGAAATTCTCTGGAGGCGCCGAGGACGGCGTCGGGGAGGTGCCCTTTATCCACTCGTGCTCGAGCGCCTGCGCGGCGGTGAGTCTCTCGTTAGGATCCGTCTCCAGGAGCCCGGCGACGAGACTCTTTGCCGGATTTGAAATGAAATCCCAAACCCCGGGTTCTAGGTGGTATATCCCGTGTCGAATGTTCTGGTACAACATTGCCTCATCCTCGTCATCAAAGGGCGAGTATCCGCTGAGTAGGACGAACAGGATCACCCCGACGCTCCACATGTCGCAAGCCCTGGTGTAGAATTCATTCTCGTTCGGCGACGTTTCGAGCTCTAGAATTTCTGGTGCAATGTACAGCGGCGAACCACATATCGTGCGAAGCGTTTGACCCTCCGTTTTGAAGCGAGCGAGACCAAAGTCGATGAGCTTGACGTTGGCGTCGTCCGCATCGTGGCTAAGTAATATGTTCTCCAACTTCAAGTCTCTGTGCACAATGTCCCTCTCGTGCATGTGCTTCACCGCTTCTAATATTTGCCCAATCAGTCTCTTCGCCTGATCCTCCGTGAACGATCCCACGCGTCTCACGCGCTCGAGGAGCTCCCCACCGCTCGCCAGCTCGCAAACCATAAAGACGTTTCGCTCCGTCACGTACGTCCGCAACAACTCCACCACGTTTTTATGCTTAATCTGACTCAGCACCGCCACTTCCCGTTCAAAACTTCTATCCGTCGGCGCATACTTGCTCTTATCCACCACTTTTATCGCCACTTCACGTCCAGTCGCTCGCTCTCTCGCTCGAGCCACCGTCGCAAACCCGCCCGTGCCAATCTTCTCCAGCACCTCGTACTCCGCCGTGATCTCCCGCACGTCCGCCACCCGTCGCACCACCACCGCCGCCGTTTTCGCCGTCGTTTCCATGTCCGTGTCTACATCCATGTCCGTCGTCGTCACCCGCGGCGTCGGTCGCTCCAAAATCGGTGCGTTTGATTTGATTTTATAGATTGCGCTCAATCAATCCAGTCCAATCAACCGGCGCTCGTCCGCCCGTCCTCTCCGTCCGTCCTCTCCGTCCGTCCTCTCCGACCAGACTCGACCAGACTCGACCGACTCGACCGACTCGACCTCGCGGACTGACCCTCTCCCGGGTTCTCGCGTCGTCGGTCGTCGCCCTCTGACGGGTCGCTCTCATTCGTCGATCGCCCCATGCCCTACCGCTTTTGTTGGTTCGTGACTCGACATTCTGATTTCTGACTGATTTCGATCGTTTTCGATTACTCACGTCTTCGAAGGCGTCAGGCCTCGTCGCGAGCGAGCGAGCGAGCGGCGGAAAGAAAGCGCTCGAGGGACGAGGGCGAGGGCGATGGTAAGGACGACGGCGACGACGGCGGATGAACGCACGCCGCTCTTCTCTTCTGCCGATGAACGTGATGCGGACGCGTATGGTGTTGCGGTTGTGAAGGCGAAGAGCTGGTTCGCGCGACGGAGCGTGAAGACGGGGATGTTTTTCATGACGATGGGTGCGGTCGGAGTGGTTTCGATGAAGAGCGGTTCGTCAACGTCGTCGTTTCTCGGGTTGCGTCCGCAGGAAGCGTTCTCTGGGGCGGTCTCGCCGACGCACACATTTACGGTTGACGCGTCGTGTCCGAGCGAAAATGTGCGCGGCAAAAACCCTCAGTTTTGGAGCGAACCGCTGATGATCACCCAAGCAAAGGTGGTGTATCATAACTACGGCGGGGGTGATTTCTTCTCGAGCCATCTTGGGGTGTTGATGACGCCGGTGACTGGGAACCCAAGGAAGTTCACCGTGACGACGAACAAAGTCAACTACGAGTACGGGTTTGAGCTCACCAATTCTCGCGGGCAAGTCGTTCGAGACATTGGTCTACCCGGTTCGACGACCACACAGTACATGTGGAACTGCACGGCGCATTTTGGGTATAGAAATCGATTGGTGACTGGATCGACGACGCACGTCTTTGGCGGATGCGAGGACGAGTGCCCGGCGGGCGAAGCACAGGGCGAGCCGACGCCGTTGCCGTCACCGCCGCCACCGTCTCCACCGCCTCCACCGCTACAGCCGACGTGCGAGAAGGAGACCCTCACGTACTCTCTCGGTAACGGTGAGGAGACGCCGTTTGTCTACACCGCTCCGGAGGATGCGACGTTTGAGTGGGCGCACCGCGAGATGCGCCTCGAGATTTCGTCGTTCCAAACGCGCCAGACCGCATCGATCAGTAACGTGTCCATTCGCTCGGGAACGGGAGAAAACGAACAAGAGCTCTTTTCGTCAGCGTTTGACAGCCCAACTGAGTGGAATTACACCTACAGCGGATGCGACGTCGGTCGCGCGTTTGACGGTTTGTACACGACGACAACGAATAGCGCGGAGATGACCGCCGTGTCTCGCGACACTTTCACCACTGTTTCTGGTCAATCCTTCACTCTCTCGTTCGATCTAGACCTCACGCTCGATCCGGCGCAGTCGCGCAGCAACTTGTACCGCACGGTGAGCTTTCGGTTGCTTCCGAGCGAGGCTTCCATCGCGACGCAGTGCGCTTCGTTGGCCAACGTAGGGGCGACGCGCAACAAAGCGGCAACGGTTCTGCGCATTTGGAAGGGTGGAAATTCCATCAGCAAACTCCAGGTGGACGTCGGCCACAACCTCGCGAGTTACACGACGCAAAAAGTCAGCCCCACATCCGCTGCGGCGACCAACGTCAAGAGAATCTCCATCACGTACGCCCACGACGCCACCGCGACGTGCGCGACGTGACGGTTTTTGATATAAACGCGCGTGCGAATTAATGTTTCCGTGACCTCCTCTGTTTCAACGAACTAGCATCGATCCAGTCGTCCAGTTGTAAAAAATGCTTTTGTACCGGTACGTGCGTAAAAATGTAAACAATTGACTCTCACTCTCTCATACACGCGAGAACGCGGCGCTCTTGAACGCGACCCGCGATGTCGACGGCGGCGGACGCCGCGGCGGACGCCGCGGCGTTGACGGTGATACACTTCGTGTTCTACGTCCTCGCCGGAATCGGGATCGGGATCTCGGTCGGGGTGAATCTCTACGTCGTCATCGCTCTGGAGGACCTTCAGAGCGATCTGGTGAACCCGCACGACGCGACGAGGAGAATCAACCGGTTGGTGGTTTGGGACATCGGATCGCACGCGATCGGAACGGCGTTCATGTTGTTGTCGGGACACTGGATCGTGGCGGCGATGAACGTGCCTTTGATTTATTACCACGCCGAAGGGTACGTCTTCGTCGGTCCAAATTTGCATTCGGTTGTCACTCTCCAGTCTGCGCGCGTCCGTCCGTCCGTCCGTCTTTGTTCGCTCGCGCGTTCTCGACCCGCGCACCCGCGTCGTAGTACTGACGTCGCGCGATACTCTTCGTCTCTCTCGGACTCAACCCACAGGTGGAAGGATAAGCGTCTGTTCATGGATGTGACGGAGATTTTTAATAGGGTGGCTGAAGAGCGGCGCGCGAGGACGCGCAAGTTGACGTTTTTGGGAGTTGTTGGATTTTGGACGGCGTACAGGGTGGTGTACGCGGCGCTGATGACGCTTCTCACCGAAGCTGGGCGTAAGGCGATGGCCAAGGTGTTACGGGAAGCGTCGCACTCACCGATGTACCACATGTTTTAACATCCAAATAGTTAGACGAGACGCGCGCTTCGAAGCGCGCGCTATAGCCGGGAGACTGACGAAGACGACAAAGAGGACGGATGAGTGAAAAATCAGACTGGCGTCGTCGTCGTCGCCGTCGACGTCTCCCTTTGATGCGCGTTGAATGCACATGCCGCTAAGAATCAAATTAAAAATTTATTTTAAAAAAAACTCCTCGCTCGCTCACGCGTTCGGGTCGTCTCTCGTCTTGATCAAACCGTACACGGATGAAAACGCCAGAAACCCGCCGACGAACGGCGTGAAGAACGGGTACAGCTTATCCGCCACGAACGCGTCCACGCTCTCCGGAAGCTTCCCGAACGCGCTCACACCCAACGTGACGCCGAGAACGAAAATCACGTTGACGTACAGAAACAAAAACTTGACGTACGCCTCCTCCGTCTCTTCCGACAGCGTCTTTTCCCGCTTCCCCAAGAGCGCGTCCACCGCCGGGGAATCCACGTCCACCTTGGCCCGTCGCGTCTTGGATCGGTCCCGTTTACGCTTGCTCTTACTCTTCGGCTCGAACGCGAACGTTCGGTCGCCGTCGTCGTCTTCCCCTACCCCGAACGCCGACGCCGACGTCGACGCCGAAGCCGACCCCGACCCCGACCCCGCGTCGCCGTCGTCGTCCGCTCGCACTTCCTCGACCCACGACGACGCGTTCTCGTCCCCGTTCGCCCGCGCCCGCGTCGACGTCGACGAAACCGACGCCCGTCGTCGTCTTCCGCCCACCGCCGGAGCGACCCCGCGACCGTGTGCCCTTCGCGTCATTATCGTCGTCGTCGGTTTCGTCGTCGTCATCGTCATCATCGTCATCGTCATCGCGTCTCAGTCTTCCGTCCGCCCGCCAGATCGCATAGGATCGGGACGCATCGAACGTGATGATGTATATACACGCCCGTACTTTTAAACACACCAACACGCGTCGTTTCGATCAAAAACACATTTCCGGTGCATGTCCTCATCATACGATCAAACCACGAGAAAAGAGCCGAAACCCATTGGAACTTCGAAGCTATACCTCGTTGGGCGTGACTAGTACTAGCTGGGGAACCAGCCGGGAACCCCGCGTGTCGTATGGTTTTTGTTTTTCGTCTTTTTTAAATTAAAGCGTTCGGTGCGTACGACGTCGAATACGTCGAATACGACGACGACGATGTACTTTTTGAGTCATGAATGGTCGATTGGAAATACTAAACCCAAATTTTTACAAAGTGCGCGATTCACGAAAAAGGTTACCGGGATGCATGGTGCTGGTGCTCTTCCGTCTGTCTCACCTCGTCCTGTCGTGTTCGCGCCACTCGCGAGCGATCGAACATGTTCGCGCGAGCACCGACGCGATCACCGACGACGCTCCGCACGCGCGCGAGAGCCACCGCTAACAACGGCGCGTCCTCGTCCCCGTCGTCGTCCAGACTATCGGCGTTCGCCCCGCCCCGCGCCCCGCGTGCGAGGTCCCCGGCAGCGACGGCTGGCGGCGCCTCCAACAACAACTCGACGACGACGTCGTCGTCGTCGTCGTCGAACGCCGGAGCGCGCGAACGAGGACTCGCGGCGACGCTGAGAACGCAGAGAAGACGCGAGGTATCGTTGGCGTCCGCGGATGGAGGCGCGCGCTCGCCCATGGCGCGACGCGCGAGCGTGGCGCGACGCGCGCGAAGGAGGGCGGCGCTCAGAGCGAGGGGTTCTTCGGCGAACGACGAGGAGGAGGAAGACGCGTTCGGCGCGTTCGGTGCGTACGACGACGACGTCGACGACGACGAATACGAAGACGATGATGGAAGCGTCGGGTTCGGCGGCGGTCGGATTGGCGCGTCGGCGGGACGCGAGGGGTCGTTGAGCGCTCGCGCGCCGAGCGGGTTCGACGACGACACGTTTTTGGGAGTGGACATGGATGAAGATTTGACGGCATCGGGTGCGTCGTCGTCGTCGTCTTCCGGTCGAAGAGGCCGTGATTTCGGCGCGGCACCGTCATCGTCGTCCATGCACCCGCCGGAAGACATTATTACCGAACAAGAGTGGCTCGACGGCGGCGATAGTTGGTATGACCCGGTGTACAAGGAGGTGGACGCGCCGCGAGGTTCTGTTTTGGAAAAGGTGCAGCGAATGCACCTGAACGAACCGGGTGATTTCACGTTCAAGGATGGTGAATACTTTGATTTGATGGGTTACGTCAAGGCAAAGACGGATAACGAATTCTGTCTCGTGCTTGAAGTGGCGGAACGCGCGCGCGAACGCAAGATTGAGCGTTTGGAGAGCTACAACTCGGGCTCGTCTTCGACTTTGCCCCCGATTCAACAGGTGCGTGTGTTCTCGCATCTTTTGCTCTCTCTTCCTTTCTTGAACTTTTTGGCGGCTTGTTTCCTTTTGGCGATGACGAAAACAGCATTGTGGAACACCGAGTCGCAAATCGTGCGGACAAACATGCGCCATCCATTTCCGTAGCCAATCGTATTTACTCGCCACCAAAAAGGAGAAGGAAAACGACGACGACGACGACGACGATGGCGATGACGGTGACGAAGAGTTTTCCACGTGCATTTAACTTTTCTTTTCAAACTCGACGACTGACGAGATATAACAACTTGTGTTTTCTTTTTCGTGTTCTCAAAACAGGCCATCGCAGATTTGGCGCTCGAGATCGAGATGAGTAAGGGTAAGACATCCGCCTTTCTCGCCATGCGCGAAGCCGCCGATCGAGCGCGTCTTCGCTACGAGCTCCAACAGGCTTCTTGGTGTTGGGACAAGTACTGCGAAGACTCTATGCGTTCCATGGGTGTTAGCGAAAAGGCGGAGCGCATGTTGCACCAAGGCGAACGCATCGACGAGGCTATGGACTTCGAGCGCGAATTGATGCTCGAAGATATGGAGGAGAGTCGATCGAGACGTTACTAGAGTACCCCGGTAGTACGTACCGTTTAGTCACATCCAATTTATCCAATTTATCATCGTCAACACTATTTTTCACTCACACTTCTACTACATTTCTTCTATTTCTGTTCGGCGCCGCTGTTGTTCGGCGCCGCCGACGCCTCCGCATCAAGTTCCGCGACGATGTGCGCCACCTTTTCGTTACCATCCACGGCGTCGGCGTTGAATTTTTTCCACGAATCGACGACATTTGCGCCACTCGTAACCCCGTGTCGATTGATCGATCGCACCGCACGCAGAGCGCCGCGGAGTAAATCGTTGTTGCGTTCAATCTCCTGTTGCACGGCGTCTCGCTTCATTCTTGCCGTGAGCGTCTTGTCCAACGGCTCGCAGAAAGAATCCAGACTGGCGAGGACGGCATCCGTCGAGTTTGGCACAGCACCTTGGCTCAATTTGAGCAACAACGTGTGAGCAATCATTTTGATGTCGTAGTGATCGCCGAGACCGCTCGGAAGCGTCGCGACGAGCGCTCGAGCGTCCAACAAGTTGGGGCACAAATCGAGCATCGTGTTGACGCACTCAAAGGCGGCTTTTCGACAATCCAATCCCTCGTCTACGGTGTGCTTAAAGGCACCGAGATCCATGACTCGGACAAGTTCTGGTACGATCGCCGTCTGCGTCAGCAGCACGGGTAAAACATCAGCCATAAGTGGGGTAACGAGCGTGCTCTCGCGGTGCGTCACGGCGTTGAGCGTCTTGACGACGGCGGCGCGCACGTTTACATTCGCGTCCGACATTGCCGCGAAGAAATCACTCAGTCTCAGCTCGCCGCGAATCTTTGTCAAGCTACCCTTTTCGCTCGACAACACCGCAAACTTGACGGCGGACACCAAGGTTGCCTTTTCCAGAGCAGAGGAGCTCGCTGCGGAGAATCGCTCACGCAACTCTTGAACCTTTTGCGCCGGATTCGCCGCCGCAAGACGACCGAGGCACTCGGCGACAACGTTGCGCACACCCTCTTCGGCCGAGTTGGTCTGCTTGTACAACATATCCATGATTTTCTCCGTCGCTTGGGCATCCAAATCGCCGACGACGATGACTTCGCGCAACGACTGAAGCAACGAGTACTGATGCTCCACAGTTTCGCCTTCAAGTCTCGAAGTGATGAGCGGCAGGTACGCATCACGATTTCCGACGGCAACGCGACCGAGTGCGAGCGCCGCCGCACCCTTGACGTCGTCAGTGTTGTTTTCAAAGGCTTCAAAGAGCAATTCTTGTACGTTGGAATCCTGAGAGAGGTCGTGTAAGCGTCCTATCTCTCCGACGCACAAGAGCGAGTGGATGGCTTCAATTCCAGTCGCGCCGCCGCCGAGTTTCGTCTTCAATTTGTTCATCGTGTCCTTAATCGCTTCGTTTCCCGCAACGACACACACCGTCGCAACGCACTTGGCGAGACTGTGCGCGATCAAGTGGTTGTCCACCGATTTGAGCTTTTGAATGTCCGACAAAGCGTCGAGCAACGATTGAAACGGCACGAGTCCCGCGGAGACGAGCGAGCGGTACAACGCTTGGATCGACTTGAGCGTCTGTCTCTGCACAAGTGGTGATCTCGTAACTTCGAGTACCAAAGCGAGCGACGTATTTACAATCTCTTTGCTCGATACGCTGAAGCGATTGGCGGCGGACGCGATACTCGCCAAGAGGCTGATGGCGAGCGTAGCGAGATGCAAGTCATCCTCGCAGACGAGAGCAGAGCTCTCGACGACGATGGGATGCACGTCTTGGTCTTGCAGCGCCGACTCGTGCGAAGCGACGAGCGCACAGAGCGCGAGTAGGGCGCCTTCTCTCAGAGACTTGTTTGCTTTACGCAAAAAAGTGGTAAACTCTCTCGCCATGGACGCCGCCACGGCGGAGAAATCGAGTGCGCGAGACGAACCAGCAACCATCGTCACGGCGCGAACGGCAGTGAGGCGAGTCGCATCGTTACGCGAGCGCTCTAGCAATAGACCGAGCGCGCGCGACTGATCCTGGGCGTCGACGTGATCGTTCAATTGAGCCAAAATGACCGCGCACGCATGTATCGCCGCCTCTTTGACTTCTTGATCTTCATCCGCCGAGCCGAGCTTGTTGAGCACCGCATCTAGAAGGGACTTGATGTGCGCAGCGTTTTCGGGAGACACAACACTCGTTTCGTCTCTACGAAGAACACGCACAAGTGACGCACACGCGTCGAGCGCGTGAACGACAATCTTGTAATACTTGTCATTCATGGCTGCAAAAATCTGAGGCAACAGAGCCTGGACAAACGTCTCCATGGCGTCGAGATTGCTCGATTTGCACACGGCGGAAACGAAAGAAAGAGCCTCCATGCGAGCAGAACTTTCACCGTCTTGGTCACCGATGCAACTTCCGACGATATTCATGAGCGAGCTCGTAACCTCTTCGCTAAGTATTCCAGACAACACGTCTGGGTAGACTTTGGCGAGCGAGTCGAGCAAAGTGTAGGCGGCAATCTGCGTCTTGGACGATTTTGAACCCGTCTCTCGAATAGCGACGCGGATCAAATCCATCGTCGACGTCCTCAGCTTGAGACTGATCTGGCATTCGACGTCGTTCGCGCGCAATTTAACCACGGTGCGAATCATTGTCTCTACGATGGAGAAGATGTCCAACTGGACACTCGGTTCGCGATCTCTCGTCCGGACGAGAACTTTGCCCATAATATCGTCGTAACACTCCAAGAGAGCCAGTTCATTCACCGTGGTGATGATGGAACCGAGGAGTTTGGCTGCCGCGCGACGAACCTTCCAACTCTCATCTTCGTCTTCGTCGTCGTAATCTTCGTAATCGCTGTACTCCTCCTCCTCCTGTTCTTCGCCGGCGTCCATGTCCTCAATACCCTCGTCGTCAAAGTTCGGATCGTAAGCGATGTATCTGAGCGCGAGCGACACGAAAGTCGACGTCTGCTCGCCGCCTTGAACGCTCGAAGGACACGAAGAGACGATGTTTTCAATCGCTTGCAACGCGGCTTCCATGTTCGTGATGGCTCCCTCGTCGTAGTCCTCCGTCGACAATTCACACACTTGCAAAAGAGTGGACACGACGTCAGCCGCGCGCGCATCGAATCGAAAACCAATCGCCCGAGCCGTCGCGCCGAGCACGAAGGAGTACAGTTCGCTCTTTCCGTTTGACGCGATTTTCGCCTGCAGCGCCGCCAAAACCGTATTCACGTGCGCGTCCATGGAGGCGTCATTCATCGACGTCGCCAAGAGCGCCATACACTGTGCCGCACGCTTTCTCGTGCCAGATTTGCCGTGCTCGAGGTGTTTCAACAAAACTTCGTACAGCTTGTCCCCGTCGTCTTGATTTATGCGCGCGTCCGCCATGCTTCCTACCTTCGTCATCATGGCGTGCAAAATGTCCACCGCCTCCGCCGCGACGTTCATCTCCTCACCACTAGCTCCGTCTCTCGCCGACGAACCGACCATGTCCGCGAGCGCCGGTACGCACACTCTCAGAGTCGCCTCTTGCGCTTCATTTTCAACCCCCCCGAGCTCGCTGACGATGGTTTTCAAGCACATCGCCGCCGCATCGCGTCGCTCGACGTCCTTTCCCGAACCCGACACATACCCACATAACTCCCTACACACCCGCTCGCTCGACGTCCCATCGCCCCTCCTCAGCGTCAGCGACACGCACTTGATTGCCAACGACGCCACATCCGTCGACGCATCGAACACCGCGCGAGTCACCGCGTCCAACACCGCCGTCTCGGTCTCCCTCGAAGGAAATTTGTCGAACCCCTCCCTCGACAGTTCATTCAGTACGTCCGAACACGCCATGTATCTGTAATCTACGCACGCACGCACGCACGCACGCACCGTCACCGACACCACCTCACCGTCAGTCTAACCATCCATCGACAAGAAGAAAACAATCGTCGGTTCCGTCGTTTACAAATCAATCAATCAAACAATCAGTCAGTGCAGGAAAGCGAAAAACAGTCCAACCATCCAACCACTCGTCGAGAAAAAATCCTATCGCGTACCCTTATCCGGCGACTGCATCTTTGACAGCGCCGCCGCGAGCGTCGTCTTCCGCACCGTCGCGTTCGATGCCATCGTCACACGTCGTCCGTCGTCGTCTCCCTCGAGTCTGTCTCTGTCGAGCCTCCAACCAACTTCGCGCGTGCGTGGACTCATTCTTGGTGGCGTCTTTCTATGTGTATTCAGTATAACATCTCTTGGACACTGGTGCAGGATAAAAACTGTAAAATAAATTAGGACACAAAACGACGGTTCATGAACGGTCGACCCCTCCCGCCGCCGCCGCCGCCCGCTTCGTCGCTTTGTCGCTATTGCGACGGACGACGACAGAGTTCGGTGCCGCTGCCGCCGCCGCCGACGACGACGATGCGCGCGGCGTTGGCGGCGCGATTTGCCCGGGCGGCGACGGTGACGGCGCGTGGACGAGGGTGTTCGACGCCGCCGAGCGCTGGGAGTGCGTACCGGGCACCGAGGTGCGCGCCGTCTGGACGACGCGGGGTGTGGAGCTCGACGACGCGCGCGGTGGTGGACGCGACGTCAGATGGCCCGCGAGGAGACCGCGAGAACGACGAATCCGACGACGCCGACGGGGAACCGGCGTATCAGTTGATTACGTTCTTTCGGTTCGCAGAGATTGAGGACCCAGAGGCTGAGGTGGAGCGACACAGGGCGCACATCGCGAAGAATGGGTGGGAACTGAGAGGACGGATTTACGTCAACGAGCAAGGGATCAACGCGCAAATGTCGGGGAGGAAACGCGAAGGGGAGGCGTACGCAAAATGGGTGGATTCGGATCCGAGGTTTGCCGGGATGAGAGTCTCGGTGTATCCGATGGAGGCGCAGGCGCACCCTAGGCTGGCGTTGCGGTACAAGCCCAATCTTGTGCAGCTTGAGGGAGGGACGAATCATCTGCCGTTGACGGATCGCGAGGCGCGAGCAAAACCGCTCTCTCCGAAGGAGTGGCACGAAAACTTGATCAAGGTCAACTCTGGTGCGGATGACGCTCCACTGTTGCTCGATGTGAGAAACGGATACGAGTGGGATGTCGGTCATTTTAGAGGCGCTGAGCGACCCGTTCAAGAGTCTTTCCGCGAAACTGTGTACACCAACGTCCAAGAAGGTTTGGGCCCACTCGCAAAAGTGGAGAAAGACAAGCCGATCATGATGTATTGCACCGGCGGAATCCGCTGCGACGTCTACTCGACGGTTTTGCGGCAACAAGGTTACACCAACGTCATGACTCTCGAGGGCGGAGTTCAGGCGTACTTTGATGAGTACGGCAAGAGAGACGACCAACTCTGGGATGATCACCTTTTCGTTTTCGATAGCCGACTTGCCATGGCTCCGGATGGGCGCCCAAGCGCCGAACTCGGCGCTGAGGCGGCGACGCTGCGATGCTACTGCTGCGGCGAGAGCAAGGCGCCGCCGCCGCACCGAAACTGCCCAAACGTCGATTGTAACCGATTGTTCCTTGTTTGTGACAGCTGCAAAAACGAATTGGACGGATTCTGCTGCACTGCGTGCACAACCTCTACACACGTTCGACCGCAGTTGGTTGTGCCGGGTCGTTATCAAAAGTATGCGGCGTACGACACTGACGAAAGCAGAGCGTCTCGCCGAGGTCCAGGACGTCGCAATAGAAAGGAGAGAAGAAGACAGCGACGAAAGTTGGAACTAGCGGCGTACGTACTCGAACATATGACGAATGCCGACGAAGACCGAGCTCGATTGGTGCAAGCTACTGGCGGCACGTTTGCCGATCGTACGAGAAGCTTGGTCGATGCGAGTCGTGCGGTGGGCTCGTCGAGCGACGATGAGACGGATGATGATGAAAACGACAACGATGACGATGTTGGTGTCGAGGAAGGGAGAACGATCAATCCGTCGCTCAGTAGATATAGTAGGCAACGAGCCACGCTTCGCGAAGCCTACGCCTTATTAGCAGAAAATGAGCGCACTCCAGAAAAGCTCATCGATGCGGCAGAGCGCATCGCCGAGGCTCGCAAGCAACAAAAACAAGCGCAGGCAGAAGATGCCGGCGCCATGATGTAATGGTCATAAATGACGAATGGTACATATTAAAATCGTGAACAATCGAAAAGTATTTTATATCTCGCAACGCTTTCGTCGCCCCTGCAACCAGTGCCTTGTGTTAAGTGTGCACAGTCGCATCAATCCTTTATTTTACTGCGCATGTATCGCTGTGATGATCAATGTGGTAAATGTTGAGCTTGAACAGTCACGTTAAGCGAGCTGCCGGCTTGCATGAGCGATTGCTGCGCGGTGAGCGCGTCGGTGTGTCTACGAAAAACGAGCACGGCGACTCCAGAACACAGGCCGTTCCAGTCGTTACGAATCACCTTTGCCGAAAGAATGGCGCCATACGGCGCGAACGTCTTGTACAAGAATAAGTCGTCAGCGTGCAAAGGTAAGTTTTGCACGCAAACGTTTCCGCTAGCCGATAACTGGTTTGAGCTAAAGCCAGCGGGCGCGGGCGCAGAAGTAGTCAGATTGCCGAAACGATGCGTCGGTGACGTTCCGAGCACATTGATCGCAGCGAAATCCTCTTCATTGGAGAGCAATTCACTCAGTCCATCATGAGAGGGTATGCGCCCGGTGTTCGGCATCGCTTCGCGAAACGCTGCGCCGTTGTGCGTGGAATCTTCCCCGCCTGTCGAGCCATTTCCTTGCGTTTTCTTCGGCTTGTTTTGCGTCTCAGCGTACCGGACGACGAGAGACGTCGCGCTACCGATGAGAGTCAACCCATTCGCCTTTTTAACCGCCTCCGTAGCCTCGTACTCTCGCAGGAAGCGGATGAGGGCACCGCTCGAGGTGCTTTTATTAGCGTGTAATAACCGGCACTCCACAATGTGCCCAAACTGCGAAAAGTACGATTTCAAATCATCTTGAGACCAACTCGGAGGTAATCCCTTGACATAAATGTTATCGTTCGGCTGCGCACCGCCACCGCCGCTCTGGCCATCGCTATCGCCGTCTGTGTTAGCAAACTTGACTTCGAGTACCTTTCCGGCGTACTCGGTGCCGTTGAACTTTTCAATGGCGAGCTCTGCAATCTCAACCTCGGCAAATTTGACGAACCCAAACCCTCTGCTCTTATTTGTCGACACGTCCCGAATGACACAGCACGAGCTCACCTCACCGCATGTCTCGAAAACCTTTCTCAGAGTCAACTCGTCTACGCGGTCTGAAATATTCTTCACGTAAAGATTAGCGTGCCGCCTACTCGACGGCCGTCCTTTCCCCGACGAACGCTTTCCGATCGATCCAAAATCCCCATCATCCGATCCACTCGGCGAATACATCGCATCCATTTCTCGCGCGCTGCTTGCGCTATCGTAGGACGTCCCGTACTGCGTCGTCGTCGTTGCCGACGAGCCCCCGGGAGTCAATTTCCACCCGTACGAATCCAGTCCCGCGCCTCGGAAACCAACCTCCGCGGTTCCGAACGCGATCCCCACGCTCGTCGTCGAATCCATATCACGACCAAGATGCGTCTTACGATGGTGTTTGCCGCGGTTCGAACGGACGACGACTCACACGCCGACGAGATGGACGGACACCCGCCCAGTGCGATTCGCTGGCCCCTCTCCTCGCGAAACGACACGCGTCCGTCGGATGACAGGGAATAAAATCGAATCGTGCCCCGAGTACGATGACGACGACGCGGTCGCTCCGAACCACGAGATGATTTGAAACCGTTCGTGCGTTCTCTCGAGTCTCCCGGACGCAACGCGACTCGTTCGCGCGCGCGTCTCCCGACCGACGACGACGACGGCGACGACGACTACGACGACGACGACGTCGACAGACATTCGTCAACCGTCGGGGAACGGACTCCCTTTCGGTCGACCCGTCTGACTTTTTGAACCAAAGGTATAATCGTCGAGTCGGGACTCGTGGAAAGAAAGATACCAAGGACCCTCCTCGGTCTTCGTCACCCTCGATGACGAAAAAGAGAGACGACGGCGACCGACGACGACGACGACGACGCGAACCGACGGACGGGTCGACAACCGTTTCGCGAGCGAGATTTATTTATTATGTGTACTATTTGATGGCCCGCTTGTGTGTAAAGTATGATTTAGACCGACTAATATAACATTGAAATCCATACTTTTTACGATAAACTGCAACTGTTAGGCCAACGGGGAGAAAGATCTATCTCCCCGTTGGCCTTCGTCGTGAATTTCCCATAACTTGCAGGATAAATTGCTAAACCATAAAGTTATGGATGTACTGTTA
>Ga0255762_10000969_pt1 | contig 25424 bp, 1 predicted proteins | sample 101ome_16_FD_179962 | JGI IMG/M metagenome (GOLD analysis project Ga0255762, IMG submission 179962) | Coastal salt marsh microbial communities from the Groves Creek Marsh, Skidaway Island, Georgia - 101401AT metaG (version 2) | ecosystem: Environmental > Aquatic > Marine > Intertidal zone > Salt...
CAGTCAAGTTTATCGCGAGTAGTAATACTTCTTCAAACAATCTCGTGTCAAGAGTGAGCGAAGTAAAGTTGCAAATAAATGGTTCAGAGATTGAAGAATTCAAAACATCTGTTCCTTATTTTACATCGATTCCGAGCTACTATCACACAGAGTATGCGGCAAGTAACGCCGAGAACTTGTTCTTCTACCCCTTTTCAATTTCAACAGCAAAGTATCAACCTACAGGAACTCTCAATTTTAGTCGCATAGATTCATTTAGCATACATTGTACCGAAAATATAGACAAACCAATTTATGCCGTAAATTACAACATCCTTCGCATCGATAAAGGTATGGCGGGCATTTTGTACTCAGACTAATATATTAAATAATAGTATATGGGCAGGACAAACTATTCATACAGTAGTTTGTTGAGTGCAGTTATAAAGACGCTATACTACCGATATGCATCTTATGAACAAAATAAGGGTACGTTAGCTGACCATGTAACCGAAGATGCTCAGAATAGCACTCGTCGAGATTATTCCCTATATCCATTTTTACAGGAAGAGTATAATGTCGATGCTTCACAACTTGAAACATTGGATTTTATTCCACCTCTGATTACTTTGATTGGACAAAATCCACAAATTCTTGAAAGGTATGCAAACTACACAGATCCCGGGGCCACAACGGAATATGGTTCCACTATTGTTTCAACTGATTATTCGCAAATTGATCCAACTACACAAGGTGATTATGAAGTTACTTATACAGCATCAGACGGTGTAAGTACAACAACTGGTACCAGAATTGTCCGCGTCGTTGACACAGTTCCACCAGAGATATCTTTAATTGGAGATAATCCATACAATCTTGAACGCTATTTGGATTATGTAGATCCCGGTGTCAACCTGGACAGAGGTTCTAATTTGGTAAGCACCGATGTGTCACAAATAGACAATACAACACCTGGTGATTACACGGTTACCTACACGGTTTCTGATGGTACTCATACAGTTACCGCGACCAGAACTATCCGCGTTGTAGATACAGTTTCTCCAGTTATAACTCTAATTGGTAATGATCCTTATGTGCACGAAGCTTACACCGAATATGTAGATCCAGGTGTTGCTCTTGATCGTGGTTCTACACTTACTTCGACGGATACATCAGAACTTGACGCAAACACACCGGGTTCATACATAGTTACTTACACTGCAACCGATGGAATAAATACAAAAACTGCCACAAGAACTGTTACAGTCGTAGATACAACTTCACCTGTTATAACTTTTAACGGAACAAATCCATACTACGTTCAAAGATATTCTCAATATAACGATCCGGGTGTCACAGTTGACCAAGGATCTACTTTGATTTCGACGAATTACTCTCAAGTTGATACATTTAACGCGGGTAGTTACAACGTTGTTTATGTCGCCAATGATGGATATTATAATTCAACTGCGATTAGAACTGTCATTGTCAAAGATCCACCTGTACTTACTCTTGTTGGACCGGTAGAATATTATGTACAACTTGGTTCTACTTACACAGATCCGGGTGTTACATCTAACGGTGGAGAAGATGTTACAATTGATACATCAGGTTTGGATATGAACACACGTGGATCATACATTGTAAACTACACAGCGACCGATGTAGCGGGTGGTGTAGTAAATGGTAACAGAACTGTTGTCGTCGATGCACCAATAATAACATTGACTGGTGCAAATCCACAATACCTACAACTTGAATCAACTTATACCGAACTCGGGGCGACATCCAACGGGGGTGAAAATGTTACAATTGAACCAAGTAATGTTGATATAAATACAAGGGGAACTTATTCAGTTTTATATAGTTCTACGAATGCGAGAGGATTTGTTGAAACTGTTGCAAGAACTGTTATCGTTGATGCACCCATAATAACGTTATCTGGATCTGGTACATATTATGCAAGTTTGGATACACCTTATATAGATCCTGGTGCAACATCCGATGGCGGGGAAACTGTTACAGTTGATACATCGGACTTGGATATGAATACAATTGGAACATATACCATTACTTATAGTGCAACGGATTCAAATGGATTTATTGGAACTGCTACACGAACAGTCATAGTTGATTCACCTACCATAACACTTAACGGACCAAATCCATATTATGTAAAATATGGAACTAGCTACACAGAATTGGGGGCTATTTCAAACGGTGGAGAAGATGTTACCATTGATGCTTCATCTGTAGATGTAAACACACGTGGTACATACACCGTGACATATAGTTCTACAAAATCAAATGGTGTCGTTGGGATTATTTCTAGAACAGTAGTCGTCGATTCACCCGTTATAACTCTTACTGGTAGAAATCCATATTACGTGGCGAGGGATTCAGTGTATACAGATCCAGGTGCAACTTCAAGTGGAGGTGAAACCGTTACAATTAATACAGATGGTCTTAAAATGGGAATCGAAGATTCTTATATAGTGACATATACAGCTACGGATGTAAATGGGTTTTCAGAAACTGTTTCTAGAACTGTTATCGTAGATGATCCAGTCGTAGTGAATATAAATGGACCAAATCCATACTTGGTTGGTGGGGGAACTGTTTACAAAGATCCCGGTGCTTCAACTATCGACCGAGACTTTATCACAATTGATACAAGTACATTGGATATGAATACAAATGGTACATATACAATCACATATATTGCCACCCGTGTAAATGGTATTACGGGAACGGCAACACGAACTGTAAATGTCACCGCTCCAATTATAACAGTGTCCGGAGACAACCCATATTACCAACGAAAGGGTATTGCTTATAGTGATCCCGGTGTGACGTCCGATGGTGGTGAATTGGTGACAATTGATACAAGTACTTTAGACGTGAATACATTGGGAAGCTACACTATTTTATATAGAGCCACGGATGTAAATGGTTTTAGTACTACCGCCACAAGAACTGTTATTGTCGACGCACCTGTCATAACACTTAACGGTTCAAATCCCCAAAGTTTATTAACGGGTAATGTTTATCCCGAACAAGGTGCAACATCTGATGGAGGTGAAACTGTTACTATTGATTCGAGTGCGTTAGATGTGAATACACCCGGCACTTATGATATTGTATATAGCGCAACCGATACAAATAATTCTACAAACACTGCTATAAGAAATGTTATCGTCTCAAATCTACCAGTGGTATCATTGACTGGAAATAATCCATATTATGTGGGTAGATCGACAAGTTATACGGATCTGGGTACGAGTGTCACATTGGGTGAAACCGTTTCAGTTGACACGAGTAATTTAAACATGAATGTAAATGGAACATACACGGTAACGTACACAGCTTCAAATACAATAACCAACTTTAGTACTACAATTTCAAGAAATGTGATTGTAGAAGAACCGGTTGTAATATATCCATTGTTAGATAATCCTTATTATCTAACTATAAACACATCCTACGTAGAACCGGGAGTTTATGAGCGCAATGGTTTAAATGTTACTAGTGATTTGAGCAGAGTAGATACAAGTACGCGTGGTAAATATACAATTACATACAGTGCTATAAATGCAAACGGTACAGTAGGTACCGCAACTAGAACAGTTTATGTTAGACCCGAGGGTGATAGAACACCAACTATTACACTCTTGGGTGATAACCCATATTATATGGGCGAAGAAACGACTTATAATGATCCCGGTGCAGTTACTGACATAGATGAAGATGCGGTCGTTATTTATAATGATGTTAACTTGGATGAAGCTGGAATTTATACTGTAAGGTACAAAGCAACGGATGCACGGGGATATTATTCTTATGCCACAAGAGAAGTTGTTGTTAATAAACCAATCATAAATTTGTCATTTTATGATAAAATTACTTTGCAAAGAGGTTCTACATACGTAGATCCGGGTGCGACTTCGAATGGTGGTGAAATTGTTATTGCGGATCGTAGTAATTTAAATACATCTGTCAATGGAACATATTCTATAACTTATACAGCAACAAATTCAAGTGGCCGCGTTACTACAGTTACAAGAACGGTTGTTGTGGACGGTCCCGTAATCACTCTACAGGGTCCAAATCCTTATTATATTGGTCAGGGTTCTGTATACGTGGATCCCGGTGCAGTTTCTGATGGTGGGGAATTTGTTACCATAGATTCAAGTGCCATTGTTCACGATACTCAAGGTTCATTTGATGTCACTTACACAGCTTTGGATAAAAATAATCTTTCCAATACAATTACTCGTACGGTTATTTATGATTCGAGACCATTTATAACACTTCTCGGGGATAACCCTATCTATATAAATAGAGGTGCAACATACACAGATCCAGGATCAAAATCATCGGGTGGTGAATCTATAACGATTGACGTTGATGATTTGAATGTGAACTCCAACGGTGTTTATAGAGTTAGACATCGGTGCACAGATGTGAATAATCGCACATCTATGATTACTAGAACGGTTATTGTAGTTTCACCCACAATAACACTAAATGGCGACAATCCACAATACATTGTGAATGGTGAAGATTATGCAGAACTAGGCGCTGTGTCAGATGGGGGTGAGACAGTTACCATTGATTCAAGTGCTGTAAACACAAATACAAATGGTACATATACAGTGACATATACATGCACCGATAGTGATGGCATACTCGGTACAGAAACTAGGGATGTAATTGTTACAACGCCAACCAAAATAACATTACTTGGTGATAATCCATATATTCTACCAGTTAATGGTGATTATATAGAATTTGGGGCTACCTCCGATGGTGGCGAAGAAGTGACAGTCGACACAAGTAATTTGAACATGAATAATTATTGTTTGCAATTTGTTACATATAGTTCTACAAATTCTGATGGATACAAAACAACGGTTTCTAGATATATTGATGTAAGGGAGGTGGGTGTATGGACGAGAGTACAAACTGTTATATCTGATGGTAGTAGTTCTATTAGTACTTCAAGTGATGGTAATAGAGTGGCTATAGGGGATATATCACATGATAATTATGGTGGTTACGACATTGGTCGGGTTAGGGTTTACGAGCGCTCTGGCGATTCTTGGGTTCAAATGGGTACAGGTATAGAAGGAGATGCTCGAAATCGTTATGATGAATCTGGGTATTCTATAAGTTTATCAAGTGACGGAAATCGATTAGCAATATCAGCCCGGAAAAATGACGCGAATGGTGTTGTAGATTCTGGTTACGTTAGGATTTATCAATGGGATTACTTGAGTAGTACATGGTCTAGAATGGGAGAACCCATAGAGGGTGAAGGACTGGAGGATATGTTTGGTAACTCTCTAAGTTTATCCATGCTTGGTGATCGAGTTGTAATCGGTGCAGAAATAGGTGACGTAAATGGCAACTCGTCTGGTTATGTTGGAGTTTATGAATGGGATTATGGAACGAGTACATGGATCCAAATGGGGCAAAATATAAATGGTCAGGTGTTACCGTATCCATATGCTTGGTTTGGTAGCTCCGTAAGTATGTCTGGAAATGGGAATCGGATCATAGTCGGGGCATACAAGGAGAGTATTTCGGGTATTAGTGAGGCTGGTGCAGTTAGAATTTACGACTGGGATTCGAACTTAAATACATGGAATCAAATTGGTCAAACTATTCACCCATTGTATGGAAACAGCTGGTATGGAAGAGTAGTACATGTATCAAAGGATGGTAATAAAATTGCTGTTCTTTGTACTTCGAGTCGTTCTCTTATTACCGACGAAAGTATTAGTAGTATTTTTCCTGGTATTTATCGGGTTGCTATAATTCATATTCTTGAATGGAGTGGTAGCGAATGGTTAGCTTCCGGTGAAATTTTTTACCCAGTATCTGGGTTTACTGATAATCACACATTTACAGTATCTGGTGACGAAAATGTGATTGTGTATTCAAATTTTAACACAAATAAAACTTATATAGACAAACGGTTGGATAGTGGATCGTGGGAGCGAGTAGCATCATTTGATATAAGTGGACCTGTAAGTCTTTCACATTACGGAGATATACTCTATTTGACTGGAGGTAATAAAACTTATGCATACGAGATTGGGATGTCGACTATTAGAATTCTGGGTTCAAATCCATATAATATTTTGCGTGGATCTACATATATAGACCCAGGTGCAAGATCACAATATAATTATGACGTGTCCGTTAATAGTTCAAATGTGAACACAAATGTAGTTGGTACATATGAAGTAATATATACTACACCAGATTCTACTACTAAAAGAACTGTTACTGTAAGTGAAATTTCGCTTATATCATTAATCGGTGATGATCCATATTACATGTACAAAGGGATGGGTTATAAAGACCCGGGTGCGACTACCACTACAGGTCAACCTGTAGTGGTTAATACGGAATATTTGAATACTTCTATACCAGGTGAATATTTAGTTTATTATTCTGTATTGGGAGACGATACCCAAAACAAACGCGTTGTTATAGTAAAGGACTTACCAACTATAACTCTATTAGGTGATAATCCATATCATATATATAAAGGTGTAACTTATGCCGATCCGGGAGCTCTATCAAGCGATGGAGAAACTGTCACCGCTGATGTACAATATCTTAACATGAATAAACCAGGTACTTACAAAGTTTACTATAATTCTAAAAATGGTCCATTGTCCGATATTTCGAGAACGGTTATTGTGAATGATGATCCAAAATTAATACTTAAGGGTCCGAATCCTCAATATTTAAGTCAAGGGGGCGATTATAGGGAGTATGGGTTTGAAACAACTATCCCGGGTACTGTAAACATTGATATAGGTTCACTTAACACATCCATATTAGGAACTTACATTGTTAAATATACAATTCAGAATGTATCAATAGGTAGAACTGTAATAGTTGATGGCCCAGTTATAACATTATCTGGTGATAATCCATTAATATTAAAACTAAATGAAACATTTGTAGATCCGGGTGCGACGGCCGACGGTGGTGAGAATGTTAGTGTGAATGCACTTAGCTTGGATACAAGTTCCGGTGGTGTGTATGATGTAATATATACAGCTATAAATTCTAGAGGCAACGTTGGAATGACCAAAAGAAGTGTAATTGTCGGTGGTGAGGTTAAACAACTTGGTCCGGATATAGATTTATATTCGACAACGACACCCACTATTTTGGGTAGACTTAGTGTAGGTTATGGCTTTGGAAGTTATTCATGTTTGTCTAAAAGTGGAAATTTAATGGCTGTTTCAGAACCGTATTATGATAATGAAAATGGTAGAGTTCGCGTATATGAATGGTCTGGTAGCACATGGTCACAAAAAGGTTCTGATATATTGGGTGAAAATACACAGATGTTGGGTAATGGAACATTACAATTTTCTCCTAATTACGATTCTGTGCTTATTATGGGTACACGTTGGGGTTCTATTAAAATATACCAATATACAGGTGGGTCTTGGACTTTTAGAGAATATATAACATGTAATCAGGTGCATGTGGGTAATAGATGGTGGAATTATAGTGATCAATATTTCTGGAAATATGGTGATATATCGGTTCATTATCGTGATTATGAAATAAATAGCAGTACTGGTTTATATTCTCCAGTTAATGCTGCTACCGAAACTCCCATAAGTTACGGTTTTTATGACGTTGTAGCCAATACTAATCTATTTTATGCAATACAAGATAGTGCTACAAGTTCGGTTCATTTTTATTGGAATGATCCCGAACAGGATTTCGAATTTGTAAGGATACCCTCTAATGCCGGTGAACTAAGTGAGCCGGGTGTATCGGGATTTGGTCAAAGAATTAAAATGTCTCAATCACCCATACCAGAGAGGGATGGGTATCCAAGTTCAGCTTATAGAACTGAAGCCGGAGCACGTGTATTCATTGCTACATGGACTGCGAGTGAACCAGCTCGGTATCAAGGACGTATAGATGTTTATGATCTTATGACGGTGATTCCCAAGTATGATAATTTTTACGACAACGTAGAAGATTTTTATTGGGTAAAAGCTGGTAGTACAATCCGTGGTACAGCCGCTTATGATATGTTTGGTAAAGAAATGGATGTTACATTGGATGGTAGAAAAATTATTATTGGATCAATGCATGCGCGTGATGGGATTAATAAAGAAAATGGAAAGTTTACTTTATATGAATGGGATGATTCGACACTAGACTGGATTAAGATACAAACAGTTGTTGGGCCCAGTTTTGATAATGCTTATTTTGCAACTGGTATATCTATTGCACCTAGCGGTAATAGATTATGTGCTTCATCCGCATTCAGGAAGAGTAAGACTTCTACGATTAACGGGTACGTGAAAGTTTATTCTCTACCGGGTGACACAAATAATGACGAACCCGCTAGTCTTCTTGGTGATAATCCTTATTATGTTCAGATTGGAACATCGTATAATGATCCTGGAGTTGATTATAACTCCGCTAGCGAATTTTTTATAGTTGAAACGTCAAACCTTAACATGAATGAATTGGGTACACAAAGTGTAGAATGTATTGTTAGAAATCAAAGTGGATCTATATTGAGACGCTCTACAAGAACGGTAATTGTAGATCCAGGTCCTATCATAACATTAAACGGTGATAATCCTTATATCATTCAAAAGGGTTCTCAATATAATGAACCCGGGGCGACATCTGATGGTGGTGAAACGGTATCTATTAATTATTCTACACTAGATACAAACACAAATGGTATTTATTTAATTTATTATGCAGCTTTGGATTCGAGAGGTATTGCTAACACAAAAATACGCACCATTTCAGTTGAATCACCCATAATAACGCTATATGGTAGTAATCCTCACTACCATCAAATAAATACACACTATATAGATTCTGGTGCTTTCTCAGAATTTGATGAAGACATAATAATAGATACAAGTAATCTTAACGTCACTACACTTGGTACATATTCTGTTAATATTTCAGCTACTGATAAAAATGGTTTTGTTTCTATAGTAACCCGTACCGTTATTGTTACAGATCTATCTCTTATAACACTTACTGACAGTAATCCATACTACGCTTCCATAGATTCAGTTTACACAGATCCGGGTGCAACTACGACGGATGGAAGTTTTGTTAGTATAAATGACACTGACGTAGATACATCAACACCTGGTACATACAATGTATACTTCAGAGTTACGGATTCGCGTAAAATTTTGGGATATACAACCCGTACAGTGGTTGTTGGTGCACCGGTTATAACCTTAAATGGAAACAATCCATATTATATACAAAAGGGTGGAACTTATTCAGAACTTGGGGCAACGTCCGATGGTGGTGAGACTGTAACAATTGATTCGAGTGCTTTGGATACAAACGCACTAGGAAGTTATACAGTGACCTATAGTGCAACGGGTTCAAATGGTCAAACGAGGATAACTACCAGATCTGTCATTGTGGATGAACGGGTGATAACATTATCTGGTACAGAACCACAATATGTAAAACAGGGGACAACATATATAGATCCGGGTGCAACTTCAGACAATGGTAGTACTGTTACAATTGATACAAGTGTATTGGATATGAACACCCTTGGAACTTATACTGTGACTTATAACACTACAGATTCAAATGGTATAACAGGAACAAGAACAAGAACCGTCATTGTGGATGACGGACCAATTATAACATTGAATGGTTCTAATCCATACTATATTACAACGGGTAGTTATGTATATTTAGAGTTGGGTGCTACTTCAGATGGTAGTGAGACTATAACCATTGATTCAAGTGCTGTAAATTTGAATGTAGCTGGCAGTTATTCGGTTACCTACGATGTTACAGATATAAATGGTTTACAAACAACCGAAACAAGAAGTGTGGTTGTGCGATCCGGTCCCACAATAACACTTGTGGGTTCCGACCCATATACAATACTTACCGCAGTTAATTATACAGACCCAGGTGCTACTTCAAGTGGCGGCGAAACCGTAACCATTGATACAAATGGCTTAACTAATAACACGGGAACCTATACCATTATATATAGTGCCACGGATTCAAATGGGACTATAACAACTGCTAAAAGAACAGTTAATGTACAGGGTCCAGAGTTAACATTGACTGGTGATAATCCATATTATGTAAATGTGGGAACACCATATTACGATCCAGGTGCAACCTCCAATGGTGGTGAAACCGTAACACTTGATACATCTCAATTGGATATGAATGTGGCAAGTGAATATACAGTTTCATATAGTGCAACAAATGCGTACGGTATAGTTGATTCTAAGAGTAGAACTGTTATAGTTTTGCGCACCGGGCCAACTTTGACTTCGAGTATTGGTAATATTACTACTTATGCTAGTGGCACAAATAATATTTCCGTGTCAACCGATTTTACAAGATTTCTTACCCATAAGCTTTCAGAACCGATTCGAATATTTGATTATTCGGATGGTATATGGACAATGAGTTATGTAATTGATAACCCATATTCAGGGATTAGAGACGCATCAATGACTGATAATGGGATATTTGTGTGTGTTGGAAATAGAGAGACCGAAACTATAAGTGTTTATAGACAAAATAATGGTAATTGGTCAAAAATACAAGATATAACATCCAACGATGGTGAGGGGACACGCTTCGGCAACTCTGTACAGTTTTCTAAGGATGGTAGTAGGTTGGCTATTGGTTCAAGTTATGGCGGAATGGTAGAAATTTATGATTATAATTCTAGTACGGGTCTCTTTGATTATAGTGACACCTTGACTCGTAACGACGCACACGTGTCGTTTGGGAGAGACCCCGACCAACTTAAATTTTCGGGTGATGCATCAAGGATTATAATTAGTGAGAGGTCTTATAATAACAATACCGGGCGAGTGACAGTATTTGAGTGGTCTGGATCTGCCTGGTCTCAAATGGGTCAAGCAATCATTGGGCGACACGGATACCTTCCTCAAATATCGGACGATGGAAATCAGATATTCTTTACATATAATGGACAAATTTTAAATTATGTATGGAACTCTTCAACAAATAATTGGGATGAAATAGATTGTAATATTCCACCGCTACAGATTGACAGTCTTAGTATATCATATGACGCTAATACACTTTGTGTTGGTGGGTCACGCGTAGACTTCGTTGTTGAAGAAAGTGGTATTACGAATATTTATAAAAGAAACTCTATTTCCGATGATTGGAGACAAGTTGTATTATCCCAGTCTTCGACTAAGGTCGCTGATCATGTGAGAGGATACATTTTTGGTGATGCTAGTAATAAACTGGTTATTCTTAAAGAAGCGGGAGGACACAAGGTGGAATTTTATTCGATTTATGGTAGCCTCACACCAAATATAAATTTACAAGGCACTAATCCATATTACATTAAGCGTGGTAATGCATATACAGAACCTGGATTCATTGCAGCTAATTACGATACATTAACATCAAATGTAAGTAATTTAAATGTACAAGTCAATGGTTCTTATGTTTTAAATTATTCGGCATTTGATCCATATAAAAACGTGTATGGTTACACGAACAGGACTGTCATCGTGGACGATGGTCCGGTTATAACACTAAATGGTTCAAACCCTCATTATGTTTATCGAGGTGGGAGTATATATATAGATCCAGGGGCTACGTCAGATGGTGGGGAGAATGTAGTTACTGATACGAGTAATATAAATTTAAATGCAATAGGAACTTATGTGGTAGTATACAATACTACAGACGTTAATAATATTCAAACGACTATTACAAGAGATGTTATTGTACAAGATGGGGGTCCAAACATAATTTTAGTTGGTACAAATCCCTATACCATTGGTTTAAATTCTGTATACATCGATCCAGGTGCAACTTCTAGTGGGGGTGAGGTTACAATTGACTCGAGTAGTGTAGATACAACTATACTAAATGCTACATATACAGTTTACTATAGTGTATTAGATGGAAATGGAGTTACATTTAGTACAACAAGAACTGTAGTTATTGGTGGACCAGTTATAACACCAAATGGTGATAATCCGCAACTTATAGAAGGAGGTAATGTATATCAGGAGTTGGGTGCTACATCAAATGGGGGTGAAACTGTAACAGCCGTGTCAAATAACATTAATATTTCAGCATCTGGGAAATATACGGTTAGATATAGCGCGACCGATAGTAATGGTATAACGGGGTATGTTAACAGAGATGTTGTAGTTGTACGTTCAACTAATTTAAGTGGATCTGGAATTGTAGGATATAGTCAACTTGGTCAAACTTTTAATCATTCTGGTGCTAATCAATGGCATGACGCGGGGTTTTCCGATAATGGAAAACTTATCACATCAGACCTAGGAACGAATACTGTGACTATTTATGAATATGATTCAACATCGGGTACATATGTTCAAACTGGTGAGTTAACTTCAACGGAATATTTTTATGCTAGGTGTGCAAGTATTTCGTCGGATGGTTCAACAATAGCTGTATCGGCAACGCGTCAAAATGAACCATGCTACTGGCTTAATGGGGTTTGGACTTGTCCTCGATATGGTAGGGTTTATATATATCAATACAATGCCAGTAATAATACTTGGAGTCAAATTGGTACAACCATAAGAGGTGACAATGATGGAGATTTTTTTGGCATCTCCTTAAGCCTTTCTTCGAATGGTAATCGGGTAGCAATCGGGACATACTATCATCGTGGTGATGGTGTCTCACGAACTGGTCAGGTTAAGGTATACGAATGGTCGGGCTCTGCGTGGACACAGGTGGGGCAAACAATCATCGGTCCATACAACGGGGGGTATGGTTACACTGCGAGTCTCTCGGGTAATGGTACTCGGGTGGCGATTGGTAGTGTTGTTGTAGGTCCTATAATTTACGAATTGTCTGGATCTACGTGGACTCAAATGACTGTAAATGTGGGTAGTGGTAGTGGTATCTACTGTCGATCTGTAAGACTCTCTTCCGATGGTACCAAAGTCGTAGCAGGGGACGAAGTAGTGCTTAGAGCATACGAATTGGCGGGTTCTACATGGAATCAAATTGGTGGGGATATAGACACCAATCCCGATCCATATTTTATGACAGAAATTTCGTCCAGTACACCCATTCGTGTGGTTAGTTCCAAATTCAGAAATGATACATATGGTCGCAGAATGGGTGTAGTTAAAGTTCATGAATGGAACTCCGTATCTAGTACATGGGACCAAATTGGGAATGATATATTCGATATATCACAGCTTGGAATGGAATACGGCTATAATTTAAGCATCTCCGGTGATGGTACTCGGATAATGGCGAGTTCTCTTAATTATGCTTTTTCACGTGTATATGAGCTAGGTATTTCTCCAGCTTTAAATATTCAAGGAGATAACCCATATTACGTATACCGGAATTCGGATTATATAGATCCAGGTGTATCAACCGGGTCCTCATATGATGTATTGACAATAGATACATCTGATCTCGATATGTCTACGTATGGTTCATACACTGTAATGTATACAGTAACAGATCCTTACATAAACAGCACTTCTACAGGAGTGCGAACGGTTATTGTGGGGCCATCTATAACAATTAATGGAGATAATCCACAATATGTTAGAAGTGGTCCCAATATATATGAAGAGTATGGTGCGGTTTCTGATGGCGGAGAAGAGGTAACAATTGATTCTAGTAATGTTGATATTACCACAGTCGGTACATATATTGTTAGGTACAGTGCAACTTCATCACTTGGTCATACAACACATGCAGATAGAACTGTCATTGTAGAGGAGGCCGTGCTATCATTAAATGGACCAAGTCCGTATGTCATATATTTAGGAGATTCTTACCCGGAGTTGGGAGCTATTTCAAGTGGTGGACAAACAGTAACAATTGATTCGAGTGAATTAAATATAAATGCAATGGCTCGATATAATGTTTATTACACCGTGACAGACTCTAACAATATTAGTCATTCTATTACCCGAAGTGTAGTGGTATCTCGTAATAGTCCAGGTAATGATTATACGGATAGTATACTATCGACTGGTAGAATTGGAGACTTAATAACCGAGCCAGCCGATATATATAGTAAATTTAAGGGTTTGTCTGTAAGTATATCGTATGATGGACTGAGGGTGCTTTCTATTGGTTGGAAAATACATGTATACGATCGCATTAGTGATGAGTGGTTTATATCTGCGGAAATACCACAGATTGTAACGGGTTATGAATTACATTCTGGACGTATGTCAGATGATGGTGATACAATTTGTGTTGGAGTCCCCACTTATGATAGTAATCGTGGGAGAGCGCGAATTTATAAAAGAAATTCAACTACAAATACGTGGTCTCAAATTGGACAAGATATAGACGGTGTATCTACAGGTGATAAATGTGGTGAATTTAAAGGTATGAGTCTTTCGTATGACGGTACACGGGTAGCTATTGCATCACCAGAAGCTGATGGGAATTATGGTCATGTACGAGTATATGATTGGAATTCTAGTACGAGTAACTGGGATCAGGTTGGACAAACTATCGTGGGTGATTTTATACCCCCTTATAAGTCAACCTATGTAAGCCTATCAGCGGATGGTAATAGTGTCGGTATTCAAACTGGGTATATATCTGATAGTGTCGTTAGGGTTTATAGATGGGATGTCGGCTCTAGTACATGGATAAATAATTCGCAGGGTATAACTACTATTTATAGACCACAAACTATAAGTTTATCTGGCGATGGTTCGGTGGCACTTATAGGGGGTGATGGTAGTTTAGGTACTAGCGTGTATTATTATATTTATGCTTGGGATTCTTATACACAGACCTGGATTTTGAAAACGTCTGTGTACGACACTAGCCCGGGTTATGTTCAAAGTACATCTATTTCAAATGATGGTATGCGTATAACTGTTAAGAGTGCTAATCGAGGGGTTCGTGTTTTCGCAAAAAGAGGTGAAAATACCTGGGTTCCTATATCTGAATCAATTGGTGATAGTTCTCAAATGTTATCGGGAGATGGATCTACTTTGTGCGTTGGTAACGCGACCTATAATTCAAGTAGTGGTTATGTAGCAGTTTACAAGTTTTTTAAATCACCGGTTGTGACCATATCTGGGGATAACCCTTATTATGTTCAACTTAATTCTACATATATAGATCCCGGTTTTATATCTGATGCAGGCTATGATACTTTAACAGTAGAGGGTACCTTAAATATGTCATCGAGAGGTACATACTCACCAAGACTAACAGCCACCGATCCTTATATAAATTCAAGTGGTTATACAGTTAGAACTGTAATAGTTGACGCACCTGTTATATCTGTGAATGGCGATAATCCACTTTATCTCGGTGTTGGACAAGAATACAAAGAATATGGTGCAATATCCGATGGTGGTGAAATTGTAACTGTGAATTCAAGTAATGTAAATACTTCATCGCAAGGTACATACACAGTTTATTATACATCTACAGATAGTAGAAACTTTTCAAATGTTGTTACGCGTACGGTGATTGTAGATTCAAGAGCCGCACTAACATTAAATGGTTCAGACCCATATTACTTGGAAAGAGATACACCTTACACAGATCCGGGTGTAATTTGCAGCGATGGTTCTAATGTTACAGTTGATACCACTAATTTGGATATCACAACAAATGGAACATATACCGTATCATATAGAGTCATTGATGTAAAGTATTTACTTTGTAAAATAGATAGGACTGTGATAGTAGGTGGACCCACCATATCATTAAATGGTAATAATCCATTATACATTGAACTTGGTGAACCATATACAGAATATGGTGCTACAACTAGTGGAGGTGAAACCATAACAATTAATTCTAGTAACGTGAACATGGATGTGGAAGGTGAATATATTGTGACGTATACAGCCACTGATAGCTACGGGGTACAAAAGATAATTAAAAGAGATGTATCTGTATATACCTTTAAAGATTGGTACATTGTTGATCGTATACTAGATGCTGGATCAGGGTTTGGAACCACTATAAGCACCTCTTTTAATGGCACCCGTGTGGCTATCGGAGGGGTTAATACTCCAAGTAATGGCCGTGTTAAAGTGTATGAATTATCCCAATCTACTTGGGTCCAAATGGGTCTAGACATATATGGCGAGGCTTCAGGTGACGCATCTGGACGGTCTGTAAGCCTCTCCTCAGATGGTACTAGGGTCGCCATTGGGGCCTATAATAACGATGGGGGTGGTAGCAACTCTGGCCACGTTCGTGTTTACGAATGGAACTCCGACACGAGTACTTGGATCCAATTAGGCCAGGATATAGATGGTGAGGCTGAGGATTATAATTTTGGATCTGTTGTGGCTATTTCAGGTGATGGTACACGATTTGCAGCTAAAACGAAAACAAGCGACATCACCTATTTAGACGGAACTCCTTATTCGGATATTTACCGACTTAATTACGAAATTAAAATTTATGGATTTGATTCAAATACAAATACATGGGTTCAAGTTGGTGAAGGTATTGAGGGATATTTCAGTGAATACTTAAGTCTTTCTTCAGATGGTTCACGAGTTGCAACTTCTTTATTGTTCACCCGCGAAACGCGCGTTGCAACTAATCAAACTGAGGTTTATGAATTTAACTCTGATAGTGGTACTTGGGTTCAAATGGGTGATACTATAAATTCAGGTAACGCTGTAAGCTTATCATCTAGTGGTGATAGACTTGCAGTTGCTAATAGTGGCGTATATGAATGGAATATAGAAACAAATACATGGACAAAATTGGGTAGATATATAGGTGGTAGTACTGTAAGTATCTCTTCAGATGGTACCCGTGTGGCTTTTGGAGATGAATTAAATGATGACTTATATACAGATTCGGGTATTGTTAACGTCTATGATTGGAATGGTTCAAATTGGTACAAAGTTAATAATACTAAGATAAGTGGGGGCACTGCAAGTAATGCACGTTTTTCTACAAGTTTAAGTATTTCTGGTGATGGTACATCTGTAGCCGTGGGTACGGTGTGGAGTACTCACCAAGTAACAGTCTGGAAATTGGATACAACACTTAACTACCCAGTTATAATTGGTGATAATCCATATTACATACAGAGGGGTGCAACTTACACAGACCCGGGTGCTTCATTTGATTATGGGAGTGTCACTACATACAATTCTAGTGTAAATACTAGTACGAATAGTGTACACAGCGTTTTATATCTTGCAACAGATACAACTACACGTAAAGTAACAAAATCTGTAAGAACTGTGATTGTTGATTCACCTATAATTACTTTAAATGGTGGAAATCCACAATATGTATTCATCGGAGATGATTATATAGATCCTGGGGCAACTTCCGATGGCGGAGAAACAGTAAGTGTTGATACAAGTCAATTAAATATGAACTTATATGGAGATTACACAGTCGCGTACACCGCGGTTGATTCCAGAGGACTTAGTACAACTGTCACACGAGATGTTTATGTTAGGTATACCTCGACCAGATTAATACAACAAATTGATGGTGATGACTACGCTAATTTTGGTCACAGAGTAAGCATTTCTGACGATGGTACCTTGGTGGCAATTGGCGCTGAAGAAAATGAGACAAACCATCTTGGGGACGGTTACGTTCGTGTTTACAGATTAATAAATGGAATTTTTACTCAAATGGGTGATGATTTACCAAGATGTGTGTCTATGAGTATTTCATCAAGTGTCATACCACGAGTAGCCATTGGGCATCCAGGTGTTAACGTAAATGGTAATGGGTCTGGCGCTGCATACATATACGAATGGGACTCTGAAAATAACACCTGGATCAAGATAGGTCAAGACATTTATGGCCAAGTGGACACCAATCTTGGTTGGTCCGTAAGTATCTCGTCGGATGGTACCAGAGTGGCAATTGGGGTACCGAAGAGTAGTGCAACTGGTATTTACATTGGTCACACTCGCGTCTATGAATGGAATTCTGTGGATAGTGTTTGGGACTTATTAGGCGGATACATTTTTGGCGAGGCTGAGCGCGACGAATCTGGTTGGTCTGTAAGCCTCTCCTCAGATGGTACTCGGGTGGCCATTGGGGCGCGGATAAACGACGGAAATGGTACCAACTCTGGTCACACCCGTATATGGGAATGGAACTCCGGAACAAGTACATGGACCCAAATGGGTCAAGACATAGATGGCGAGGCTGCAGGTGACACATCTGGCAACTCTGTAAGCCTCTCCTCAGATGGTACTAGGGTCGCCATTGGGGCCTATAAAAACGATGATGGTGGTGACAACGCTGGTCAGATTCGTGTTTATGAATGGAATTCTGGGACGAGTACCTGGATCCAATTGGGACAAGACATAGATGGTGAGGCGTCGTCGGACTACCTTGGTCAATCTATAAGTCTCTCTGGTGACGGCAGTCGATTAGGTGCCATTTCTAATAAAGGTTTCGCTCGTTTATATGATTGGAATTCCGGGTTGGGTTTATGGACTAAAGCTATACCAGATATTCAAGGTTTGGCATCAACGGGTTATGTTGGCGGAAATTCCATAAGTCTATCATTTGATGGTACACAAGCGGTGTTTGGTACACATAAATATTACATCGACGATTCCTACAACAGAATTGGTCAAGCTCTAATTTATGAAGTTATAGTGACTTACCCAGATTTAACTTTAATTGGACCAAATCCATATGAAGTGTTTTTGGGAACTACTTATACAGATCCAGGTATATCAGTGGATGATGAAAGTATTACACCTGTAATTGATTCCAGTAACGTCGATATGAACAATCGCGGAACTTACATAGTTACATATACTGCCACAAATGGTTCAAATCTTGCAACTAGGATCACGAGAACGGTAAATGTAACGGATCCACCGGTAATTACGGTCACAGGTGATAATCCATATTATGCAGGGATAGACTCGGTGTACAGTGATTTGGGTGCAACAGCTGATGATGGTGAATCGGTTACAATTGATTCAAGTAATGTAGATACATCAACACCCGGTACATACACAGTGTATTATTCAGCAATCGCTACAAATGGTGATATTGGGTATGCAACCCGTGCAGTGGTTGTTGGTGCACCGGTTATAACCTTAAATGGAAACAATCCATACTATACACAAAAGGATGGAACTTATTCAGAACAAGGAGCAACGTCCGATGGCGGTGAGACTGTAACAATTGATTCAAGTGCTGTCGATACAAACACACTGGGAAGTTATACAGTCACGTATAGTGCAACAGGTTCAAATGGTCAAACAAGGATAACTACCAGATCCGTCATTGTGGATGAACGGGTGATAACATTATCCGGTATAGAACCACAATATGTAAAACAGGGTACAACGTATATAGATCCGGGTGCAACTTCAGACAATGGTAGTACTGTTACAATTGATACAAGTGCATTGGATATGAACACCCTTGGAACTTATACTGTGACTTATAACACTACAGATTCAAATGGTATAACGGGAACAAGAACAAGAACCGTCATTGTGGATGACGGACCAATTATAACATTGAATGGTTCTAATCCGTACTACATTACAACGGGTAGCTCTGTATATTTAGAGTTGGGTGCTACTTCAGATGGTGGTGAGAATATAACCATTGATTCAAGTGCTGTAAATTTGAATATAGCTGGCAGTTATTCGGTTACCTACGATGTTACAGATATAAATGGTTTACAAACAACCGAAACAAGAAATGTTATCGTACGTGGTGGTGGACCTGTAATAACACTTGTGGGCTCCGACCCATATACAGTACCTTTGGGATTTACTTATACCGATCCAGGTGCTACTTCAAGTGGTGGCGAAACTGTGAGTATTGATACAAATGACTTAAATATTTACTCGCTAGGGACATATACCATTATATATAGTGCCACGGATTCAAATGGGACTACAACAACTACTACAAGAACGGTTAATACTACGGGTCCGGTAATTACAGTCACGGGTGATAATCCATATTATGTAACACGTAATACGACGTATACCGATCCAGGTGCAACCTCCAATGGTGGTGAAACCGTGTCAATTGATACATCTCAATTGGATATGAATGTGGCGGGTGAATATACAGTTACATACAGTGCAACCGATTCAAATGGGGCTACTGGTTATGTTAATAGAACTGTTATAGTTTTGCGAGAATTAACATCACTTGCGTTATTTGGTCAAGACATAGACGGTGAGGCTTCAAATGACAACTCCGGTTGGTCTGTAAGCCTCTCCTCGGATGGCACTCGGGTAGCCATTGGGGAAACACTGAATGACGGAAATGGTACCGAATCCGGTCACACCCGTATATGGGAGTGGAACTCGGGTACGAGTACATGGACCCAAATGGGTCAAGACATAGATGGTGAGGCTTCAACTGACCAATCCGGCTACTCTGTAAGCCTCTCCTCAGATGGTACTCGGGTGGCCATTGGGGCGCCTTATAATGACGGTAATGGTACCAACTCCGGTCACACCCGTATATGGGAATGGAACTCGGGTACGAGTACATGGACCCAAATGGGGCAAGACATAGATGGTGAGGCTTCAAATGACAACTCCGGCTACTCTGTAAGCCTCTCCTCGGATGGCACTCGGGTGGCCATTGGTGCGATATATAACGACGGATATAATACCAACTCCGGTCACACCCGTATTTGGGAGTGGAACTCGGGAACAAGTACATGGACCCAAATGGGTCAAGACATAGATGGCGACGAGGCTGTGGATGCCCGATCCGGTTTCTCCGTAAGCCTCTCTGGGGATGGTACTCGAGTGGCCATTGGGGCACCACGGAATGGCGGAAATGGTACCAACTCCGGTCACACCCGTATTTGGGAGTGGAACTCGGGAACAAGTACATGGACCCAAATGGGTCAAGACATAGATGGTGAGGCTTCAAGTGACCAATCCGGCTACTCTGTAAGCCTCTCCTCGGATGGTACTCGAGTGGCTATTGGTGCGCCATATAACGACGCAAATGGTACCAGCTCCGGTCACACCCGTATATGGGAGTGGAACTCGGGAACAAGTACATGGACCCAAATGGGTCAAGACATAGATGGCGAGGCGACGTATGACGAATCTGGCTACTCCGTAAGCCTCTCTGGGGATGGTACTCGAGTGGCTATTGGGGCAAGGCTGAATTACGGTGTTAATGGTAGCAACTCCGGTCACACCCGTATATGGGAATGGAATGGTTCTAATTGGATCCAATTGGGACAAGACATAGATGGTGAGGCTTCGGGTGACAACTCCGGTTACTCTGTAAGCCTCTCATCGAGTGGTAATCGGGTTGCTATTGGGGCGCCGTCGAATTCCGGTGTTAATGGTAACTATTCTGGTCACGTACGAGTATATGATCTCTATCCACGAGCAAATTTAAGTATGAATGGTGATAATCCCCAATACGTAGAATTATTATCTACGTATAACGATCCGGGAATAAACACAGATTCAAATTACGATATAGTTACATCTAACACGGAAGCTTTGGATATGACATCCCGTGGTACATATACGGTGTATTATAGTTCGTATGATCCGTATGTTCAAGAATATACGTATTTAGATTCACCCAGAATCGTTGTTGTTGATGCACCGGTTATAACTTTATCCGGATTTAACCCATATTATATTGGACAGAATGGTGTATATATAGATCCGGGCGCTACTTCTGATGGTGGTGAAACGGTAACCATTGGTTCAAGTAATTTAAACACGTCGGTACAAGGAACTTATCAAGTTTATTATTCAGCTACAGATAGTAGAAATTTTTCAAATACGGTTACGCGTACGGTGATCGTGGATTCTCGTGGTATAATAAACTTAACCGGTGACAATCCATATTATATACAAAGGGGGTCGACATACACCGATCCGGGTGCTACTTCGAGTGGTGGTGAAAGTGTGACTGTCGATTCAAGTGCAGTAAATACAAATGTACGCGGACAATATACGGTTTCTTATAGTGCAACCGACGTAAATAATTTGAATATTTTGGGTTACAGAAACGTTATAGTTGATTCACCTATCATAACACTTATAGGTAATGAAACTATATTTTTACCGATTGGAATAAGTTATACCGAACTTGGTGCGGTATCAGACGGGGGTGAAACTGTAATTATTGACTCAAGTGCACTCGATATAAATACACTTGGTACTTATTTAGTTACTTATAGTGCTACTGACTCGAGGGGTTTTACCGAAACTATTAATAGAAATATTCGTGTAATAATTCCAGAGTGGTTTGTTTTTGGTGAAGTATTTAGAAGCGGTGCTACTTATACTAACGACTATGGTTGTTCCGTAAGTGTCTCCTTCGACGGAACTAGGATAGCTATTGGAGATAGAAGTAGAGGTAGTCGCGGTTCTGTTAGTATTTACGAATGGAACTCGGGTACGAGTACATGGACCCAAATGGGTCAAGACATAGATGGTGAGGTTTACGGTGACTATTCTGGCTACTCTGTAAGCCTCTCCTCAGATGGTACTCGGGTGGCCATTGGGGCGATATATAATGACGGAAATGGTACCGACTTCGGTCACACCCGTATATGGGAATGGAACTCGGGTACGAGTACATGGACCCAAATGGGTCAAGACATAGACGGTGATGCGTCGTTTGACAACTCCGGCTACTCCGTAAGCCTCTCTGGGGATGGTACTCGAGTGGCCATTGGGGCACCACGGAATGACGCAAATGGTACCGACTCCGGTCACACCCGTATATGGGAATGGAATGGTTCCATGTGGACCCAAATGGGTCAAGACATAGACGGTGAGGCCGCGCGTGACAGATCCGGCTACTCTGTAAGCCTCTCCTCAGATGGTACTCGGGTGGCCATTGGGGCGGTATATAATGACGCAAATGGTACCGACTCCGGTCACACCCGTATATGGGAATGGAACTCGGGAACAAGTACATGGACCCAAATGGGTCAAGACATAGATGGCGAGGCGGCGTATGACAACTCCGGTTGGTCTGTAAGCCTCTCCTCGGATGGCACTCGGGTGGCCATTGGTGCGCAATATAATGACGGTAATGGTGGCAGCTCCGGTCACACCCGTATTTGGGAGTGGAACTCGGGTACGAGTACATGGACCCAAATGGGTCAAGACATAGATGGTGAGGCTTCAAGTGACCAATCCGGCTACTCTGTAAGCCTCTCCTCGGATGGTACTCGAGTGGCTATTGGGGCAAGGCTGAATGACGCAAATGGTACAGATTCTGGACACGTTCGTGTTTATGAATGGAACTCCGGAACAAGTACTTGGGTGAAATTGGGTTCGGATTTGGATGGTGAGACTACGTTTGACTACTTTGGAACCGCTGTAACACTTTCTGGGGATGGTAATACTGTTATAGGAACATCAACGGTTAGTACAGGTGCGTATGTTATAGTTTTTAAATTTGCAGAAGAACCATCTGCATACCCCACACTTTTGGGTAATAATCCATATTATATTGGAAGAGCAACCAATTATTTAGAACCGGGTGCTTCATATTCTAGTGGTACAATGTCTATTGTATCTTATGTTGATACGAATGTTAGAAGTACATACAAAGTTTACTACTATTTAACTTCAAGTGATGGAACTACTTCTACTACTATTCGTACAGTTATAGTTGATTCACCCATAATAACACCGAATGGTGATAATCCCCATTATCATAAAATTGGAACTACTTATACAGATGCAGGTGCAACCTCTGACGGTGGTGAAACGGTAACCATTGCTTCAAATGACTTGGATGTTAATACTATCGGAAGTTACAATATTGTTTACGCTGCAACAGATTCCAACGGATTTTATGACACAGAAACAAGAAATATTCAAGTTTTTAGTAACATTTGGTCGCAAGTTGGTGCCACTATATATGGCGAGGCTGCGTATGACCGATCTGGCTATTCTGTAAGCCTCTCCTCAGATGGTACTCGGATGGCCATTGGTGCAGCGCAAAACTACTACAACACCGGTCACACCCGCGTTTACGAATGGAACTCGGGAACAAGTACATGGACCCAAATGGGTCAAGACATAGATGGCGAGGTGTTGCGTGACCAATCCGGCTACTCTGTAAGCCTCTCTTCTAATGGCACTCGGGTAGCCATTGGGGCGGTATATAATGACGGTAATGGTACCGACTCCGGTCACACCCGTATTTGGGAGTGGAACTCGGGAACAAGTACATGGACCCAAATGGGTCAAGACATAGACGGTGAGGCTTCAGGTGACAGATCTGGTTGGTCCGTAAGCCTCTCTTCTAATGGCACTCGGGTGGCCATTGGGGCTTTCTTGAACGACGTAAATGGATCCAACTCCGGTCACACCCGTATATGGGAATGGAATGGTTCCACGTGGACCCAAATGGGTCAAGACATAGATGGTAGGGTAGCTTCTTCATATTCCGGTCGCTCCGTAAGCCTCTCCTCTAATGGCACTCGGGTAGTAATTGGGGCCGATTACGATCCTATAGCTTACACCCGTGGGGGTTTGGTGCGTGTATACGAATGGTCTGGTTCTGCATGGAATCAATTGGGGCAAGATATGACGGGTCTAAGTTCATACGATTACGCGGGGGCCAGCGTGGCTATATGCGGTGATGGTACACGAATTGCTTATTTTGATCGTAGTCCTCACGATATGGTGAAAGTATTTGAGTGGAATTCTGGAACTAGTACTTGGACTCAATTAGGAAGTGGTATCACTAGTAGTTATACCAGTCTTAGCTACATTGGTGGTTATTCCGCTGGTCGGGGTATAAGTATGTCAAACGACGGATCGCGTATTTTGCTTGGTGCCACAAATGAAACTATACAAGGTCAAAGCTTTACAGGTAGAGCGTATGTTTATGAATTCGATGGAACTGCATGGAATCAATTGGGGCAAGTTATGACGGGTGATCATAGGGTACAACAAGAAAGATTTGGATATTCTGTGGGAATGTCTTCGAACGGCAACCGAATAGCGGTTGGTGCTATACAGCCGTACGGTGCCTATAACGGTTACGTAAAAGTTTATGATTATATATAGCCCAAAAGTTTAAAAAGTTTTTAAAAAATTTATGTTCCCCTCTTGACACAAATATTTTACATAGTGTAATAAGTTCTACAAAGTGTAAAATATTTTGAAACGAATAGAAAAAAAATATTTCAAAAAAGTTTGAAAGTAGTTTAGAAATGTTTTGTGAGTTGGGATGAGATTCAAGTCGCTTCGCTCCAAGTATGGCCGCGATTCTTAGACTGTTTGTCCATAGTATTTCACCGAAGATCGCAGTATGTGGGGTTGTTCGGGAAGATCTATGAAACTTCAAGTCGCTTCGCTCCAAGTATGGCCGCGATTTACGTCATATTTTGGTAAGCCTTTGTCTATGAGATAGGAGCCTTACCAAAACAAGACCAAGACACGTGT
>Ga0255762_10000982_pt1 | contig 25127 bp, 20 predicted proteins | sample 101ome_16_FD_179962 | JGI IMG/M metagenome (GOLD analysis project Ga0255762, IMG submission 179962) | Coastal salt marsh microbial communities from the Groves Creek Marsh, Skidaway Island, Georgia - 101401AT metaG (version 2) | ecosystem: Environmental > Aquatic > Marine > Intertidal zone >...
AATATTACTCTCACAACTGGAATTATTACTTATCCTTTAACTTTTTTAATTACTGATATTGTTTGCGAAGTCTTTGGGAAAAAAAGAGCAAGTCAAATGGTTTTATATGGATTTATAGCAAGCATATTATCACTTTTATTTATTAATATAGCAGTGGTATTACCGGGCTCAAATGCTTGGATCAATTATTCTCTAGGCTATAGCTCTGTTGATCAAATGCAAAACGCATATCAATCAGTTTTCTCTTTACCTGGTTTTTTAATATCAGCATCAATGCTTGCATATTTAGTTGCTCAATTGATCGATGTAAAAATATTTCACTATTTGAAAACATTGACTAATAGCAGAAAACTATGGATTAGAAATAATGTTTCAACAGCATTTTCTCAATTAATTGACACTATTATTGTAAACTTTATTTTTTTATATTTTGGTTTAAATTTAGAGATTGAAATAATTTTAAATATTATTATAGCGAGCTATATTTTTAAATTACTTATCGCGCTAATTGATACTCCTCTTGTATACTTGGGTGTTTATTATGCAAATAAATCTATAAAATAATTTTTATTTTTTATTTTTTTGACTTTGTTTGAACTTTAAATCTACGTATTTCATTATTGTGGTTTCATATCTCAAAAAAGCTAGAGTAATACCAGTTAATCCGTCAAGAAATCCTAGTTTAATAAAATACATCTTGAAAAATGCCCACTGTCCTCTGAAAAAGCCTTTAAAAAAACCACCTTTTTTTTTCTTTAGATTTTGGTTACTCCAAGAATCAATATAAAAGCTCATTTTTTTATAATAATCACCTAAATCTTTGTATGTATCATGGTGTAAAGTGCCTTTAATTTTTTTTGGTTTAAACTTATCTGGGATTATAAGTTTTTCGTGAACAAGCGCATTATCATACTGAGTAAGGTTTCTTGGGTATAATCTACTAATCCAATCAGGATACCAACCTGAGTGTCTTACTTCACGACCAAATGCCTTGCTCAGTCTATTAACTTGATATATTTGAGGAGATGAATTAATTGCAGTTTGAATAGAATTTTTGAGTTCTTCATTAATATACTCGTCTGCGTCTAGCATAAATATCCAGTCGCTTGATGCTAATTTTTGTGCATCTTGTCGCTGTTTACCAAAACCAGGCCAAGATTTAGAATAATGAATATTTTTTGTATAATTTTTTGCAATTTTTATTGTATTATCCGTGCTACCAGAATCTAGTATTATAATTTCGTTTGCCCAAGAACAACTTTTTAAAGCTCTTTCAATAAAATTTTCGGCATTCTTTACTATTATTATTATGCTTATAGTGCTCATAGTATTAAAAATTATAACACTATTTATAAATATTCATTAATAAGCGATTGGATATATGGTGGCCCCGGTAGGACTCGAACCTACGACAAATGGATTATGAGTCCACTGCTCTAACCAACTGAGCTACAGGGCCTTTTTAGAACAAGTTTAAGTTACACGATAAATTATTATACCACAATTACTTTAGGAAATTATTTGAAATAAATTTTGAAAAAAAACCATCATTCTTTTATTTGAATAATGGGTTATTAGGAGTTGAAAATACTTTATATATTTTTATAGTTCATAACTATATCTTAAACCTAAGCCAAATCTTTCCGTCACTTCAAGCTCTTCATCAGTTCTTTTGAATCCAAAGCTAAGTGAAAGTTTTTTTGATAATGAATACGCAATAGAAATTTGTAACAATTTACCATCAGCTCCTTCAGCTTCCTCGTCAGCTACGTTATCTACAAAAGTATATGTAGTGCTGAAATTCCAAGGGAAAAGATTTAAGCCTAGAGAACTTGTAAAATAAGATCTATCATGACCTGCTTCACCGTTATAATGATTGATATCCATATATTCAAAAATTATGGTTTTACTAATTTGTGAATCAAAATTTTCTTTGTATCCAAGAGAGATTGAATATCTGGTTTCATCATTATCATTATTTATACCTTTTTTTTGTAAAGCGTATCCTAGTCTGTAAAAAATTCTCTCTGCAAAATTATTTTCTAGAGAATAAAAATCTTTCCCTCCAATTGAAATAGCATAGGAATCAAAATCTTCTGTATTCGCTAATCCCCCATCTTTTTTACTTGTATGTCCTCTTTGATCAACTATAGCATCACTTAAAAATGTTGTATCCGCAAAAAAAGTGCTTATATTAAATTTGTGAGTACCAAAATCTTTAAAATTTGCTGAATATTTTAGACCGACACCAATACGTTCAGCTATTTTATATTCTTCAATCATTGAGTAAGAATATAAGCCAGGAAAACTATGATAATCTAGACCGACTTTCGGATTAAACTTGCCGGCATAAGCAGAAAAATCTTTATGACTATATTTCACTGTCAATGATTCTACAATAACTGGATGATCTTCAAAAAATCTACTGTCACCATCATGAGATCTTGTTACGCCGCCGTGAGCATGGCCAGCTGGTTCTCCTTCAACTTTAATATTTGCATCAATGTTAAGATTTTCATATATTCTTGAGCCAAGCTCAATATGTGAATGCGTATAAATTTCATTTACCTCTTCATCACCTTCTTCTGCATCACTAATATGATCTGCGTGAAGACGTATACCAATATGTCCATAAAATGATTTGTCTGAATGAGCAGAGTGATCATGGTCATGTTCTTCTTCTGCAATTGAATATTTATTTATAAAAAATGAAGCAAGTATTATATAAAATAAAAGTTTATATTTCATTTAAATCTCCATAACGTAAAAAAGTATGTTATGTTATATTATAACATTTAGTAATGTCAATATATTATTTTTTTTTATCTTATTTTTTTAATTAAAAATGAAGCTGATGATATTGCAATGAAAATTATAACCGCTGAAACTACAATTGACGGTCCAGAAGGTGTATCAAAATATAAAGAACTATAAATACCAAGTATAACAGCAATTATACCAAGGAATGATGCTAAAACTGCCATTGTTTCAGGAGAATGGGATAATTGCCTTGCAGTTGCTGCTGGAATAATTAGTAAGGAAGTTATCAACAATAAACCAACAATTCTGAACGAAACAGCAACAACAATTGTCATTAAAAACATAATCAAAAGTTGATTAATTAAAATATTTAAACCCTCAGCTTTTGCGAGTTTTTCATTAATTGTAGTTAATACAAAAGATGACCAGTTATGATAAAGAAAAACTAATACAATAAGGCTACCAGAAATTATCAGATAAATTTCTGAAGTTGTGACAGCTAAAATGTCTCCAAATAAATAAGAGTGAAGATCTACACTTTTTTCCAAAAGACTAAGAGTAACCATTCCAATAGATAATGCCGAATGAGCAAGAATTCCCAAAAGTGTATCTGTTGCTAATATTTGTTTTTGTTGTAACCAAATTAATAAAATTGTAAATAAAGTACATATAATTATTGTGCCTAAATTGGTGCTTATCCCCAATACAAGTCCTAGAGCAACACCAAGCAAAGCACTATGTGCTAAAGAGTCTCCAAAATATGCCATTTTTCTCCAAACAACAAAACAACCTATAGCTCCAGCAATAATAGCTACACCAATTCCCGCAATTGTTGCTCTAATTAAAAAAGGTTCAATCATTTAAATTCTCAGAATGCACGTGATCGTGTGTGTGTTGATAGACAGACATCATTTTCGCCATATCATTTCCAAATAAATTAACAAACTCAGGATCTTTTGCGACAGTTTGCGGTTCTCCTGAACAGCATACATGGTGATATAAGCATATAACTTGTTTTGTAGAAGCCATAACCATATGCAGATCATGTGATACCATTAAAATACTGATAGCTCGACTTTTATAAACATTATTTAAAAGATTATAAAAGTTTAATTGGTTTTTGATGTCAAGGTTTTGGGCTGGCTCATCTAAAATTAAAAGTTCTGGGTCACTTAGTAGGCTTCTTGCTAATAAAACTTTTTGTAATTCTCCCCCAGAAAGATCTGCCAAATTTTTTTCAAGAATTGTTGAAATTTTAGTTTCTCCTGAAACTTTTTTTAAGTTATTTATATTAAAATTCTTTTTAAGCATTAAAAATCTCTTAACTGTGATAGGCATAGAATTATCAGGATTAAAATTTTGGGGAATATATCCTATTGAAAGATTATTTTTTTTATTTATTATTCCACTGTCTGGGCTAAAAGTACCCATTAGACATTCTAATAACATAGATTTCCCAGCCCCATTTGGGCCAATTATGGTTATGAAATCTTTTTTGTTTATTTGGATGAAAACATTTTCCAGAATGTTTTTACCTTGTCTTTTGACATAAATATCTTTAGCTTCAATTAATAAGGACATTTAATTAAGACATTGTTGACAGGTACCAGCAATTTCCAATACTGCTTGATCCGGCACAAAGTTATTTTCACTTGTTGTATTCTTAATTACATTATTTATTTTTTTTGAACAACATTCTTTAATTTTTTGACAGTTATTGCATATTAAGAAATAGCATTCTTTGTGATCTTGTGGATGGGAGCATCCGATAAATGCGTTTAAGCTTTGAAGTTTATGTATAAATCCATGTTCCAATAAAAAATCTAATGTTCTATATATTGTGGGTGGTTTAGCAGACGGATCTATTTTTTTAAGTTCATCAAGAAGATCATATGCTTTTACATAACCCCCTTCTTTTAAAATTAATGATAATACATCTTGTCTTAGTTTAGTTAACTTTAAACCATTTCTTTTGCATATAATATCTGCTTGCTTTAAAGCTTTGTTAATATCAGTTTTTCTTATCGTATATTTAGTCATATCTAAAAATATAAAATGTGTTGTAATCAGTTATGTTATAATATAACATTTATTTAAAGAATTTAGCAATTTTTTAATTATCAATTTAGGATATCATTTATGTATAAAAAAGTATTTATAATTATTCTCACCTTTTTTAGTTGTTACAATGCTTTTGCTAGCAAACCACTTATTGTTGCGAGCATAAATCCACTCCATTCAATAGTAACCGCTATAGTTGGAAATACAGGGAATGTCTCTTTATTAATTGAAAGCAATACTTCGCCACACAATTTTGCTTTGAAGCCATCCCATGCAAAATTATTGAATAACGCAGAAATATTTTTTTATATTGATGATCAGCTTGAATCAGCACTAAAAAAAACTATTAAAAGTCTTCCTAAAACTGTAAAAGTCAAAAAAGTTTCGCAATTTAAAAATTTAAAGCTCTTGCCTGTTAGAGAAAATCTGAATTGGGAAGAAGATGGACATGGCCACAATCACGATCATGATCACGGTTCATTTGATATACATTTTTGGCTTGATACTCAAAATGCAATTGAGATAGCAAAAGGTGTTACTCAAGAACTTAGCAAATTATACCCAGAAAATATTAATACTTATAAAAAAAATGCGAAAAAACTTATTACTAAGATTAAGACAAAAGATAATTCTATAAAATTAAAATTAAAAGAAGTTAAGAATAAGCCATATATAGTTTTTCATGATGCGTACCAATATTTTGAGAAAGCTTATAATTTAAATGCAATAGGGTCCATATTGCTTAACCCTGAACAACCACCACCACCTAAGCGAATAATTAAAATAAGGTCTAAAATTAAAACGTTAAATGCATATTGTGTTTTTAAAGAGCCGCAGTTTAAAGCGCAAATTGTTAATACTGTGATTGAAAATACAAATGCAAAGGTTGGCACATTAGATCCATTAGGTTCAAATATAGTTTCAGGACCAGATATGTATATTGCCTTACTAGATGACTTGGCAAATAATATTAGAATATGTCTTAAATAGATAATATCTAAACTTTATAAACCTAAAATAAGTAGTGATCTATTCATATATGAGAATTATTCCTATTCGCTCTTGCAAATGACTTTCATTTGCATTAATATTAATAAATATATTACTAGGAGATACTAAAATGAATAAAAAAATATTGATTCTATTTATTATACTTATATCAACGCACTCTCAGGCTGGACCATATATAACCTCTAAACACGAATTTAAATCTAAAGATTCAGATTATTCTAAAACTGTAAATCAAATAAGAATTGGATATGATAAAAAAGTAGATAATTCAACATATTATATAGAATTTGGGGGTGGAGAAACTTTACCAAATGGCAAAAGTATAGGAGCAGGGGAAAGCATCATATCATATGAGTTGGGATACAAAAAAAAGGTTAATGATAAATTTTCCTTTAAAATACAATATGAGGGAAAAAATTATACTGATAGTTATTTAGACCACGAGTTCGAAATAGAAACAAAATATCGATTTTAAAAAAAATAAAGTGTAAACTATTCTTGTGAATGAAAAAATAGAAAAAGTTACAGATATAGAATTATCTTTAATTACAGCGATATCAGCTTTAGAAAACAATCTTGCAGAACTTGATCACAATATATCAAATTTATTAAAAGATAGGTCTGAATCGAAAAATAATCGGATATTAGTGGAAAAGGCAATAATGAGGCTTAGTCAGCTAGAAAATAAACTAGCAGTAATTGAAGAGTATGAGAAGAAGCAAAAAGATAATAAATTTTTTATTCAATCAAGCTCTCCAACTAAAATAAAAAGTAAATTTGGTGTAATAAGAAAAAAAAAAGGATATGAAGCTGCTGATTTTTTAAGAGTTAAAAGAATCGAGAGTATTGAACAAGAATTAAGAATTTTATCAAAAAAGTTTAGCGAAAGATTTGAAGAAAAAAATCAAGCTGAGCAAAGAATAGATAAAGAGAATTATCAGCCAATTATTAGAGACTCATATGGGCATTCTCGAAGATTATATTTTAGCTTTTTATTTTCACTAATAATTATTTTTCTTTTAATTATTGTCGCAAATGACATAAATATTTTTTCATATTAGGTTAATTATTTGAATTTTATACTTAAATTCTTATTCTTTTTTGTTGGACTATTTATTAAGATGTTTTCTTATACCTTACTTTTATTTTTTTTATTTTTTTTAGGAATAATATTATTTATATATATAAATTTTGGTGATGAAATAACAATCATTATTGAGAAACTTCACCAAACTATTCCACAGGCTATTGCAATTTAATCAATATCTAAAAAACTTTTTAATTGTTCTGATCTGCTAGGGTGTCTAAGTTTTCTCAGAGCTTTTGCTTCTATTTGTCTAATTCTCTCACGAGTAACATCAAACTGCTTTCCGACCTCCTCAAGAGTATGATCTGTATTCATATCTATACCAAAACGCATTCTTAAAACTTTTGCTTCTCTCGGGGTTAAAGATCCTAAAATACTTCTTGTTGCTTCTCCAAGACTTTCGTTTGCTGCTGATTCCATAGGAGTTAGTATATTTCCGTCTTCAATGAAATCGCCTAAATGAGAGTCTTCGTCATCACCAATCGGTGTTTCCATTGATATTGGTTCTTTAGCAATTTTTAAAACTTTTCTTATTTTATCTTCTGGCATAGCCATTTTGATTGATAATTCTTCTGGCGTTGGTTCTTTACCATTCTCTTGAGTCATTTGTCTAGATATTCTATTCAGTTTATTAATTGTTTCAATCATATGCACAGGAATTCGAATAGTTCTAGCTTGGTCCGCAATAGACCTTGTGATTGCTTGTCTTATCCACCAAGTTGCATAAGTAGAAAATTTATATCCTCTTCTGTATTCAAATTTATCTACAGCTTTCATCAGACCAATATTACCTTCTTGTATTAAATCTAAAAATTGCAAGCCTCTATTTGTGTATTTTTTAGCTATAGAAATCACAAGACGAAGATTTGCTTCAATCATTTCTTTTTTAGCACGTTTCGATTTTGCCTCACCAATTGACATTTTTCTGTTAATCTCTTTAATTTCTGCAACTGTCAAATCAGTTTGCTCTTCTATTTTTAAAAGTTTCTTTTGTAGCTTAACTATTTCGTCTTTATTCTTTTTTAATTTTGCAGCATATTTTGGCTTGCCTTTTAATCTATTTTGGACCCAAGACAAATTTGTACTGTGTTCTGTAAAACTTTTAATAAATTCTCGTCTTGGCATTCCTGAAGATGTAGCTAATTTAGCTATAGCTTTTTCATTCTCGCGAATTTTAGATACAATTAATTTTAAATCGTATTTCAATTCACTCAAAAGAAGAGGAACAATCCTAAATCTCATAAAATAATCAGCAACTTTTTCCCTAGCTTTTAAAAGTTTTTTTGAATCACTTTTTACTGCTGGCTGATTGGTTTTTTTAAATAATTTTATTAAAGTTTCAAAATGTAATTTAGCTTCTTCAGGGTCAATACCGGTATCAATATCTGGCTCAGCTTGTTCATCATCTTCATCTTCATCTTCATCTTTTACATCATGGTTTGCAATTGCCTCATTGTCTGCATCAGGATCAATAAATCCATTTAATAAGTCTGTAAGTTTTAATCTTTCAATTTCTTCATCTTCATCTTCATCTTCCTCGGGCTGATTTATTACTAGCGCATATGATGTAAGAAGTTTTTCAATTGTATTTGGATAAAAAGCTAAAGCATGAGTAACTTGATTTATGCCCTCTTCAATTCTTTTTGCAATACTTATTTCACCTTCCCTTGTTAGAAGATTTACAGTACCCATTTCGCGCATATACATTCTTACAGGATCAGTGGTTCTTCCAAATTCTTGATCAACTGTTGCAAGAGCTTGAGCTGCTTCTTCTGCGGCATCATCGTCAGTTGATTGGTTTTCACTAAGACTTAACGAATCTTCGTCAGGCGGTTGCTCCTGAACAACTATACCCATTTCTGTAATCATGTTTATGATATCTTCAATTTGGTCAGAATCTACGATTCCCTCTGGCAAATGATCGTTAACTTCAGCATAGGTTAAATAACCTTGCTCTTTTCCTTTTGAGATAAGTTCTTTAATTTTAGTTTGTTGGTCTTGGGCTATAGTCATTATTAAAAAGTGGGTATAAGCTAACTTTGTATAAATTGGGCAAAAATTATACCATATAAAACAAATATTACTTTAAAAATTCTTTGATTTCTTATCAATTTCTCTAATTTCTCTATTCAGTTCAGCGGTTTTCTCGAGATTAGAAGGATCAATTTCATCAAGCTTATCTTTTAATAAATTCTTGATTACGAGATAAATGTAGGCGTGAAACTCTTTATCTGGAAAATCATATTTTGGTATTGGCATCATACTTATTTTATTCAAAGAACTATAGATATTTTCATCTTCTCTAAAATTTTCGATGATTCTACCTATGTTCATATTTTTATTTTTTTTTGTTAATTCCAAAATAGATTTTATTATCTTGATGCCTATATTATCTTTTAAATGATTATCTCTTATTAATTTTTCATCGACAGAAATATTTGGATGATGCAAAAGAATTAAAATAGCTTTTCGAAGAGGGGAAGTGGTTTTATATTTTTTTTGTTTGATTTTTGGGGAACTATTATCTTTGGTTTCATCATATTTCGAGCCAATTTTTTCGTTTAAACTTACAAGCAACATATTTTTTAAAATTTTTGCATTTAAATTATTTAAAAGTGAATTTATTCTTTTTAGATATTGTGTTTTTCCTGCAGCTGTACTTAAATCAAATTCTTTTGAAAATCTACGATATATAAATTCTTCAATGCTTATCTTATTCCTGATTTGTTGGTCCCATAATTCCCGCCCTCCTTTTTCTACAATATTATCTGGGTCATTGTCTTTAGGTAGAAAAACAAAACTTATTACATCTCCGTCCTTTATAACCGGCATAATATTTTCAACACCTTGCCACGCCGCTTTTTCTCCAGCATTATCGCCATCAAAGCAACATATAATCTCTCTTGTATATTTAAAACATTGCGTTAAGTTTTCTTTTGTAACTGCAGTGCCTAAGGTTGCTACGACATTTTTTATTCCTGCTTGATAAAGTGCAATTACATCCATATAGCCTTCTACTATAAACATATAGTCTTTTGATATTTTCTCTTGCTTCGCTAAATGCAAATTATATAAAATCTTTTTTTTACTAAATAGCTTTGTCTCAGGAGAATTCATATATTTAGCTTCAGTTCTTTCTTTATTTTCGACTAAAATTCTTCCACCAAAAGCGATAATTTTTCCATTGTGGTCATTAATTGGGAACATGATTCTTCCGCGAAATTTATCATAGGAATTATTGTTCTTTTTTGCGATTAGACCTGCATCCAAGAGATTTGATTCAGAGTAATTTTTATTTAATTTTACTTTAAGGCTTTGAAAACTATCTTCGGAATAACCTAAATTAAATACTTTTGCAGTCTCACCTTTAATATTTCTATTTTTTAGATAGGCGATTGCTTGATTTGACACTTTAAGTTGATCTGTAAAAATTTTTTGACTATCTTTTAAGCAATTATGAATAATTTTTTGCGTTTCATATAATTTATTTGTTTCTTTATCTCGCGGAATCTCTACACCTAATGTGTTAGCAAGCGCTTCAATTGCTTCTGGAAAAGTTTTGTTGGTGTGCTCCATAATAAATCCTATAGAATTACCGTGAGCACCACAACCAAAACAATGATAAAACTGTTTATTTTCACTTACGCTAAATGAAGATGTTTTTTCGCTATGAAATGGGCAGTTAGACCAATAATCATTACCCTTTTTTTCGAGTTTTATATAGTTACCAATAATATCAACTATATTTGCTCTTTCTAATAAATTGTCAATGAAATCTTTTGGTATATTTTGTGCCATTTTAAGCAGCTACACTATCCTTTTTAAGGAGTTCTTCAATTTTTATAGTTTTTGGTTTTACCATTAAGAATTTGTTAGCATAATTTTCAAAGTTATTTAATATTTCTTTGCCCCAATTACTTTGTGTTTTTTTGCAGTAGTCTTCGATAGCAGTGATAAGGAAAGATTGTAATTCTGGGTAACTACTCATTTTTAAAATCTCTACAAGCTCTGGATTGTATTTATTTTTAAAATCATTATTTTCATCCAAGACTAGAGCAAACCCTCCCGACATTCCTGCTCCAAAGTTAATTCCAGTTTTACCTAAGATTATAACGATACCGTTTGTCATATATTCACAACCGTGATCACCAACACCTTCGACAATTGCAATAGCACCTGAGTTTCTAACGGCAAATCTTTCTCCAGCAATTCCCGATGCGTAAAGTTTACCCCCTGTTGCTCCATAAAGACAAGTATTTCCAATAATTACAGAATTTTTACTTTCAAAACCAGCTTCCTTTGGAGGATAAACAATTATTTCACCGGAAGCCATTCCCTTGCCTACATAGTCATTAGCGTCACCTTCAAGAGTTAAATTCAAACCTCCTGCATTCCATACCCCAAAACTTTGTCCTGCAGTTCCTTCAAAGAAAAGGTTAATTGGTTTTTTAGACATTCCATAATTACCATACAATTTTGCAATCAGACCTGAAGTACTAGCCCCAACAGATCTATCTGTGTTTTTGATTCTATATTTAAAGTTACCACCTAATTTATTTTCAATATTATTAATAACATCTTGATCAATCTGTTTAGATAATTCTGCTTTATCCCACGGATCATTATTTTTGACTTCACAGAAGTGAGAGATATTTTTATCAACATTTGCATTAGATACTATAGGGTCGATTATTAAATTTTTTAATTTACCATCTTTTTTAGATTTAATTTTAAAAATTTCAGTTTTTCCAATTATATCCGATAGTTTTTTATAACCAAGGTTTGCTAAAATTATTCTGGTTTCCTGGGCAATGAATTTAAAATAATTCATAACCATTTCATCTTTGCCAATAAAATGATATTTTCTTAAAATAGTATTTTGAGTAGCTACGCCAGTTGCGCAATTATTTAAATGACAAATTCTTAAATATTTGCAACCCATAGCAATCATTGGGCCTGTACCAAAACCAAAACTTTCAGCTCCTAAAATTGCTGCCTTAATAACATCTAAACCAGTTTTTAATCCACCATCTGCTTGCAGTCTAATATTTTTTCTTAAATTATTTGCTCTTAAGGTCTGATGGGTTTCTGATAAGCCCATTTCCCAAGGACCTCCTGCATATTTTATACTTGATAGAGGACTAGCACCTGTTCCTCCATCATAACCAGATATAGTAATAAGGTCAGCGTAAGCTTTTGTAACACCAGCCGCAATTGTTCCAACACCTGCTTCAGCTACCAACTTAACTGATACTAGTGCCGCAGGATTAACTTGCTTGAGATCAAAAATGAGTTGCGCTAAATCTTCAATAGAATATATATCGTGATGGGGTGGTGGTGAAATTAACGTTATTCCTGGATTTGAGTATCTTAATGTTGCAATTAACTTATCAACTTTATCTCCTGGAAGTTGCCCACCTTCTCCTGGCTTTGCTCCCTGTGCGATCTTAATTTGAATAACTTCTGCATTAACTAAGTAATGCGGAGTTACTCCGAATCTGCCAGATGCAACTTGTTTAATTTTAGAATTCTTGTCAGTATTAAATCTTTTTTCATCTTCTCCACCCTCTCCAGAGTTTGATCTTCCTCCCATTTTATTCATTGCTTGAGCTAATGTTTCATGAGCATCAGGCGAAAGCGCGCCAAGTGACATACCAGCTGAATCAAATCTTAGTAAAATATCTTCTATAGGCTCAACTTCATCAAGCGGGATAGGTTTTTTAGAACTTTTTAAATCTAATAAATCCCTAATTACCATCGTTTCTCTATTGTTTACGATGTTGCTATATTTTTCATAATCAGAATATTCTCCACTTTTGACAGCATCTTGAAGTGTTTTGACTACATCAGGATTATAAGCATGAAATTCTTCTCCATGAACATATTTCAGTAAGCCTCCTTGTTTAATACCTTTTCTTATGCTCCAAGTATTCTTTGCTAAAAGTTCTTGATCTTTTTGAAGGTCATCAAAAGTTGTACCTGACAGTCTATTTATCGTGTCACAAAAACATAAATCTACAACTTCTTGATTTAACCCTATGCATTCAAATAATTGAGAGCCTCTATAACTAGCTATTGTTGAAATTCCCATTTTTGATAAAATTTTAAATAAGCCTTTATTTATTCCTTGTCTGTAATTTCTTGTGGCTTCAAAAAATTCTGTATTATTATTAGATTTATTAAGAATCATACTGTTAAGTGATTGATAAGCTAAGTATGGATATATAGCTGTTGCCCCATACCCAATTAAAGTAGCGCAATGGTGGGAGTCTCTAGCTGTAGCTGTTTCCACAATTATATTTACTTTTGTTCTTAAGCCATTATTAATCAACGCGTGATGAACTGCACCAGTAGCAAGTAAAGCATGAATTGGAATTTTTCCTTTTTTAATATTTTTATCCGTGAGTATAAGAAAAACTTTTTTATTTTTTGCAGACGTAATTGCTCTTTTTGTTAAGTCTTTTATAGCTTCTTCAAGAGGTATTTCAATAGAATAATTTAAGTCCAAAATCTCATAAGTAAATTTTTTATTTTTCAATTCCTGTAATTGTTTAAATTTTCTAAAAGAGAGAATTGGAGATTCAATAGTTAATCTATGTGCATGCTCGGAACCTTCCTCAAAGACATTTAAGTCAGGCCCAAGGAATGTTTCTAATGACATGACATTACTTTCTCTTATAGGATCAATTGGGGGGTTAGTCACTTGAGCAAATTGTTGCCTAAAATAATCATATAAAGACCTTATTTCCTTAGATAGCACAGGAAATGGAGTATCATCACCCATAGAGCCAATAGCTTCTTGGCTAAGCTTTGATAGCGGCTTTAGTATTTGATCTTTTTCTTCATATGAAACATTAAACATTTTTTCATATTGTTTAATCTGATTTTCATCAAAGAATTCTAATTCTGGAAACTTATCGGGAATTATTCTTCTCATAGTTTCAGCTCCAGAATCCATCCATTCTTTATAAGGGCATCTACTTTTTAAAATGTCATCAATGTCATTGGAATATAAAATCTTATTCTCCTCTGTATCTACCGCAATTATTTGTCCAGGACCAAGCTTACCTTTTTCGATAACATCTTTTTCATCATAATCGTAGACTCCTATTTCAGAAGCTACGGTAATATGTCTATCCTTTGTAATTATATATCTTGCTGGCCTCAATCCATTTCTATCAGTTACGCAAGAAGCATATCTTCCGTCAGTTAGGACAATACCAGCTGGTCCATCCCAAGATTCCATATGTTTAGCATTATATTCATAAAATGCTTTCAAATTATGATCGCTTTCTGGGATACTTTTCCAGGCAGGCGGTATGAGAAGCTTGATTGCTTTGAATAGGTTTACACCTCCAATTGTTAAAAGTTCAAGCATGTTATCTAAGCTTTTTGAATCAGAACCTTGCATAGAAACTAGGGGTTTTAATTCATGAAGCTCGGGTATTTTTGGAGTTTTAAATATGCTAGATCTCGCTTGAGACCAATTTCTATTAGCTCTAATTGTATTTATTTCTCCATTATGGGCCAGCATTCTAAATGGCTGCGCTAAACTCCATTGAGGTGTAGTATTTGTTGAGAATCTTTGATGGAAAACGCAAAGCGAAGTCTCAAGATTTTTATTTGATAAGTCGCTATAAAACTTTGCTAAATGTTTTGGCATGACCATACCTTTATATAAAATAACCTTGGATGAAAAACTTGAAATATAAAATGAATCATCTTTAGTATTTGATACAAGTATTTCAATCTTTCTTCTAACAACAAGTAATCTAGATTCGATGTTTGCAATGTCAATCTTTTCTGTTGGATTTATAAATGCTTGTTTAATATAAGGAAGAGATCTAAGAGCATCTGTACCACAAATTTTTTCGTTAACGGGCACGTCTCTCCAGCCTGCTAAAATAAAATTATGTTCATTGAGAACTTTTTCAATAATTTTTATTGAAGCATCACGTTTCTTTTTGTCTGGATTAAGAAAAAACATACCTATAGCAAAATTTTTTGCTAAATTTATTTTTTCTTCATTAGCAAGTGATCTAAAAAAATATTCTGGAATCTTGAATAATATGCCGCAGCCGTCCCCAGAAGTTCCATCGGCGCCTACAGCACCTCTGTGGGCAAGTCTTTCAAGTGCAGTGATAGCAGTATCTATAAGCCAATGACTAGGCTTGTTGTCGATATTAGCAATCAAGCCAAATCCGCAACTATCTTTTTCAAAGTCTTTATTGTATAAACCAGTTATTTTGTCTTTGTTAATTGTCATACTCTAAAATATCAATTTCACTAGAGTTTGATGATAGATCACCAAACTCTAGGTTAAAAGTTTGGTGCGTTCCTTCAGCGTTTAAACTTACTTCCGTCCTAAAAGGATGAACGTATTAACAGTATAGAACTTGACGCCTATTCATTCAATGTAATTATCTAATATTTATATTTCGAACAGGTAAACGCTATTTAAACAACCTCTGGTGCTCTTGTTGAGCAAATCTATCAGTCATACCAGCAATATAATCGCATATAACTCTCTCTTTGTGCCCCAAATTAATTTTATCAATATTGTGAGCGCAATATTCTTCTGAAATTAGATTAAGATCATTGTTATATGCTAGAAATAGGTCCTTAATAATAACATTAGCTCGATTGGTCATAACCACAACGTCTGGGTGCATATAAAGGTTTTTATATAAAAATTTTTTCAGTTCAATATTTAATCTTTTTATTTCATCAGAAAAACAAATAAGAGTTTTTTTACAATTTCTAACATCCTCACTCGTAGAAATATTTTCTTTTTTGATTTCTTCATTAGAATTTTTTATTACATCATTTACTAACATATTTATTATCTTCCTAACAGTTTCACTAACTATTTTTGACTTTGATAATCTTGGATATTTTGCTAACACTTCACTCATTTGATCATAGAAAATTGGCAAATCTTCGAGCTGTTCTATAAATATTTTTTTTGCTTTTATTCCATCTTGAATATCATGATTATTATAAGCAATTTCATCGCATATATTTGTCAACTGAGCTTCTAGTGATGGATTCTTTTTTTCAATAAATCTATTCCCAACAGATCCTAATTTTTTTGCAAGAGACAAACTACATCTTTTTAATATTCCTTCCCTAGTTTCAAAGCATAGATTTATGCCTGGAAAGTTTGCATATTGATTCTCTAATTTATCAATTATTCTTAGTGATTGAATATTATGTTCAAAACCACCAAATTTTTTCATACATTTATTTAATATATCTTGTCCAGCGTGGCCGAATGGTGTGTGCCCTAAATCGTGTGCTAATGATATTGCTTCAGTCAAGTCCTCATTTATTTTTAATGCCCTCGCAACAGCCCTTGATATTTGGGCAACTTCTATAGTATGAGTAAGCCTAGTTCTATACATATCACCTTCATGATTTACAAAAACTTGTGTTTTATATTCAAGTCTCCTAAAAGCTGTAGAATGAATTATTCTTTCACGATCTCTTTGAAATTCTGACCTTAAATTAGGCGGATCTTCATTATGAACACGACCTAAGCTTTTTGAAGATTTTAAGGCATAAGAAGCAAGGCGATTTTCAATTTCATTGGGCATGATTTTTTAATGCTTTCATAACCATAGACTTTTTAATCTCATTTGTTATGTATGCACTTCCAATATTTTTAGGAAGAACAAAAACAATTTTATTGTTCTTAACTTTTTTATCTAATAGCATTGTTTTATAAAGTTTTTCTAAATTTATATTTTTGGGTAATTTTATAGGTAATTTGAATATTTTTAAAATTTTTTTGATTTCCTCATATTCTGCATTTGTCATTATTTTTTTTTGTATTGAAATGTCAGCGGCTATGAGAAAGCCACAAGCTATTGCTTCGCCATGTAACCATTTTCCATAACCAAGATTATTTTCTATAGCATGCCCAAAGGTGTGCCCCAAATTCAATAATGCGCGAATGTCTTTCTCTTTTTCATCTAGAGCAACTATGTCCGCTTTTATTTGGCAAGATTTTTTGATAATTTTTATTATGCTTTCAGTATTTAAGTTTTTAATATTTTCATGCTCTTTTAATATCCATTTAAAAAATATTTTATCCTTGATAATTCCGTATTTTATTACTTCAGCCATGCCAGCGTTAAATTGTCTTTCAGATAAAGTTTTTAAAATTTCTGTATCGGCAATAACCGCACTAGGCTGATGAAAAGAACCAATCATATTTTTACCTAGAGTATGATTAATACCTGTTTTACCCCCTACAGATGAGTCAACCATTGCAAGCAAAGTAGTTGGTATTTGTATAAACTTAATGCCTCGTTGATAGGTTGAAGCAGCGAAGCCTGTGATATCGCCAATAACCCCACCACCGAAAGCAATTAAAGCACTATCTCTAGAAAAATTGTTTTTTAGCAAATAGTTATGAATTTTTGTAATACTTTCTTGATTTTTATATTTTTCGCCATCTGGCAAAATTATATTTTCTTTTTTTAATATATTATTTTTAAGATTCTTGAAGTGTAAAGCTTTAATTTTATTGTTTGTAATAAGAGCAATCTTTTTTTCTTTAATAGCAAGATATAGTTTTTTATTAGATAGAATATTTTTTCCAATAAAAATAGGGTATGAATTTTCTTTTAGCTTAACAATTATTTTTTTCATATTCCTGAATAATAATTTTTGATATTTTTACTGTATCATAATTGTCAGTATTTATTTTAGTATTTGCTATTTCCTTATAATACATTTGTCTCTCTTTAATTAAACTAGTAATTTTTTCCTCAGCATTTACATTGTTTATTAAAGGTCTGTTTTTATCATTTTCAGTTCGATAGACTAATTCTTTGATGCTTGCTATCAAATAAACAACAAATCCCATTTTTTCTATTATTTTACGATTTTGCTCTAGCAATATTATACCCCCGCCAGTAGCAATAACTGATTTCTTGCAAGTTGAAATATCGTTTAAAATTTTAGACTCTCTTTTTCTAAAACCTTCTTCGCCCTCATGCTCAAATATTGTGCTTATATCTACCCCTGTCTTTTCTTCAATTAATTGATCAGTATCAATGAAATCAAATTTCATCATTTTTGATAATTTTTTGCCAATAGAGCTCTTTCCAGAACCCATTGGACCGATTAAAATTATATTGTTCCTATGTTTAGACAAGATAAATTTTGTTTTTATAGTATTATATAGATATTAACAAGAAACTTTATTGCTACCAACAAGTATGAGTATATTTCTTAAAAAAGCCTTAAAACCAACCTATTTTATAATTGGTTTAATTGTTGCGTCACTTTTAACATTTTATATTGTTTTAGCTAGCAGTTTACCCTCGGTTGAAGAGATACTTGATATGAGGATGCAAATACCAATGCGAGTATATACTCAAGATAAAAAATTAATAGCCGTTTATGGTGAAAAAAAGAGAATTCCGGTGACTTTTGAAGAGATACCAAATGATTTAAAAAATGCATTTATCGCGGCAGAGGATAACAGGTTTTATAATCATAGCGGCGTTGATTATCTGGGCTTATTAAGAGCATTTAAAAGCTTCATAACAACAGGCAAAGTTACTCAAGGTGGAAGCACAATTACAATGCAAGTTGCTAGAAACTTTTATTTAACAAGAGAAAAAAAAATTATTCGTAAGTTAAGAGAAATTCTCCTAGCATATAAAATGGAGAGAAATTTAAGTAAAGAAAGAATTTTTGAACTCTATATGAATAAAATTTATCTTGGTCATAGATCATATGGAGTCGCAGCTGCTTCACAAGTATATTATGGGAAAAGACTAGAAGATTTAACTTTAGCCCAAATGGCAATGATTGCTGGTTTGCCTAAAGCGCCTTCAAAATATAATCCAATCTCTAACGAAAAGAGAGCTCTTCAAAGAAGAGATTATGTCTTAAGAAGAATGTCAGAAAATAATTTTATATCAAAGGAAGATTACGTAACTGCTTATCTTTCTCCTGTATCTGCTAAGTTAAACACTGCAAGCATAGAATTGAGAGCACCATATGTAGCTGAAATGGTAAGAGCGCAAATGGAAGAAAGATTTGGTAACGACGCTTATATACTAGGTTACGATGTTTTTACAACTGTAGATAGTAAATTACAGGAGGCAGCAAGACAATCATTAAGAAAAAATATTGAAAAATATGATATTCGACACGGGTACAGAGGCCCTGAAGGAAAGATAAATTATGGTAAATTATTAAATTCTGATCTTGAATATGATTTAGAAATTTCAAAAAAAAATATTTCTAAATTTTTAAATAGCTACTATGAGATTAATAAGAATGTCCCAGCAGTAGTTTTAAATGTAGATAAATATTCTATAAAAGTATATTCAAAATATAATAAGCTAATAGACATTCATATAGATGATATTTTGATAAAAAATCAGTACTTTGATGTTAATTATAGGAAAAAAATTAAGAATTTTTATTCTGTTTTATCAATTGGAGATGTAATAAGAATAAAGGAAGTAAATAATAAGTGGAAATTATCTCAGGTACCCAATGTAAATGGGGCTTTAGTTTCAATTGATTCTAATAGTGGAGCAATCTCCGCTTTATCTGGTGGGTATGATTTTAGAATAAGTAAATTTAATAGAGTTACTCAAGCAAAAAGACAGCCAGGTTCTAGTTTCAAACCGTTTATTTACTCAGCGGCATTAAACAAAGGATATACTCCTGCCTCTATAATAAACGACGCACCAAAAGTATTTAAAGAAAATACAGTTAGTGGGGCTTGGAGGCCAAAAAATTATGGTGGGAAATTTTATGGTTTTACAAGACTGCGTTATGGTTTAGCAAAATCTATAAATATGATCTCAATAAGATTATTAGATAGTATTGGAATAAATTATACTTTAAATTATGCAAAAAAATTTGCTTTACCTACTGAAAAATTTCCAAAAGACTTAACTTTAGCTTTAGGTAGTGGCGAAATTACTCCTCTAGAGTTGGCTCAATCTTATGCATATTTTTCAAATGGAGGTTATGGAATTCAGCCTTATTTAATTGAGCAAGTAAGGAAAAGAAATAATGAAATTATTTATGTTGAAAATCCTATAAGAGTATGTAGTAATCCTTGTGACTATGTAAGTTTAGATACTTTGCAATTTCCTTCAGCTAAATCTGTTGAAGAAGTTCAAGAGTTAAGAGAAATAGCTGGTTTACCAAGATTTTCAATGCAAACACTTGACCCAAGAAATATTTATCAGATGGTAAGTATAATGAAAGACGTAGTGAAATATGGAACAGCCAAGAGAGCGAAAGTTCTTAAAAGAAGTGACATCGCAGGGAAAACAGGAACTACAAATGATCAAAAGGATGCTTGGTTCAGCGGGTTTAATAGAGATATTGTTGCAGTAAGTTTTTTAGGTTTTGATGATCATTCTTCGCTTGGTAAAAAAGAATTTGGAAGCACAGCAGCTTTACCAATGTGGATTGATTACATGAAAGTAGCATTAAAAGGAAAGCCTATTGCAAATTTAGATGAACCAGATGGTTTAGTAAGCGCTAAGATTGATAGCAAAAATGGTTTATTAGCTTCTCCTGATTCAAAAAATTCCATAATCGAAGTTTTTAGAAAAGAAAATGTTCCTAAAACTTTTAGTAAAGATAATAAAATTATAAATAAAAACGAGGAAGAGGTTGAAATAGAAAAATTATTTTAATTCTGATGATATCTTTTACTATACTCTTTTACATGGTTTATTAAAAATTCTAAATTATCTGGGTCAACATATTGATCAATTCCGTGTCCTAAATTAAAAATATGTTTGTGGCCAAAACCATAAGAATCCATAACTTTGCTTGCTGCATTTTTAATGGATTCTTTTGTGCCATGAAGAGCGCAAGGATCTAAATTACCTTGCAAGCATATGTTTTCACCAACAGTTTTACGTGCCGATGATAATTCCACTGTCCAATCTAAACCAATTGCATCACAACCAGAATCTGTAATTTGTTTTAACCAATTACCACCACCTTTAGTAAAAAGTATAACTGGGATTTTTTTTGTTAACTCGTTTTTTCTTAATTTTTCTATTATTTTTTTCATTGGATCAAGAGAAAAATTTATATAATTTTCGGTATTAAGTAATCCTCCCCAAGAGTCAAAAATCATTAATATATTAGCCCCTGCTTTAACCTGCATTATTAGATAATTAGAAATAGCATTAACTAATTTTTGGTTCAAAGTTTGTAACATTTTTTTGTCATTATAGATTTTTGATCTAACTTTTCTAAACTCTTTTGTTGCCGAACCTTCAATCATATAGGTTGATAACGTCCATGGGCTTCCTGAAAATCCTATAAGTGGAATTTCGTTATTTAATTTTTTTTTAGTTTCAATAATAGCTTCGGACACGTAATTCAATTTTGTATCTATGTCATTATCATTAAGATTTTGTACATTGGAAATGTCATTGAGAGGATTGTCAAAATATGGTCCATGATTATCTTTAAATTTTAACTCTAGCCCCATTGCATCAGGAATAGTAAGGATGTCAGAAAATATTATGGCTGCATCAAGATTAAATCTTTCAATTGGCTGCAAAGTAACTTCGGATGCAAGATCAGGAGATTTGCATAGATTTATAAAACTGCCTGCTTTTTTTCTAGTTTTTTTATACTCTGGCAGATATCTTCCAGCTTGACGCATAATCCAAACCGGAGTTCTATCAACAGGAGAACCCTTTAATACGTCTAATATTCTTGTATTTTTGATTTGGCCCATTATTTATATCTCTAAATAATCAAGAATATTTTCTGCGGCTTCTCTTCCTTCAAAAACTGCAGTAACAACTAAATCTGAACCTCTTGTCATATCACCACCCGCAAAAACTTTTTTATTTGTTGTTTGATAATTATATTCATTATCAATTTTTAATAATCCTTTATCATTTACATTTATATTATATTTTTTAAACCAATCAGCTGGGCTTGGTTGAAATCCAAATGCAATAATAACTTTATCAGCTGGCACAATTTTTTCAGAATTTTTCAAAACTATTGGTTTTTTCCTGCCCATTGCATCCGCAGGACCTAATTTTGTTTTTACAACTTTTACTCCTTCAACTTTTGTATCTCCAATAATCTCTATGGGTTGATAATTAAAAAGAAATTGCACTCCTTCCTCTTTTGCGTTTTTAACTTCTTTCTTTGATCCAGGCATATTTTGTTCATCTCTTCGGTATATGCAGGTCACACTTTCTGCTTCTTGCCTAATTGATGTTCTGTTACAGTCCATTGCTGTATCACCTCCACCAAGGATGACAACTTTTTGTTTTCTCATAGAAATAAAATCATTAGAAATTTTTAATTCACGATTAATATTTGAAATTAAAAATGGTAAGGCTTCGTGAACATTTTCGAGATCCTCGCCTTTGAAATTTCCTTTCATTGGCTTATAAGTACCCATCCCTAAAAAAACGGCATCATGATTATCGTAAATTTCTTGAAAGTCTATATCTTTACCAACTTCGGTATTTAATATAAATTCGACTCCCATTCCTTCTAAAATTTCTTTTCTTTTTTCAACAACATCTTTATCAAGCTTGAAAGGAGGAATGCCAAAAGTTAAAAGACCACCTATTCTTGAATATTTATCAAATATTTTTGCTTTAACACCATTTCTTGTAAGTATATCTGCGCAAGCTAGTCCAGCCGGCCCAGCACCAATAATAGCAACAGTTTTATCAGTTTTAATAACGTTTGACATATCTGGTTTCCACCCTAATTTAAAGGCTTCATCAGTTATATATTTTTCTATAGATCCAATCGTGACAGCGCCAAAACCATCTTCAAGAGTACAAGCTCCTTCACAAAGTCTGTCTTGTGGGCAAATTCTTCCACATATTTCTGGTAAAGAATTTGTTTTATGAGACATTTCTGCAGCCTCAATAATTTTTCCTTCATTAATAAGATTCAACCACGTAGGTATGTAATTATGAACAGGACACTTCCATTCACAATATGGATTGCCACAATTTAAACATCTACCAGCTTGTTCAGATGCCTTTTCCGCAGCAAAATTTGAGTAAATTTCTTTATAGTTATAAATGCGTATTTCCGCCTGTTCTACAGGTGGATCTTCTCTCTGTATATCTAGAAACTGCATAGGTTCTTTCATATGTATATTATTACATAAAAACTATGAATGCTGATACTTTGATATTATTTATATTTGAAAATTAAGATAGTTTTTCTTTAACAAATTTACTAGCAAAGCCCATGTCTGCGCGATTATTTGAGCGTTTTTTTAATTCACCCATCACTTGACCTATTTGGCTCATTTGGCTGATTGATTTCTCTTTCATAATATCTTCAATCATTTTTTGAACTTCTTCTAAAGTCATTTCTTCTGGCAAGTACTCTTTAAAAACTGATAATTCATATTCTTCTTGTTCCGCTAAATCTTTTCTGTCAGCTTCTATATAATGAGTAAGAGATTCTTTACTTTTTTTAGATAATTTTTTTAATATTTCAAAAATATTTTCGTTAGTTAATTCTTGTCTAGTTTCAACTTCTTTATCGAGTATTGCCGAAAGGATTAATTTGAGGGCACCAAGACGTTTTTTGTCACCACTTTTCATTGAAGATTTTTTATCTTCAGTGATTTTATTTTTTAATGAGGAATTATTAGATTCTGTATTAGACATTAAAAATTAATATAATTTAATTCGTCTTCCAGTTGCAGTTCTATTTGTTCTTTTGTGAACCCTTTTAACAGCTGCAGCTGCTTTTCTTTTTCTGACAGATGTTGGTTTTTCGTAGAATTCTCTTTTTCTAATTTCAGTTAAAACACCAGCTTTTTCACAAGCGCGTCTAAATCTTCTGATCGCTATGTCAAATGGCTCGTTTTCTTTTACTTTAATACTTGGCATAATTTACCTTTAATAATTTAGTGGTGTGATTATACAGTTCTATGCATAAAAATCAAAAAAAATACGTGGGCATATTATGTTAGTTCTTGGCATAGAAACATCTTGTGATGAAACAGGTTTAGCAATATATGACTCAAAAAAAGGTTTAATTGCTGACGAAGTCTTTAGTCAAATTGACATACATAAGGAATATGGTGGGGTTGTTCCGGAGCTTGCCTCACGAGATCACGCAGATAGAATATTGCCGTTATTAAAAAAGATTTTAAGAGATTCAGGTAAAGGATTAGATGATATTGATCTGATTGCATATACTGCGGGGCCAGGTCTCAAAGGGTGTTTGCTTGTTGGGTCTACTTTTGCAAGATCTTTAGCGTACATTATTGATAAACCTATTATTTCCATTAATCATATAGAAGCTCATTTGCTTGCGCCAATTATGGAATATTCAGATTTATCTTTTCCATTTTTTGGCTTATTAATTTCTGGTGGACATACTATGATTGTTGATGCTAAGGATATTGGAATGTACGAAATTATGGGAGAAACACTGGATGATGCGGTAGGTGAAGCGTTTGATAAAACTGCAAAGCTTATAGGGCTCGATTATCCAGGAGGGCCATTAATTGAAAAGTTAGCAAAAGAAGGAAATGGTGGAAGTTATAAATTTCCTCGCCCAATTTTAAATCAACCTAATTGTGATTTTAGTTTTAGTGGTTTGAAAACCCATATAATGTTGACTTGGAAATCATCTGGAAAAACAGATCAAGTAAGAAAAGACATTGCTTTAGAATTACAAAATGCGGTGTGCGATTGTTTAGTTGGGAAACTTAGGCGTGCACATCTTGAAAAAGGTTATTCGTCTATTGTTATTTCAGGTGGAGTTAGTGCTAATCAATTTATTCGAAATAAGATTGATAATTTCGCAGACTCGATTAATGTAAAAGCTTTTTATCCAACTAAAAAATTTTGTACAGATAATGGCGCTATGATTGCCTATGCAGGTTATAAAAAATATGAGGCTGGGCAAATATATGATTTGCAAGGTGAGGTAAAACCAAGATGGCCGCTAGATCAATTAAATGAACTTATATAATGGTTAATCAAGATTTCACAAAGCGCATTGCTATTCATTCAAAAAATGAAATATGGCATAAATCACCATCAGATGGCGTTGAGCGTTTGTATCTTGAAAGAAATGACGGTGGAGAGTCTGCTATTGCTACATCAATAGTTCGTTTCGCTCCAGGTAGTAAATTTGATGAGCATGTGCATGATGGTGGCGAAGAATTTATTGTTTTAGAGGGAATTTT